>Ga0265299_10004479_pt1 | contig 13212 bp, 8 predicted proteins | sample AusTroGonzalo_MG_4_FD_193485 | JGI IMG/M metagenome (GOLD analysis project Ga0265299, IMG submission 193485) | Bovine rumen microbial communities from tropical cattle in Woodstock, Queensland, Australia - Gonzalo_02 | ecosystem: Host-associated > Mammals > Digestive system > Stomach > Rumen ...
TAGCGAGGCCATAGGCGTAAACCCATGGTACTGGTTTGCCGATGTACCTGTGGATAAGGCCAACAAGCGGGTATATAACTACACCGAAAACTACGTGAGCGCATCGCCATCGGTGAAGTATCGTGGTATTTTCATTAACGATGAGGACTGGGGACTGAAGACATGGGCTTCCAAGACCTATGAGAAGGATTTGGGCGACATTGGGCCAAAGACCTACGACCGTGTGTGCGAGTTGTTGTTGCGACTGAAGGCAAACATGCTGGCCCCTGCCATGCATAGCTGCACAGGCGCCTTCTACAGTCATCCCGAGAGTCAGAAGATGGCCGATAAGTGGGGCATTATGATTACCACCAGCCACTGCGAACCGCTGCTGTTTAACAATGCAGCCAAATCGGAGTGGGATAAGGAACGCGACGGCGAGTGGAACTACGAGACCAACAGCGCCACTATCCTGAAGAAACTGGACGACCGCATTCGTGAGACGGCTCAGTACGACAATATCTATACCATGGGCTTGCGTGGATTGCACGACGAGGCCATGAAGGGCAGTAAAGACCCCAAAGTACGTGCTCGTACGTTGGAGAAAGTCATAGCTAAGCAGCGTGAGATACTGGAAAAGTATAAAGGTAAGAAGGCCGAAAAGCTGCCACAGATATTTGTGCCTTACAAGGAGGCGCTCGACATCTACGATGCCGGTTTGCGTGTGCCTGACGACATTACGCTGGTGTGGCCCGACGACAACTACGGCTACATGAAGCGTATTAGTAACAGTACCGAACAGCAGCGCAGCGGTCATAGCGGCGTGTACTACCACATTTCTTATCTGGGCGTGCCCCACGACAACCTGTGGATTGCCACTACAGCCCCCATGCTGATGTACGAGGAGCTGCTGAAGGCCTATACCGCTGGTGGTGACCGCTACTGGCTACTGAACGTGGGCGACATTAAACCCATGGAAATGGAGATGCAGCAGTTCTTCGACATGGCCTTTAATCTTGACCGATTCAGCTACGACAACGTAAATAAGTATCAGGCCGAGTTCTTGACGCGTCTTTTCGGTAATTATGATTTCCAGTATATTCTGGATAACTACTACCATCTGGCCTGGAACCGTAAGCCTGAGTTTATGGGCTACGAGATGGAGTGGGACTCTCCCGAGTATTCCCGATTCTATGATAGCGACTTCTCGTTCCAAACAGGTACGGCGCAAAAGCGACTCACTACCTATCAGGACATCTGCTTTGCCTACGATGCCATTGAGCGCCAGTTGAAGCCCGAGCAGCGTCCGGCCTTGTTCGAAATGCTGGGCTATGCGGTACATTCGGCCTACCAGATGAATCGTAAGTTCCTATATGCCCAAGCCAACCATGAGACGGGTAATATGCTTTATGCCGAGCAATCGAAGGATGCCTGCCGCCAGATTGAAGCACTGCTAAAACGATATAATACGCAGTTGGATGGTAAGTGGAATCAGATGATATCGGAGGTGCCACCAGGCATCGTTGCTCTTTACCAGAACATGCCGGAGTATACCGACAAGCCTACCGATGCCTATCGCTTGCCCGACAATCAGAGACATCCTGAACTTCTGCATCAGGTTGACCTCGCTTCGGTAAAAGCATCAGGCCCGTTCCGCTTGCTTGATGGTATAGGCACCGATTGGAAGGCCCTGCAGTTAGGTCAGCCACTCGATTTCGCATCGGCTGGCAGTACTATCGATATCCCGTTACCTGCTAATCTTTCACCCCTCGCATCACACCTACAGATTTGTATTTCTGTAGTTCCTGTATGGCCTGTTTCTGCCGACCGTAGCAACCGTTTCGAGGTGAGCTTAGATGGCGGAAAGGCTGAGATTTGCGAGAATAAATTCAAGGAGTGGAGCCGTGAGTGGAAGGTACAAGTACTGGAGAATCGTAAGGAGTTTGTACTCTCGCTGCCCATTGATGCTGCACGCCAGAATCACACGTTAACTCTGAAGATTGTTGATCCTGGACAGATAATCCAAAAGATCACCTATCAGTAAATAATAACGGTGCAACTCTCACGAGCTGCACCGTTTTGCCCTCTATGGGGCGAATTTAGTTGTTAGCAGGTATTATTTCTTTATCTTGAGTACAGGAGCTATCTGGTTGCAGGGCTTAGGGAGATTAACTTCCAGTCCCTGAGCTGTTTGAGTGGCCTTGAGTGGGCCGTAGCCTAACAGATAAACACGCGTAATAGATTTCTTGAAATCGGGATTGCCTTTGGCCAGCGACTTGATAACCAGATGACCATCCTCGGGCCAGCCCATAGCTGTGGCATACAGATATTTCTTGGTCTGGTTAAAGCGCACGTCGCGATAGTCCATGCCGTTGTACTGCCCCTCGTTAAAGCCCTGGGCGTTGATGGCAATCGTCTTTTCGGCTACAGGACCCTCGCCGAACTTAACCCAAGGACGTGTGCCGAAAATGCTCTCGCCATTAGGTGTCATCCAGGCTTCGAGCTCATCGAGGAACTTTGAGGCCTTGTCGTCGTAGGTGCCATCGGCACGCAAGGGTATATTGAGTAGCAGGTTACCATTCTTCGATACAATGTCAACCAGCTGTTTAACCATGTTGGTAGCCGTTCGGTAGCCATGCTCATAGGTGCTGGTGTTGTAATGCCAGTCGCCAATGCAGTTGCAGGTTTGCCAAGGTTCGGCAATAATCTGGTTGGGAGCGCCACGCTCCACATCCCAGGTGAGGGCCTTCTTCTGGTCTTCGCTCAGAATCTTACCAAACACCACGCTACGAGGGTTCTTGTTATACATGTGGGTGGCTATCTTCAAACCGCAATCGCTGATGGGGTAGAAGGGCAGCACCGTTACATCGAAGTAGATGAGGTCGGGATTGTAGCGGTTGATGGCATCGAGGGTGCGATCGTAGAAGTTGGTAACGAACTCCTCGGATGGTGTTGAGGCACCATTCTCCCAGCCCCACTGGGCATGAATCTGACCATTGTTCCACGAGCGGTCGCTCATGGGGTGATTCTGGGCATAGAGCTTTTGTGGGTCGTAGCCTTCCCACCACTTGCCTTTACCGTCGGCCTTCGTCAACTTGCCGTCGTAGTAGCGGCCCGCCTTAGAACCGTTCTGATCGTAACGCTGGGCTGTTTCGTACCAAGTCCACGCATGATCGGCATGGAACGAGATGCCTAGAGGCAGTCCTGCTTTCTTGGCAGCACGCGCCCAGCCCTCTAAGATGTCCTTATGCGGACCGATATTTTTGGAGTTCCACTCCTGATACTGCGAATCCCACAGGTCGTAGTTGTCGTGGTGGTTGCCCAGTACAAAGAAATACTGTGCACCACAACGCTTGTAGCGTTCAACAAGTGCTTCGGGATCCCACTTCTCGGCCTTGAACAGCGGCAGGATGTCCTTAAAGCCGAACTCTGAGGGATGACCATAGTGCTTAACATGGTGTTTGTACTGGCCACTGCCCTCGATATACATGCCGCGGGCCATCCAGTCGCCAGAACCTTCGACGCACTGTGGCCCCCAGTGGGCCCAGATGCCGAATTTTGCATTGCGGAACCACTCAGGGGTTTGATGGGTTTCTAACGATTCCCATGTGGGCTGGTATCGGCCAGTGAGCATTTTTTCGTGCTGCTCGGATACCGGTACCTTGTAGTCTTGTGCGAAGGCAGCCATCGATAATGTGGCTGCGGTAAGAGTAATTAGTAGTGACTTTCTCATCTATTGTTTAAAACTTATTTGTATATCGGACCAAAATTCTGACAGGCACGATAGTCGGCACCTTCCTTGTCCATGCCAAAGGCATTCCAGGCAGCAGGACGGAAGATGTCCTTATCGGCTATGTTGTGCATACATACGGGGATACGTAGAATAGAGCAGAGTGTGAGCAGGTCGGCACCGATGTGACCGTAAGCAATGGCACCGTGATTGGCGCCCCAGCTGTTCATCACGCTGTATACATCCTTGAAACAGTCCTTGCCGGCATCCAATCGGGGTACAAACCAGGTGGTAGGCCAGGTGGGGTCGGTACGTTTGTCGAGCGTATTATGGGTGTCGGCATCGAGTTCAACAGTCCAGCCTTCGGCCAGTTGCAGTACGGGACCTAAGCCTTGTACCATGTTAATGCGCATCATGGTCATAGGCATGCCACCCTTGGTAACGAAGTGTGAACTATAGCCGCCACCACGGAAGTAGTCGCGATCGGCAGGCATCCAGTTGGTGGCCTTCAAGCAGGCCTCTACGTCGGCATCGGTCATGTTCCAGAATTCCTTCATGGTGGGCTTACCCTCGGCATCGGTCATGGCACCGGTGGCATCGAGTGTGGTGGCACCGCTATTAATAAGGTGGATGAAACCACCGGCAGCCAAACCCTCGGGGCGTTTGCCTGCTACACGTTCTACTGCCTCGGGGCTCCAATAGGTGCGGATGTCGGAGAACATCACACCACGGTTGGTGAGCAGATGGCCAAAGAGCATCGACATGCCGTTGAGGAAGTCGTTCTCGGTTGCCAGCACATCGGCTTCGCGACGGCCGTTCCAGTCGAACGAGGTGCAGAGCATCGACTCAGGGAAGTCGAAGTTAGGCTTGTAGTCGGTCCACTGGCGCTGACCCTGTACGCCGCCAAAGATGGCGTTATGGCCCAATGCCTCTTCCTTATAGCCCATTTCCAATAAGCGTGGGTTACCATGCATAAGGTCGCGGATAATCATCATGGTCTTCACAGTGAACTCCCAGTCGGCATCCTTCTCCTCACGGTTCTTACCTTTGCCCTTACCGTTGAAGGTGGTCATAGGTGTGCCAGGGAATAGTGGACGGTCTTCGTTATAGTCGTGGCCTTCCTGAGGTTTGCAGTACTTGTCAACCCACTGCATAGCCTTCTTCAGCTCCTCGTGATCGTAGATACCAAAGTCTACACGGCGCAGAATCTCGACCAGCGATACATACTCTGTGCGCATGCCGAGGTATTGCTGCAGGAAATCGGCGTTCACGATAGAGCCGGCTATACCCATGCAGGTATTGCCTAAAGAGAGGTAGCTCTTACCCTTCATGGTAGCTACTGCCTGAGCCGCACGCGCAAAGCGCAGAATTTTTTCAGCTACATCGGCAGGGATGGTATTATCGTTAAGGTCCTGCACATCGTGCCCATAAATGCCAAAGGCAGGCAGACCTTTCTGGGCGTGAGCAGCCAGTACGGCAGCCAGGTAAACAGCACCTGGGCGCTCTGTGCCGTTGAAGCCCCAAACAGCCTTAGGATAGTGTGGGTTCATGTCCATGGTTTCGGAACCATAGCACCAGCAAGAGGTAACGGTGATGGTGGCACCAACCCCCTCGCGCTCAAATTTCTGAGCACAAGCGGCACTCTCGGCCACGCGACCGATAGTGGTATCGGCTATCACGCACTCTACAGGCGAGCCGTCGCCGTTACGAAGGTTAGAACTGATTAACTGGGCTACAGCCTTTGCCAAGGCCATGGTCTTTTCTTCAAGACTCTCGCGTACGCCACCCTGACGACCATCGATGGTGGGACGAATACCAATTTTAGGATAGTTATTCATGATTGTTGAAGTTATATGAGTAGTTGTAGTTATTTATCTTCGTACAGGTAGAACATGCGGTCCATCATCTTCCACTTCTCGTTGGATGTGCTACCTGGTTGGCAGGCCTGGAACATAGCCACATAGTCTTCCCATTCGGCTTGACGGGGCAGAGTAGCAAGCTTAGCCATAGCGCTTTCCCAATCGAAATCGAGCGGTGTCTCGACAATCATAAACAGACGGTTGTCCAGGATGTAGATTTCCATTTCAAGGATGCCTACCGAACGGATGCCCTCTAAAATCTCGGGCCACGACTTGAGTCGGCTGTGCGCCTCTTTATATTTAGCTATCAACTCAGGATCGTTTTTCAAATCCATAGTCTGGCAATACCGTTTTACCGGCATGTCGTAAGTCTTACATTTGTAACCTGAAACACTTTCGTTCATTATCGTAGTTTTTTTTGTTGCCGCAAAGTTAAGGAATATTTTTAAAACATCAAATACTCATCATCGAGTTTTTTAGGGGTAAAACATGACAGAATAAGAAAAAAGTTAAATTTGTTTTGTATTCATGGGATTTTATCGATATTATATGGTTAGTTTTCGAATGGCCACCAAAAAAGTTTGAGAATAAGTTGCATAATTCGGAAATATGTTGTTACTTTGTAAACGTAACACTCTAAACGCTTATTTATGAACTATCCAATAGACAAACTTCATTTACTGACACTCAACGTAGGCCTGGCCGACCATTATGCCGACTGGAACTGGAAAAACGTGCGCAGTCCGTTTGCACGCTTATATTATGTAACCGACGGTACAGCGCAGGTTGAGATGCCATCGGGTGTATATACGCTCACCCCTAACCATTTGTATTTCATACCAGCCTATACCATGCACAGCTATATCTGTGATTCGCCATTCTCGCATTATTACATTCACATATACGAGGACATGCAGAGCGACATGAGTATACTGGAACAATGGGATTATCCCGTGGAGGTGAAGGCTGCCAGTGGCGATTTGGAACTGGTAAGGCGCCTGTGTTATATTAACCCTTTCCTGAAACTGCAGCAGTCGGACCCTGATGTGTACGACAATCACCAGACGTTGATTAGCAATATCGAGTTGAACCAGCGTCGCCCGTTCTGCGATAAGGTAGAGTCACGAGGTATTCTGTACATCCTGATGTCGCGTTTCCTGAAATACGCTACACCAAAGGCCGATGTGAGGGATGATCGCATACAGATGTCGCTGACCTATATCCGCAAGCATATCGGCAGCAAGCTCGATATTGATTTGTTGGCCGACAAGGCTTGTATGTCGAAAGATCACTTTATTCGTGTATTCAAACAGGAAACAGGCGAAACCCCCAATGCCTTTATTACCAAGCGCAAACTAGAGAAGGCGGAACTGACATTGGTGACCACAAATATGCCCGTGAACCGTATAGCCGATTTGTTAGGCTACGACGACTATTCGTACTTTAATCGCATATTCAAGAAGAACTCAGGCTTGACACCTCAGCAGTATCGTAAGAATCACTCAAATCCATATAAATAGGGATTGTGCAGGCAATCGGAAAATAGTACCTTTGCACCCATGCAAACAGACATTATAAATAAGTATAATCGCCCAGTGCCGCGATACACCAGTTATCCACCGGCCAATTATTTCAGTAACTTCTCTGAGGTCGATTACCTACAAATGGTTGATAAGAGTAATCAGGCACGTCAGAATCAGATATCTTTCTACCTGCATATCCCTTTTTGTAGGCATCTGTGTCATTATTGTGGCTGCAACTCGTATCCGCAGGCTAAACCCGAGGTGGTTAAAGCTTATGTTGAGGCGCTGCACAAGGAGATTGATTTGGTGGCTAAGCACATAGAGAGTGGGCGCCAGATTTCGCAGATACACTATGGTGGTGGCAGTCCTACGTCGTTGCCTATCGCAATGATTAAGGAGCTTAACAAGCATCTGCTGTCGATAGCGCCAACCATCGAACGTCCGGAGATAGCTATTGAGTGTCATCCGGGCTATCTGGATGCCAACGACTGGCAGCAGCTTACTGCTTGTGGCTTTACACGTTACAGTTTAGGTGTGCAGGACTTACGCTCCGACGTGCTCAAGGTGGTGAACCGCCGTGAGTCGATGATGCCTGTAGGCGAGATTCTTAACCTGTTGCACGAGAGTGGAGCTACGGTGAATCTGGATTTCCTGTACGGCCTGCCTTTACAGACAGCCGATTCGTTCCGTAAAACCATTGAGCAAGCTGCCATGTGGCGACCAGACCGTTTGGTAACCTTCTCGTATGCCCATCTGCCCCGTTTGTTCCCACGCCAGCAGATACTTGATAAGGTGGGCTTGCCTGCCGACTCAGAGAAGAACGGCATGTACGAAGCTGCTGCCGAGGTGCTGACGGCTGCAGGCTTTCAGCCTATCGGACTGGACCACTTTGTGTTGCCCGATGATGAACTGGCTGTAGCTCTGAGCAAGGGACAGTTGCATCGTAACTTCCAGGGTTACTGCACACGTCGCACTACGGCTCAGGTGTATGCCTTCGGTGTAACGGGCATCAGTCAGTTGGACGATGCCTATGCGCAGAACGGTCGTGACATCAACGAATATATCACCGCCATAAATGATGGTCGACTCTATATCACACGTGGTTATCATCTGTCGGAACAGGAAAAGTTGGTGCGACAAGTGATTGAAACATTAATGTGTAACTATGCCCTTAGCTGGAGTGATGTGGCTGCACACTTAGGCGTGAGTGCTACCGAGGTGCGAGAGGCATGTTGCTACGACGAATCCCGATTCAGCGAGATGCAGAGCGATGGCTTGCTGCGCTTCGATGATGACCATATCGAGGTGAATACCTGTGGCCGCCCGTTCGTGCGATGTGTGGCTGCTGCACTCGATCCGCTGATGGCGAATACTGACAAACAATTCTCAAAACCGATATAATGATGCAACAACGCGATATAGTGATTATAGGTGCCGGACTGACCGGACTAAGCACTGCTTTTGATTTGAAGAAGATGGGCCGCGACGTACTGGTGCTTGAAAAAGAGAACCGTATAGGCGGCCAGATACAAACCCATACCGAGAACGGCTTTGTTTTCGAGAGTGGCCCCAATACAGGTGTGGTTTCTTTTCCTGAGGTGGCCGAACTGTTCCAGAATCTGGAAGGACGTTGCCAGATGGAAACGGCTCGCGAATCGTCGAAACGCCGTCTCATCTGGAAAGGTAGTAGTTTTCATGCTTTGCCTGCCAGTCTGCCCAGTGCCATCGCTACACCGCTGTTCACGCTCAAGGATAAGTTCCGAATCCTGGGTGAACCATGGCGTAAGAAGGGAACCGATCCGGATGAGCCTGTAGGTGCGTTGGCACAGCGTCGCTTGGGACGCTCATTCTATGAATATGCCGTCGATCCTTTTGTGTCGGGGGTGTATGCAGGCGACCCCATGAAACTGACAACGCGCTATGCATTGCCAAAGTTGTATAACCTTGAGGCCAACTATGGCAGTTTTGTGCGTGGTGCTATTGCCAAGGCCAAGGAGCCTAAGAGCGATCGCGATCGTTTGACTACTAAAAAAGTGTTCTCGGCTATCGGTGGCTTGCAGAATTTAGTAGATGCTCTGGCTCAGGATGTAGACATCGTGACTGGAGCGCAGGCAATTACTGTACAACCTGATGGCGACCATAAGTGGGTGATACGTTATAACGAAACCGAAGAGGTACATTGTAACCATGTGATTACTACGGTGGGCGCTTATGCGTTGCCAGAACTGCTGCCGTTTATCGCCAAAGAGCAAATGTTACCTATCAGCCGTCTATACTATGCACCTATCATTCAGGTGTGTGTGGGAATTAAAAATACTGCAGGCATCGACTATCCGGCTTTCGGTGGATTGGTTCCCAGCAAGGAGCAGAAGAAGGTATTGGGTATTCTGTTTCCGTCGGCTTGCTTTGTACAGCGTGCGCCAGAGGGTGGTGCTCTCTACTCGTATTTTATGGGTGGTGCCCGTCATACCGACTATCTGCAGAAGAGTGATGATGAGATACGTTCGATGGTACTTGAGGCCTTCCACAGCATGCTGAAATATCCTATGAATATTGAGCCCGACATGATTCGTATATTCCGTCATGAGCGTGCTATTCCGCAGTATGGCGTAGATAGTGGCGAACGTTTCCAGGCCGTTAACGATATACAGCAGCAGTACCCTGGCCTGATTATTGCCGGTAATCTGCGTGATGGTATCGGTATGGGTAACCGTATCCACCAGGCAGCTACCATTGCCAACTTGTTTCAGAAAAAAAATTAAATAAGTTGGCCAAATAGTAGGCCGTTAAAAAAATATTACTATCTTTGTGGCCACAATAACAAAAACAGTGGTTATGAAGAAATTCCTTATTATTTCTCTCTTCGTGGGATTGTGCGTTACATCAGTAGGCGCACAAGGGTTGCCATATCAAGATGCGAACCTGACAGCAGCGCAGCGAGCCGATGACTTGCTGGGCCGACTGACGCTTGACGAGAAAGTTAGTTTGATGATGGATACATCACCTGCTATCCCCCGATTAGGTATTCCACAATTCCAATGGTGGAATGAGGCACTGCATGGTGTGGGACGTAATGGCTTTGCTACTGTGTTCCCTATCACTATGGCGATGGCTGCATCTTGGGACGATGCCTTGCTGCATCAAGTGTTTACAGCTGTGAGCGACGAGGCACGTGTAAAAGCCCAGCAGGCCAAACGCTCGGGTGATATTAAACGCTATCAAAGTTTGTCATTTTGGACACCAAATATCAACATATTCCGTGATCCTCGTTGGGGACGCGGTCAGGAAACTTATGGTGAGGATCCTTACCTGACTGCTAAAATGGGTTTGGCTGTAGTACGAGGTCTGCAAGGTGTTGGCTATTATGGCGAGGATTTAGGCGTGAGCAAATATCGTAAGCTTTTGGCTTGTGCCAAGCACTTTGCTGTGCATAGTGGTCCAGAGTGGAACCGTCATGAGTTTAATATCGAGAATCTGCCTGAGCGCGATTTGTGGGAAACCTATTTGCCTGCCTTCAAGGCATTAGTACAAGAGGGTAAAGTAGCCGAGGTGATGTGCGCCTATCAGCGTATCGACGGTCAGGCTTGCTGCGCACAAACCCGATACGAACAGCAGATACTGCGCGACGAGTGGGGATTCGACGGACTGATTACCAGCGACTGTGGTGCGATTCGAGACTTCCTGCCTCGTTGGCACAATGTAGCTAAGGATGGTGCCGAGGCCAGCGCTAAAGCTGTTCTGGCAGGTACCGATGTGGAGTGTGGATCGGAATACAAACATTTGCCCGAGGCTGTACGTCGTGGCGAAATTAAGGAGGCTGACTTGGATCGTAGTCTGCGTCGACTGCTGATTGCTCGTTTTGAACTGGGCGATTTTGATAGCGACGAGCTCAATCCATGGACCAAGATTCCTGAGAATGTTATTGCTTCGAAAGCACACAAGGACCTTGCGTTTAAAATGGCTTTGAAGAGTATCGTGCTGCTACAGAACAAAAACAATGTCCTGCCTTTGGGTAATCCGTTTAACACCGGTTCGGGCTCAGATAAGGACATCGTCGTAATGGGACCTAACGCTAATGACTCTGTGATGATGTGGGGTAACTATGCCGGCTATCCTACACATACCGTTACAGCTCTGGATGGTATAGTTAACATGGCTAAGTCGTTATCGCCCGATGCGAAGGTACGTTTTATACAAGGTTGCGGACTCACCCGTAATGAGGTGTTCGAAAGTCGATTCGGACAAATTAAAGACCCCTTAGGAAACAGCGGCATACAGATTGCATACTGGAATAACAAAGAGATGCAGGGGGCTCCTGTAACGGTTGTAAACCGTAAGCAACCTGTGCAGTTGAGTAATGGTGGCAATACTGTGTTTGCTCCAGGTGTGAATCTGGAGAATTGTTCGGCTCGTTTAGATGGTACATTGGTTCCAACAGCCGATGAGACTTTGAGCTTCGAAATCAGCGGTGATGATCGCTTGCGTTTGATTGTAAATGGAGATACGCTGGTGAATATATGGAATCCCCGTCAGCGTATTCAAGGCGCTAAGAAAGAGTTGGCTGTAAAAGCTGGTCAACACTACCGTATACAGATTGACTATGTACAGGAAACAGGTTATGGTGCTTTGAATTTCGATATCAAGAAGCGCGTGAATCCTACTGCCGAGGAGTTGCTGGCCCAGATAGGTAATACCGAGACTATCATCTTTGTTGGTGGTATATCACCCAGCTTAGAGGGTGAGGAGATGCGTGTGAGCGAACCGGGCTTTAAGGGTGGTGACCGTACCAGCATTGAACTGCCACAGGCGCAGCGCGATTTGCTGGCTGTGCTCCATAAGGCTGGTAAAAAAGTTATCTTTGTAAACTGCTCGGGTTCGGCTATGGGATTAACTCCCGAATTGGAATCGTGCGATGCCATCCTGCAGTGGTGGTATGGTGGCGAGTTAGGTGGTGTTGCGTTAGCATCAACACTCTTCTATGGTGTTAATACACCAAGTGGTAAGTTGCCTGTGACTTTCTATAAGAGTACCGACGAACTGCCCGACTTCTTGGATTATACCATGAAGAACCGTACGTATCGCTATTATCAGGGCGAACCTTTGTTCCCCTTCGGGTTCGGACTGAGCTATACCACATTCAATATTTCGAAACCTATATATAAAAATAATAAGGTACAGGTGCGTGTTCAGAATGTCGGCACCTCAGCAGGTACCGAAACCGTCCAAGTATATATCCGTAATCTGGCTGATAAGGAAGGACCACTGAAAACACTCCGTGCCTATAAACAGGTGACCTTGAATCCTGTCGAGGCTAAGACCATCAGTATCGATCTGCCACGACAGAGCTTTGAAGGTTGGGATGTGAAGACTAACACGATGCGTGTAGTACCAGGCAGATACGAGGTGATGGTGGGTAGTTCGAGTGCCGACAAAGACCTGAAGAAAATTATCGTCAACATAAAATAAAAACACTATGACAAAAAAGCTTTTATTAAGTGCAGCGACTGCACTGTTAGTATTAACCGGTTGTTGTAACGACAACAGCAAGACAGAATCGTCGGTATCGTTCGACGAAGTTTTAACCTCACGTAGAAGCGTACGCAGTTATGATGCCACGAAAAAGATTTCGGAGGACGAGGTACGCCAACTGCTTAAGGCTACGCAGGAGGCTCCATCATGGGCCAATCAGCAGCCATCAAAGTATTATGTAGCAATCGGTAAAGAGAAGTTAGCTGCCGCTATGGAGATGATTGGTGCTAACAAGGATCGTGTGGCCGATGCGCCTGTATTGATTGTGTCGACTTTTGAGCGTGGCAAGTCGGGTTATTTCCAGGGAACGGCTACCAACGAGGTAGGTGATGGTTGGGGTGCTTACGATAATGGTCTGAGCAACTGCTACCTGATACTGAAGGCACGTGCTATGGGATTCGATACCTTGATTATGGGTATGCGCGATGCCGACCAGCTGAGAGAACTGTTTGCTATCCCTGATAACGAGACCATTATGGCTGTCATTGCCTTAGGTTATCGCGCTGAAGAACCAACTCATCCCGACAGACGTGATCTGGACGATATTGTGAAGTTCTTCTAAAAAGTATCGCAGGCGATATATTGTTAAACT
>Ga0265299_10004480_pt1 | contig 13211 bp, 8 predicted proteins | sample AusTroGonzalo_MG_4_FD_193485 | JGI IMG/M metagenome (GOLD analysis project Ga0265299, IMG submission 193485) | Bovine rumen microbial communities from tropical cattle in Woodstock, Queensland, Australia - Gonzalo_02 | ecosystem: Host-associated > Mammals > Digestive system > Stomach > Rumen ...
GCACCACGGACTCCCCCTTTGCCGGAATCCACAGCGGACCGTAATTGTCGCGCGTCCAGCCCGTTTCCACAAAGGGGAACAACATCTCCTTCGAGTCGGGATAGTCGGGCGGATAGAGATCGACATTCTGTTCGACGCTCACTACGTTGGCCAAAGCCTGAATCTTTTCCTTTCTCTCGCCGGTCAGCGGCAGGGCCGGATAGCCGGGCAGCGTCTGGCTGTACCAGATCTCGCCCAAGTTGAAGCCCAGGTCTCGCAGCAGGACCGGATTGATCTGCGTGCCGTCCGTGACCACCTTGAAGGTGTTCTGGATGCCGGGATACTGCTCCTGTGCCTGTCCGTTGACATACACCTGCCCGTCGATGACTTGCAAGGTGTCGCCCGCCACTGCCACGCAACGCTTCACATAATGGTCTTTCTTGTCCACCGGACGGACCCGGACCGGGCCGTAGGTATTGATGGCGTAGTCGCGCGAAGACAGTCGCACATGCGTATAGTAGTCTTCGGCGGGCGCCTTCGACAGCACCGTGTCGCCATGCGGGAACGAGAACACGACGTAATCGTCGCGCCAGACATCGCCGAAGCCCTTGATCCGCCGATACTTGAACTGAAGGGCGGTCGAGTAGCTCTCTTTCCCGGAGAAAGGCATGGTGTTGTGGACGAAAGGCATGGAAAGCGGGGTCTGGGGCAGTTTCGGGCCGTAGGCCGTCTTGCTGACGAAGAGATAGTCACCTGTCAGGAGGGAACTCTCCATGGAGGAGGAAGGAATCTTGAACGCCTGGAAAAAGAAGATGTTGATGAAGCTCACCACGACCACGGCGAAGACGATGGCATCTACCCATCCTGCTATCACCTTGAAAGTGTGGCTCTTCTCAGCCTTCCTGTCGATCCAGGCCTTGAGCCGGCGGCTCACGCAGAACTCGAAAATCACGGGCAGCCCGAGGAGCCACCACCAGTTTCCGTGCCATGCGATCCACGCGACATAAAGTGCGGCCCAGATGGCGAACCGCACCCAAGATTTCTTATCTGTTCCCTTGAAGGTCAATGCACGAAACTATTTTACCGAATTGACGATAGCTTCGAAAGCCTTCGGATTGTTCATCGCCAGGTCGGCGAGGACCTTGCGGTTCAGACCCACGTTCTGCTGTGCGAGCTTGCCCATAAACTGGGAGTAGTTCATCCCGTGCTGACGGGCGGCTGCATTGATGCGGGTGATCCAAAGGGAGCGGAAATTGCGCTTCTTGGTCTTGCGGTCGCGGTACGCGTAAGTGAGACCCTTCTCATAGGTATTCTTCGCTACGGTCCAGACATTTTTCCGGGCGAGGAAGTTACCGCGGGTTTCCTTCAGAACTTTCTTGCGGCGTGCCCTTGATGCGACACTGTTAACACTTCTAGGCATAATCTTTTGGTTTTTTGGAAGTCAGCGCCCTGGCTCGCAGGGACTTTTCGGCTGATCATCCGGTTCAACAATAAATGAATTACTTGACTAACAAAGCTCTTACGCGACCAACGTCGGCCTTGTCGATCAAGGACACGTGGGCGAGGTTTCTCTTCTGCTTCTTCGTCTTCTTGGTGAGGATGTGGCTGTGGTAAGCGTGCTTCCTCTTGATTTTACCCGAGCCGGTGAGCGTGAAACGCTTCTTTGAACCGGTGTTCGTTTTCAATTTAGGCATAATACTGTTTTTATAAAAAGTTGTGGTTACTTTTTCTTATTCGGGGCGAGCATCATGATCATCCGCTTGCCTTCCAGTTTGGGCATCTGCTCGGCTTTTCCGTATTCCTCCAGTTCAAGGGCGAAGCGCAGCAGCAGCTTCTCGCCCTGCTCGGAGAAGAGGATGGAACGGCCGCGGAAGAACACGTAGGCTTTCACCTTGGAACCTTCCTGGAGGAAGCTCTTCGCATGGTTGAGCTTGAACTGGAAGTCATGTTCATCGGTCTGCGGACCGAAGCGGATCTCCTTGATGACCACCTTCGAAGCGTTCGACTTCTGTTCTTTCGCCTTCTTTTTCTGCTGATAGACGTACTTCTGGTAGTCGAGGATCTTGCATACGGGAGGATCGGAATTCGGAGCGATTTCCACCAGATCCAATTCCCGTTCTTCTGCCATTCTCAATGCTTCCGAAAGCGGGTAGATACCCTGCTCGGGCACATTGTCGCCTACCACGCGGACGCGCGGTGCGGTGATGGCATCGTTGATTCTGAGTCCGTCCTCCTTGTCATGCCGGTTCTGCGGCAGTCGCTGATCCGGTTTGCGGGGGCCCTGCGGTCTCGGTTTCGGGGGTCTGTAGTTCGTTGCTATGGTCTTGTCCTCCTGTAATTAAGTTGTTGTTTGGTATATTTATTTCAATTCGTTGGCAATCTCCTGCTTCATGTAAGCCATGAAGTCATCGAGCGACATCACGCCTTTGTCTTCCCCACCCTGCTTACGCACTGATACTGTGTCAGTTGCCTGCTCTTTCTCACCAACAATCAGCAAGAAAGGCATCCGTTTCAGCTCATTTTCACGGATCTTCTTGCCAATCGTGACGTTACGATCGTCGATTGAGGCGCGAATTTCGGAATTATTCAACAAATCGCAAACTTTTTTTGCAAAATCGTTAAATTTTTCACTCACAGGCAGTATCGACACCTGGTCGGGAGCCAGCCAGAGCGGGAGCTTTCCGCCGGTATGCTCGAGCAGCACGGCCACGAAACGCTCCATCGAGCCGAAAGGAGCACGGTGGATCATCACCGGACGGTGACGCTTGTCGTCGGCGCCCACGTATTCGAGCTCGAAGCGCTCGGGCAGGTTGTAGTCGACCTGGATCGTACCCAGCTGCCAGCTGCGGCCGATGGCGTCTTTCACCATGAAGTCGAGTTTCGGGCCGTAGAAGGCGGCCTCGCCGTATTCTACCACGGTAGGCAGTCCCTTCTCGGCAGCGGCCTCGATGATGGCGGCCTCCGCCTTCTCCCAGTTCTCGTCGGAACCGATGTACTTGCTGCGGTCCACCTTGTCACGCAGGGACACCTGTGCGGTGAACTTGTCGAACTTCAGCGTGCGGAAGATATAGAGCACGATGTCGATGACCTTGCAGAATTCTTCCTTCAGCTGGTCGGGACGGCAGAAAAGGTGCGCATCGTCCTGCGTGAATCCGCGGACGCGGGTCAGGCCATGGAGCTCACCGCTCTGCTCGTAGCGGTACACTGTGCCGAATTCGGCGAAACGGAGCGGCAGGTCGCGGTACGAACGGGGCTTCGACTTGTAGATCTCGCAGTGGTGCGGGCAGTTCATCGGTTTGAGGAGGTACTCCTCCCCTTCCTGCGGCGTGGTGATTGGACGGAACGAGTCCTTGCCATATTTGGCCCAGTGGCCGGAGGTAATATAGAGCTCCTTGTTGCCGATGTGCGGGGTGATTACCTGCAGGTAGCCGTATTCTTTCTGGACTTTGCGCAAGAACTGCTCCAGGCGCTCGCGCAGCGCGGCACCCTTGGGCAGCCAGAGCGGCAGGCCCATGCCCACCTTCGGCGAGAAGGTGAAGAGTTCCATCTCCTTGCCGAGCTTGCGGTGGTCGCGTTTCTTGGCTTCCTCGAGCAGCACGAGGTATTCGTCGAGCATGCTCTTCTTGGGGAAGGTGATGCCATAGATGCGGGTGAGCTGCTTGTTGTGCTCGTCGCCGCGCCAGTAGGCACCGGCGATGTTCAGCAGCTTGACCGCCTTGATGACGGAGGTATTGCGCAGGTGGGGTCCGCGGCACAGGTCGGTGAAGGCACCGTTCTGGTAGAAGGAGATGGTGCCGTCCTGCAGGTCGCGGATCAGTTCGCACTTGTACTGGTCGCCCTTTTCGGTATATTTCTTCAGCGCATCGGCCTTCGAGACTTCGGTGCGGACAAAGTTCTCGCCGCTGCGGGCCAACTCGAGCATCTTGTCTTCGATTTTCTTGAGGTCAGCTTCCACGAGCTGCCGGTCACCCAGGTCCACGTCGTAGTAGAATCCGTTCTCGATGGACGGGCCGATACCGAACTTGACGCCGGGATACAGCGCTTCGAGCGCTTCTGCCATCAGGTGGCTGGAAGAGTGCCAGAACGTGGCTTTCGCCTCGCGGTCTTCCCATTTGTGGAGCTTGAGCGTCGCGTCTTCAAGGATGGGGCGTTCGAGATCATAGATCTGATCGTTGACCGATGCACACAATACATCGTTGGCGAGCCGGGGACTGATGCTTGACGCGATCTGGTAGGCAGTGGTCCCTTTCTCGAACTCTTTGACGTTACCGTCAGGAAATGTGATCTTAATCATTACAAATTGATATTGATGGTCTGTAGTTTTTCAGGAAATGTCTAGCGCACACGGAGCCGCTGCCCGATCTTGAGCACTTTCTTGGAGCTGATGCCGTTGAGCTTGCAGATGGCATTGACGGTCGTGCCGTACTTGCGGGCGATGCCCCCCAGGGTGTCACCCTTCTTCACGGTGTAATAGACGGCGCTGGTTGCGGCTTTCGACTGGGCGTCGGTCATGCCGTAGTGCGAGCCCACGTTGAAATAGTGCCGCTTGAGGGTGAGCACCGTGTCGCGGAGCGTGCCGTTGTCGAAATTGATGACGCGTTCCGGATCGAAGGGCTTGCCCATGTAGCGTGTCTCGAAATGGAGGTGCGGGCCCGTGCTGCGGCCGGTGCTGCCGCCCAGGCCGATCGGATCACCCGCCGCCACCAGGTCGTTCTCCACGACCAGGCGCTCGGACAGGTGGCCGTAGTAGGTCTCCAGGCCGTTGGGATGCCGGATCACCACCAGGTTGCCGTAACCGCCCGTAGCCTTGCCGCCGCCCACATAGCGCACCACGCCGTCGAACGGGCTGCGCAGCGTGTCGCCGACGCGCAGCGGAATGTCGATACCGTTGTGCGGACGGCCCCTGCGGTACTTGAAAGTCGAACTGCGTCGTCCCACGTACGGGGCCACGAAATGATGCGCGGAGTCGACCAGCAGCAGATCCACCTCTTCAGGCAGGTCAGAGACCTTCACATCGCGGTAGGCATGGATCGACTCGATGTTCCAGTCGTCAAACAAGCCGGTGGTGTCGATGTCAGGGCGTTCCAGTTCGATGTAGTCCCAGGTGTGGTCGTCAAAGAGGACGATCTTCATGTATTTGTCATGCGTGGGGATGGTATCGATGGCCTTGACCAGCATCATCGTGGAATCGGCCTCATCGTTGACTTCATTCATTTCAGGATGGGAGAAATAGGATGAGTCGGGCTCCTGTGCATGCAGGGTAAAAGTAGCTTGCAACATCAGGATTAGGATGAGGACGATATGTTTTGCCATAGTATTCCAATATATTTTGGCAAAAGTAACAAAATTGTAGCAAAGAATGATTATATTTGTAAATATTTCTGCCGTATGAAACGTCTGCTGCTCCTGTTTTCCCTTGTCCTGTCCCTGACGGCCGCCGCCCAGCAGCGAAAGGACAGTTTCTGGAACGACCTCAACGATTTCATGAACATGCGCGAAGACAAAGGCTATGCGAAGTTGGATTCGAACTACATCGGCCGTTACCCCTACCATTGGGACGCCCGCCTGTTCTACACCTCCAACGGCTTGAATTTCAGCGGTCAAGGTGAAGGAGCGATCGACCTGACAACGGGCATGAACCACCGCATAGGCGTCGGCCTGAGTTTCCGCGGACTCGGCCTGAGCTATTCCTTCGCCATCGGCAAGAAACTCAACTTCAATTTTGCCATCGACAGCTACAGCAAGCATTTCTGCATCGAATATGCGCTGCGTTTCACCGGCGGGCTCCAGGGGAACGGCATTTCTCCGACCGGAGAGATTCCGAATATCGACAAGATTTATCTGGGGGAGTCGCGCATGAACCTGTTCTGGAGTTTCAATGACAAATTCTCCTACGCCGCCGCCATGAAACAGTCGAAAATCCAGCGCCGCAGCGCAGGCAGCTTCATCGCCTCCCTGTCATGGTCAGTCTGGGATGTCCTCGCCCTCAACGAAGATGAAGATATCCCCCTGATCGTCGACGATCCAATCGGCAGCCTGATCTACAACCTGATGTCATCCAATCTGCTTTACAATCGTGTCTCCGTCGGCGGCGGTTACGGTTATAACCTGGTACTCGGGCATCAGCACTGGCTGCTGCACGGGTCGCTGGTCCCGATGTGGACGGTATATGAAAGCACGTTGACCTTTAGGGACGGAGAGCGGAAATACTACCCCTATCCCAATGGCTACATCGCCATGTCGGCTACCGCAAGAGCCGGTGTCTATTTCCGCTGGGCTGACCGGTGGTCGCTGGGACTCAGCGGCGTGATCAACCAGATGGTCTCCCGGAACCACTTCAGCAGCAAATCCGAGAATTTCAGGGGTTTCATGGGGCAGGACTGGCAGGTCCGCCTCTCCCTGGCATACCGTTTCGGATTCCGTCGCGCTAATCCTTGATCAGGCTGGCGGTCAGACCCGTCATGTCAAAGACTTCCTGTACAGCAGGCTGGACGTTCGTGACCTTGAGCGTACCGCCACCGGCGATCACCTGCTGCTGCAGGGAGATCAGGACGCGCAGCGCCTTGGAGGAGATGTATTCCAGTTCCGAAAAATCCAGTTCTACGTTCACGTTCTTCCGTTGCATCACAGGTTCGACTTCGTTCCTGAACGCCAAGGTCGTATCCGTGTCGAGTTCGCCGGAAACGGCAATCGTGATGATGCCGTCTTTTTCTGTAATCGTCGTTTTCATTTTATCTTGATACTCATGATGGCTATATCATCGTTCTGCTTTGCCTTGCCCCGGAAGGAAGTCAGCTCCTCGAGGAGCGCATCACAATCTTCCTTGCAGGAAGCATCGGCAGGACGCTGCTTCACCCATTCCTGAAGGCGTGCCTCGCCGAAGAAGGAACGGTCTTCGCTACGGGCTTCCGTCACGCCGTCCGTGTAGAGCAGCAGGTGCGTCCCGTGATGCAGCCGTACCTTCTGGGTATGATACACATGGCCGGGCGCGATGCCCGCGATCAGCTGCGGGTCCTGGTCCAGGAATTCCCCGTCGACGAGCGTCCGGGTATGGCCGGCGTTGCAGTATTCCAGCTCCAGCGTTTCGGGATTGAAAAATCCCATGAAGAGCGTGCAGAACATTTCGTAATCGGGATTGTCACAGATCAGCCGGTTGACTTCGCTCATCATCTCGTCGAGGGATATCCCGTCCTTGATCCGCGAGCGGATGACGCTGCTGATCATGAACATCACAAAAGCGGCGGCTGTCCCCTTGTCGGAAACGTCGCCAATCGCGAAGAACAGCCTGTTGCCCATCCGGCCGCCCAGGTAGATGTCACCGCCTACGTCTTTCATAGCCCGGAGTTCCCCATAGATATCGAATTGCGGGTCTTCCGCGAAATCGTGCGTAACAGCCTTCAGCTGCAGTTCGTGCGCCACCCGCAGTTCGTCTTCAGCCCGCTGCCGGCGCGCGAACGACGACTCCAGCACCGGCGCCAGCCAGAACCAGGTCAGCAGCGCCACGACGAGAAAAATCGCGAGAATCTGAAAGGTGAAGATGCGGAGCGTCTCAGCCTCGTCGCCAAAAACGTAATCGTAACCATAGACAGCGACCAGCTCGTAGGGATGGTGCGACAAGGGATAGAAGATAACGAAGCAATCGTATCCCCATACCTTGGCCGTGCCGGCCAATCCGTCTTTGGTGCGGGCCTCGAAATGCTGGATCGGAATCTCCTTTCCGGCCATGAAGGGCGGCGAAACGACGATACCCGTGCTGTCGCGCAGCATGTACGAAAAGTTTTCATCCTTGGCCTGTATTTGGGCTGTCGCTTCCATAAAACGGAAAGGATCCTCGTCTTCTCTGTCCAGACTCGTTTCAATCTGGCTGGCCAGGATGACCAGGTCGTCGCGGTCATCGAGGTACTCTTTCACCACATCCAGCGCCCAGAAATACCGGACGGTGAAAAATGTCACACCGCCGATGACCAGGCCAAACACAATCAAAATCAGCAGGATGCCCTGCCGGATGGTCAGATTCAGTTTCACAAGTTCAAAATTATGGAGTATTTCCGATAATACCAAAGTTTTTTACTATATTTGAAAGATAAAAACAAGAAAAACAAAAACTACGGAAATATATGACTTATCCCCTCTCCCAATCGCAGCTGAGCATCTACCTGGCAAGCCAGGGGCTCGATGAAAATGAAGGCAACTACCAGCAGGCCTCCCTGTACGCGCTTCCCGAATCCATCGATCTGAAACGGCTGGCCGCCGCTTTCGAAGCAGTGATCCGGGCGCATCCCTACGCCCTGTCGCGCATCGTGCTGGAAGAAGGCATGCCGAAGGTCGAAGACCATTCGGACGAAGAATGGCATCCACTCGAGCAGGACGTCGATTCCATCGAGGATGTCCGGCCCACGTTCTGCCGCACCATGGACCTGCTGAAAGATCCGCTCTTCCGCATCGAAATCTACCGTACGAAGAATGGTAACTACGTCTATATCGATTTCCATCATATCATCTTCGACGGCGCCTCGGCCGTTCTCCTCACCGACCACATCAACCGTGCCTATGCGGGCGAAGCACTGCCGGCAGAGCCGGTCGACGGCTTCCGGATCGCCGCGAAGGAGGAGGAACAGCGCCAGGGCGAAAGCTATGAAGAAGCACAGAAATGGTATGCGGAGACATTCGGTGACGGGGCTACGCTCGATTCCAACATACTGCCCGACGTAGTCGATGCTCCACAGCAGCCCTACCGCGAACTGGTCCTCGAACTGCCTGTCAAGGGAGAAAAGGTAAAGGCCATCATGCAGCAATACCGCTGCGCCGACAGCGTACTCTTCACGGCGGCCTTCGGCGCTACCCTGGCGGCCTGGAGCGCAGAGACGCGCGCTGCATTCTCTACCATCTGGAACGGCCGCAAGGGTCCTTCGATGGGAGCCCTTACGATGAGCGTGCATACGATGCCCGTGCTGGTCAATGCCGATCCTTCCCTGACCGTCGCCCAGCTGTTCGACGATCTCCGGCAGCAGATCAGCGGCTCCCGTTCGCGCGCTTTCTATTCCTATGCCGACTGTGTCCGCGACCTCGATTTCAACCCGGCCATCAACTTCGGCTACCAGGGCAAGTTCGTCTCGGAAACGCTGCCCCTGTGCCTGGGCGACGCCGTGATACCGGCTGAAGACCTGCGCACCAACCCGCCGGGCATCGGCCTTTCGGTCGAACTCTTCACCCTTGCCGACGACACCCCGCGCATCCGCTTCTGGTACAAGCCCGAACACTACTCCGAGGCGATTCTCCGCAACTTCGCCGACAGCTTCGGCGCTGTGCTGCTGTCGATGGAAAAGGCCGGTACGCTTGCAGACCTGAACTACATCACACCGAAGCAGCGCAAGCAGTGCGACCGCTTCCTCCCCGCCCTGCCTACCCTGGACCCCAAGCGTACCTTGCTCGACGCCTTCCGCGAGAACGTGGCCCGCAACCCGCAGCAGCTCGCTGTCGTCTATCAGGACACGCGTCTGAGCTACGCCGAAGTAGACCGCCTCTCCGACAATCTGGCTGCCTACATCCAGAAGACTGTCAAGCCCGGCAGCGTGGTCTCCATCATCCTGGGCCGCAACGAGCATATGATGACCACCCCGCTGGCCGCCGTCAAGGCCGGCTGCGCTTACCAGCCGCTCGATCCCTCCTACCCGGCCGAACGACTGAACTTCATGGTGAAAGATGCCAAGGCCGCCCTGCTGATCGCCGACCCGGGCCTGGAAGCCTGCGTGGGCGAATACGACGGCCCCGTCCTGTCGACCGCCGACATCGCCGGCCTCCCTGCCGGCAAGCCGAAAGGCGCACCCAAGCCCGAAGACCTTTTCATCCTGCTCTATACCAGCGGTACCACCGGCACGCCGAAGGGCTGCATGCTCACGCACAGCAATGTCGCCACCTTTACCCATAACGCGGCTGAACGCACCGGTCTGGGTCCCAAATCCGTTACCACAGCCTACGCCAGCTTCGGCTTCGACGCCTTCATGGGCGATCTTTGGAATGCCCTGAACGCCGGCGCCACCCTCCATATCATTCCGGAAGACATCCGGCTTGACCTGGTAGCCCTCAACGATTACTACGAGAAAAACGGTATCACCCATGCCTTCATGACCACACAGGTAGCCACCCAGTTCGCCATCAACTTCCCGCGCTGCAAGGGGCTCAAGGTCCTGACCACGGGCGGCGAGAAGCTGGCCAGCATCACGCCGCCGGGCTATAAGCTGTTCAACTGCTACGGACCGACGGAATGCTCCTGCTACGTCATCTCCAAGCTCGTGGAGAAACAGGAGCCGAACATCCCGATTGGACGGCCGTTCCCGGGCGTGCATGCGTACATCGCTACGAAGAACTGCAAGATGCTGCCCGTGGGCGCCATCGGCGAGTTACTGTTGGCAGGCCCGCAAGTGGGCGCCGGCTACCTGAACCTGCCCGAGAAGACGGCCGAGGTCTTCATCGGCAATGTCTTCGAGAAAGACCCCGCCTACGCACGCGTTTACCGCACCGGCGACATCGTGCGCTGGAAAGAAGACGGCGACGTCGAGTTCGTGGGCCGCAAGGACTCCCAGGTGAAGATCCGCGGCTTCCGCATCGAGCTCAAGGAAGTCGAGGCCGTTATCCTGGAGTATCCGGGCATCACCGACGTCACCGTGCAGGCCTTCGACGAGGAAGGCACCGGCGCCGGCAAATTCCTGGCCGCCTATGTCGTGTCGGAACAGCCCGTCGACGTGTCGAAGCTCAACGCCTTCATCCTGGACCGCAAGCCGCCCTACATGGTGCCGGCCGTGACGGTGCAGATCGACAAGATTCCGCTCAACGTCAACCAGAAGGTGGACCGCAAGGCCCTGCCCAAGCCCCAGCCGCAGCAGCAGGAGCACAAGGCGGTCGATGCCCCGTTCAACATCCTCGAACAGGAAATCGCCGACCTGATCCGCGACACCGTCCACATCGAGGGCTTCTCCCTCACCGAACCGCTCATCTACTACGGTCTGAGTTCCCTCTCGGCCCTGCGCCTGGCCACGGAACTCTACAAGAAATATGGCGTCCAGATGAACATGGACAGCTTCGTCAAGACCGCCACGCTCCAGACCATCGAAAACGAAGTCATCAAGGCCCTGATCGAGGGCCGCAGCGGCAGCGCCCAGGCCGCCATGCAACGAGCCGATACTCCGCAGCCGCTGACCTTCCAACAGGCCGGCGTGTACTTCGACTGCATGAAAGCACCGGGCGAAACCATCTACAACATCCCCATGCTGTGGACGTTGCCGGGAGACCTGGATGAGAAGAAGGTGTGCCAGGCTGTTGAGCAAGTGCTCCGCTGCCATCCCTACCTCAACACCCACTTCGAGATGAAGGACGGGCAGGTGATGCAGCTTCCCGTCGAAGGCGATCCGCAGGTCAGCTGCGAAATTCTCGACGAGAAAGGGTTCAAGCGCTTCAAGAAGAATTTCAAGCAGCCCTTCAACCTGTCGGAAGGCCCGCTCTACCGGCTGGCCGTGGTCCGCTGCGGCGAAAAGCTGTATCTGTTCTCCGACTTCCACCACCTGGTCTTCGACGGACGCTCCTACGACATCTTCATCAGCCAGCTGACCGAAGCCCTCGAAGGCAGGGAACCCGTTCGTGAGAATTATAACTACTTCGACTATGCGCAGGACCAGCAGGAATTCCGCCAGAGCGAAGCCTTCACGGCCGCCCGCGACTTCTTCGCTGAGCGGATGGCCGGCTTCGAAGGCGCCAGCGGCGTCCTGCCCGACCGTTCGGCCGTGGGTCCCGGCAAAGAAGCCCTCCTGACCAAGAAAGTCGGCGCCGACATCGCGCAGCGCTGCCTCGACCTGGGCATCTCGCCGGCCAGCTACTACCTGTCGGCCGCCTTCCTGGCTGTGCGTGCCTTCTGCGGAAACCGCAAGGTGTACATCTGTACCATCAGCAACGGCCGCAGCGACATGCGCACCGCCGATACCCTGGGCATGTTCGTCAATACCCTGGCCCTTTCGAGCGAGATTGGCGACGGTTCGGTGGACGAATACCTGAAGGAGACCGACCGGATCTTCTCGGAGACACTCCGGCACGAATACTATCCCTTCGCCCAGCTGGCTTCGGACTTCGACTTCCAGCCGCAGATCATGCTGGCCTACCAGGTGGGCGTGCTGACGAAATATGCGGTCGGCGGAAAAGAGATCCAGAGCGAGAACCTGGAGATCGGCACGCCGAAATTCCCCATCAGCATCTTCATCGACGGACGGAAAGGCGAAGAATACATCGCCCTGGAATACGACGAGACGCGCTACAGTCCGGAATTGATGCAGTGCTTCGCCGATGCGATGGAAACCGTGGTGCGCGGGCTGCTCCAGGAAGGTACACTCGACACCCTGCAGTTCGTCGACGGCGATCGCCTGAAACAGCTCGACGGCTTCAACTGCTACAGCCAGAAGGTCGATACGACGCAGACCATCGTCTCGCTCTTCCGCAAACAGGCTGCCGCCACGCCTGAAGCCCCCGCCGTCGCCTTTGAGGATACCACGCTCAGCTACGGGGAACTCGACGCGCTGACCGACCGCCTGGCGGCGGATATCGCCGGACGCGGACTGGGCCGGGAAGACGTGGTCTCCATCCTCATCGGACGCAGCCAGCTGATGGCCGTCACGGCCCTGGGCGCCCTCAAAGCCGGATGTGCCTACCAGCCCCTCGACCCGTCCTATCCCCCGGAGCGCCTCAATTTCATGGTGCAGGACGCTTCCGCGAAACTGCTCATCGCGCAGGACGACCTGCGGGAGCTGCTGACAGACTACAAAGGCCCCGTGCTGCTCACCAGCGAGTTGGATAAACTCCCCAAGGCCAAGAAACTGCCGGAAGGCCCCGCGCCCGAAAGTCTCTTCATCCTGCTCTATACCTCCGGTTCGACCGGCGTGCCGAAAGGCTGCATGCTGGAGCACCGCAATCTGGTGAATTTCTGTTCCTGGTACCGAAAATATTACGACCTGAAGCCCGGCAACCGGGTGGCGGCCTACGCCAGTTTCGGCTTCGACGCCTGCATGATGGACCTCTACCCTGCCCTGACCACGGGTGCCTGCGTCCATATCATCCCCGAAGAGACCCGGCACGATATGTCGCTGCTGAGCGCCTTCATCACGGAACACCAGATTACCCACAGTTTCATGACCACGCAGGTCGGTGTGATGTTCGCCCGCAATTACCCGGGCAACCCTGCGCTGAAGCAC
>Ga0265299_10004483_pt1 | contig 13208 bp, 14 predicted proteins | sample AusTroGonzalo_MG_4_FD_193485 | JGI IMG/M metagenome (GOLD analysis project Ga0265299, IMG submission 193485) | Bovine rumen microbial communities from tropical cattle in Woodstock, Queensland, Australia - Gonzalo_02 | ecosystem: Host-associated > Mammals > Digestive system > Stomach > Rumen ...
CGCTGACCGCAGACAACACATCCACCAACACAGTATCCGGAGTCGGCTTAACATCACCATTAACCAAAACCTTCTTAGTATAACCGGAAGCATTCACCAATAAGACATCATGAACACCAGTAACCGCCTCACACAAATCAGTATAATAACCCATTGACCCGAAGTCATCTTTACGGACAAAAGCCAACAGTCTCTCACGGTAGGCATCATCATCTTCATAATCCACACCACCAGTGATATTATCACTGTTAGTCACGGATAAACCGACAACATCAACATAATCACTATCAATCACCGTTACAGTATCGGCAGGACAGTCACCATCTGCTCCAACAGTCAGACAAGTCACCGCAACAGTCACTGATGTTTCACCAACCGCAATCACCGCCTCACGATTAGTACCGTATTCAAGGCCATTATCAGTAGATAATACAACAGTGCCTTCCGGAATAGTCACTGCATTACTGCTCACCGCCGGAATACTGAAACTGACGAAGCCAGTAGAATAATCACCAGTATTACGGGATAACTGAACGAACGGATTTGCACCAATGCGGTCAAGCCATTCACCATAACTGGTATCAATAAACGCTATACGACCAGCCTCATTGCACAACTCCATCAGGACATACACATCAACAGCAAAAGCCTCCAACAAATTCCTAATCTCCGAACCCTCATTAAAATCAGTAACACGGGTATCACCAACAGACAACTTCAAACTATAATAATCAATCATCTGCTGAACAAGACCGGATCTACTCACTTCCTCACCAAGAATATTATAAAAAACTTCATCATCAACCGCCATAATTCTACACCTCAATAAACACTCCTTCCTCATTTGTAGTTAAACTCAACTCAACTTCCGAACCATCACCAAAACTAACCATAATATCCACTTTAACACTATTATCCTCATTTAAAGACAATTCGACACTATGGTCAGTTAACCGTGAATCCTCACTTAACACAGATTCCAGTTCGATTTTCATAAACTCCAAAGTATCCTCCTCAGCCAACCAACCCAAATATGATGTGATGACACTACCATAATCCAAATAGTAAGTGTCCAACTCATCACGGTAAGTGTTCAAACGATTACTTATCGCCTGAACAATATTGTCCGCATCGGATACAATATTTAAATCGCCCTGACTGTTGAATGTCCAGTCATGACTTATATCAACACCCACTTCATCCATAAAATCACCCTTAACATGGTTTTTTACCGCATTTACGGTTCGGTTTCAAATTCTCCCAAACCTTATTAAAATCTCTTGTACTGGTTGTTCCGCAATCCGAATTATAGGTCTTACCGTTAATCTTGATTTGAGTCCAGTAATGACCATATGTTCCGTTTCCATGAACAATCCAAGCATCCAAACCGGCACTGTCCATCATCGCTCTTGTTAAAATTGAAGTATCCGCACAGTTAATGTGCCAACGATGATTATAGACATTTTCCGGAGTATCATATTTGCTATTGTAATAAAAGGAGTAGCCACGATTCTTCTTCAACCATTCATGAATCAGTTTGGCTTTATGATACGGTCTAGTCTCGTTACCGATAATCTTCTTAACAAGATTGTCGATTGTTTTTCCTTGACCGCCACGAACACCAGTATTCTCTGATGGAACACTCGCAACATTAGTAGTGTTATTGGAGGATTGGTTCTGATTATTCACCATATCCTCATAAGCCTTAACAAGACTGCCCAAACCTTCCTTATAATCGATTATCGCAGACGGGAACGGGTTCAGTTCCAGTTCCATTTTCATATTGTCGCCGTCATTGTTGATTGTGACGGCTTCAATATACCATCTGCCTTCCTCATAAGGCACCCATCGATTATATGAATTATTCATTGCCTTTGCGATTTCATTGAAATTCGCCAACTTGAAATCATCAGGCAAAGACAACCATAAGAACTGATTAGTATGCACCAGTTTCAGATTCGGATTACCTAACGGCAATGTGACTTTCAAGGAGACCAAATCACGGATTGACTTGACGATTTCCTTAATCGCTTCCTGCTTCTCATTTTCCTGCATAATTAATCACTTCTTGAATCCTGGGAAACTTGCACATATTTCCTTAACATTCTTGCCCTGTGCGATGCCGATTCCATGGTTAAGGAGTTTGGTTCGCGGGTCTCTCCATCCTTTGAAACTGCGTGGACTGAAATTGTCATCGTGTGCACGTGGCAACCATCCGTCTGTCAGTTTACGGTTGAGGAATCCGACAACCATACGGGCATTCTTCTTTTTCAGGACATTATGATAATGTCCGCTGTAACACTGCTCTTTCAGTGTTCCGGCACATCTGCCACCGTACATTGTGAAGTAGATGCCGTTCTTTTTGACTTTGTTGATGTCATTATAGTGTGTTCCAGGTCCTACTCCACCAACGGTCACTTTGTAGCCTTGTTTCTTTAAGGTTTTGGCGATGTTGTTGAGCATTGTCTTGTCAGTTGGTTTGTCGATTATGTTATCGGTGTTGACATAGACATGTGTGCCTTTCCCTGGTGTACTGTTGTTATTCGAATTGTTGTTTGTGTTGGAAGTTGCACCAGTTGATGTAGATGAACTTTGTGTTGATTGGTTCGGATTACTGACACTTCCAGTATTCTGACCGAAGAATGCAGATAAATCCAAGTTCACCAGTTCCTTTGAAGATGCTGTCTCACCAAGACCAGTATTCTCAGTGGATTTCACAATCACACCAGTCAAAATATTAGTAGTGTCGAAAGTGAACTTCCGACTTGACACCATATACGGCTCCAAATGCAAACCGGTAGTTAACCACTGGTCCTTATGATACGGTTCCACTTGCATCAAACCGTACTTGTTGAAATTAATATCAATATAAGCACCAGTACCATAAACAAGGTCCTCAATAACATCCATATAGGTCTTATCCCTTGCAACGATGCTCCGGTTCTGAGTCATTGGATTATCCTTAACAACACTACCGTAAAGGTCCTGTCGGTAGCCTTCTTTCGGTCTTAAACCGGACAATGCTTTCGTATAATTCTTAATCTGCTTTGTCGCATCACCCTCCAACGGAACATTACCCCTGGTAATCAGGTATTGGAGTATACGGTACAACGGCACATTAACAATATTCGCTTCAAACTTGCCGATGTATAATCGGCGGAAATCCTGACACTGATAAGTATACAATTTAGTTTCCTCATCATACTCGACTTTCAATATTTCACCGGCAAAATCCTCATGCAACGGAGTAGTAATCAGGACCCTATACTTCCCCGTAGTCAAATCCAGATACTGCGGACTGGTGAAATTCGCAGTCTTAGTCCGCATATCAGTTTCCTTAATCTGATACTTAGTCCAATACATCTGCAACTTATGATTCCAATTCATATGCAGAGCGGAAGAATCAATCATCTGCGAAACATAGATTATGGTCTGATTATCCGCAAGATTAATGTCATTGACTTTCTTTTTAGTCTTAACAACTGCCATAATCTATCACACCTTGCATAATGCATTCAAAGTGTTCTTATCAACTTTACCATTCTGTGTCAGGTTATATTTCTTCTTATACTGTTTCTGGAATTCCTTCAAAGCATTTTTAGTTTTCGAACCAAACCAACCATCAATCTGACTCTTGGATTGGAGTTTTCCTTTCTGATACAATACTTTCTGCATCAGTTTAACACAATTACTTGCTTTGCTCGGTTTTTTAGAAGTATACTTGAAATTCGAAGTCTTACACTTCTTCAACTGACTCCTTGTAGTTGACTGGGATTTACCAGTATTCTTATTAGTATTCTGCTGTTTCGCTTTCTTCTGAGCCTGACTAATCGCATTCTTAACAATCTTATTATTATTCTCATACTTTGATTGTTTCAAAGGCCTGTAAGTAGTGAACTCCAACTCCCAGTGAGTGTAATTGTCATAGCTCTGTTTGCGACTGCTGTTTTTTGTGATGATATATTTGCCGTTCGGAACGTCGATGGCATCTGTCTTGACTGACAAGACAGTCATTTCACTGATGAACTTTTTCAGGATTGCTGTGACTTTCGGGTCTTTGACAATCCATTCACCAGTGGTGCTGTCGCCCAGCCATCGATTGTACTTTTCATCCTTATGGATCATTACACTGATTTTGAATGTTATTCCTCCGTCGCCGGAGTTGGTGAAATTCTTGAATTTCTTGTTGTATTTTGATGTGTTGAGGTCGGTGACTGTGACGTTTGGGTCAGGAGTGACTTGGACTCCTGATGACTTTTCAACCGTCAGTTTGAGATAGAACATATCTGCCACATTGGTCTTTAACCAGTCGACCGGTTGTATCTTGAAAAATGTCATTTGATAATCACTCCTTATACTGTTCTTCCTGCCCGTCTGTTGTCCCAGTTCAGTTCGTAACGGACAACATCAAGGATTTCCTGTACTCTTTCGTCCTTGTCGAATGTGCATCCTTCGAATGTGACGTTTTGGACTACGGTTGTTTCGCCTGTGTTTTCACTGTCAAGTGATGCAGATAATGCTTCGTTCATTGTGCCAGTCATTGCGGTGTTGAAATCGAAATCGCCGACATTATCGTCGATGCCGACTGATAACTGTGGATTGCCGAACTGACTGACTACATCTTCACCTAATGCTCCGATGTTGGATATCAGACTTTTGCCCTCGTCAGGAACTCGTCTGCCCATCTCGGATACTTCCCAAACGAGCATTCTCTGCATTGTACCTGGTGATGCAATGCCTAATGCGGACAGGAAATTCTTAACCGCATTTACACCAGCATCCCAGAACTTCTGCGGTAAAGTGGCAGCCCATTCGCCGACTTTGTTCAGGGCATTGTTGAGTTCGGTTGCGAGTTTGCCAGGTATCTGTGAAATGTATGTGAAAAAATTGCTGACCGCACGGCTGCCTGCACTCACCATATTGGATACGAAACCGCTTGCGAATGAAACGGCTTTTGAGATAACTGATGCGAGATACATTCCAATCCGTGTCGGCAGTGTCGCTATGAACATGAGGACATTGAAGATGTTTTGTATAATGCCCATTCCGGCCGCTATGATTATGTTTACGAAATTGCTTGCGATGGTTGTGACTGTCGACCATACTGACTGTAATGTGGATGTGATTGTGTCCCATGCCTGTTGCAGGTATCCGTAGATGATTGTTCCGATATTCCATAATGCCTGCCCGAGTCCGTCAATCGCCTGTCTGACCTGTTCATTGTTGAAGTACAGATATGCCAGTGCTGCGATTAACAGTCCGATTGCGATGACAACAAGCATTATCGGGTTCATACTCATTGCAAGGTTCAATGCCCATTGTGTTGCGGTTACGATACCGTTCCACAGACTTGTTGCTATTAACTGTGCTTTTTGAACAAGCCACATTCCGGCGGATTTCAATGCATTCAATCCGGCCGTCAGGACTTCTTTTCCCAAACTCATAAAACTGGTAATCGCATTCTTGACTGCTCCGGCAACGGTTCCAGCCAAGTCTCTTGCGAATGACAGCATTTTGCCTCCGGCTTCAACGAATTTACTGCCGACACCGCCGACAGATGTTTTAAGTGAAGACATCCATCCGCCTGCCGTTTTGGCAATGCTCAATTTGCCGATGTTGTCTTTCAGTTGAAAGAGTCCGTTTATTCCGACTGCATAACTTCCCGCCTGTCCGATAATTCCCATGAATGATGCTGCCGGTTCAAGCACAGGACTCATCGCCAGTGTCAAATCCTCATATGCTGCCTTGGCTTGGTCGATGATTGTTTTGTGTTCTGCCTCTTCATCAGCCAATGCCTGCAACTGTCCACTATATTGGCTGGTTGCATCTCCTGCACTGCTCAATGTCCCCTCAGCCATTCCGAGACTCTGCTCCAATGCAGCAGTATCACCGTTCGCATCTTTCAATGCACTTGACAATGCGGAACCCATCTTTGTTGCGGAAACACCGGACTCGGACAGTTTCTGCATTATCAGTACGGTCTGGTCAACACTCAAACCGTACTCGTTTAATGTTCCGGCCTGTCTTTTCAGGACTGTTGCCAATGTGTCCGCTCCGCCGTTGACATTCGCTTCGGCATATGCTATCGCATTGAATGATGATGGCAGATTATCGGCGGAAACCCCCATACTTCGCAGACCCTGTGTCAGTTGAAGTGTTTTCTGATAACCAATACCGGTTGCATCGTTTATCTTGTCCATATTGGTTGCGGACGCTCCGAGTTTATCAGCGGAAACACCCATCTGATTAAGTGACTCGACATAAGCCATCGCCTCGTTCTGCGGGAATGTCGCATTGCTGATGTTGTTGATTAAACTGACCATCTGCGGTTCGGCCATACCGACATTTGTGGCCAACTGTCCGACACTGATTGCAGCAGTGTTCATTTCCTGTGCAGCATTCTCAGCTGATGCGCCCATTCCACCAATTTTATCCGCAATGTCCAATGTGACATCAGCATTAATCAGACCCATGTCATCGGCGAGTTGCTGTGCCTTTTCATCAGCCTCGTCAAGACCCTCGTTCAAATCATCAAGACCACCCGCATCGACATCTGCGCCGACTTCAACAGTCCGGCCGTCAAGGTCATCGATTTCCTCGCTGACTTCATCGACACCGGAAGAGTCCACATTGACTGTCGGTTCAACAGTCTTGCCGTCAATGTCATCGAGGTCATCAGCGGTTTGTCTGACACTTTCATCATCTACATTTGCAGTCATGTCAAGGTCTTTGCCGTCAAGTCCCTCTGCGGTCTCGGCAGTTTCATCAAGACCGCTATTGTCTGTGATGACTTCAAGATTGATTTGAGAATCCTGCACCTGCTCGATGACATCTCTTAAATCATCAAGACTGCTGATGTCGGCTTCCGTTGTAATTTTAACTCTAATTTCCTTATCTGCCATGAATTGCCTCCTAAATTATAAGCAAGGCCTTGTTCTTCAATTTCCATTCAAAAATAATCTTGTTGATAATCGCCATCGCCTTTTTCTGCAACGGCGTCATCGTCGCAATGTCACCATTGTTGATGAGATACCCATTCATTACGGCATAAGTCAAGTAATTGCCTTTGCCGTTTGCGATATCTAAAACCCCATCAGATTTTCCACCAGTTTGTCATTGACTGCCTCGTCAGTTTCAATACCGCTGACACGGTTGATTTCCTCCGCAATCTTCAAAGCAACACCGGCAGGCATTTTCTCAATCAATTGTTCCGGAAACTTGTCACCGCTACGGGTGTATAATCCAAGTTCCAACAATTCGCCTAAAAGGATTGTATTGTCGTTTGCCTCCATCGCCAGTCTGACTGCATTATTGTAATCGACACTGGTGACCGGTTTAATCATCGCACCAGCTTCAACATTCCCATTCTTTGTCGGGAACTCGATTGTAATCGGGATTAATGCATCGTTTCCTTCAACAATAAGACTTTCCAAATCAAAAACTTCCAATTCGGCCTTTTCTCTGGCCTTCAATTCTTCAACATTTACCATAGTAATTCACCACTAAAAATAATTCGATAATCTTGAAAAAAAATTTAAAAAAAATAAACCGAATAAGAACAGTCTTATTCGGTGTACCATTTCATTGCGCCGGTGACGAATTTCAAACCGTCAACGGTTCTTTCGTCAGGCTTGATTTCATAATCTCCACCGTCAACCAGACAATCCTGATAATTCTCTACCACGGTGAATGGTTTTTCCGGTGCAGGCGGCCTGTGAGTTTCACGGATAGTAATCATCGCAGGCTGATTCAACATACTGTCGAGTTTCTTTCTCAATTTCACGTAATCGGTCTTGGATTCGTAAGTGACCTTGTTACATTCAATTGAGTAGTTGATGTTCGCGTTTCCTTCGGTGATGACACCGTCGAATGTTGTTGTTGAAGATGTCTCGGTGTTCTTTGATACTTTGATTGAAGTACCGTTCAGCATTCTGACACCATCAATCCAAATTTCCTTATCTGGCATTTTAAATCACCTCCACACGAACGTAAACATTGGTTCTTGTTATGATGCCGGCAAATTCTATGCTGTCGATTGTGATTCCGATGCATGATGCGGTTTCCTTTTCAACTGTGTAGTTGATGTCTTCGCATAAGTTCAGCACATCGACGCATTGGTATTTGACACGATCCAGTTCCTGCTTGATGGCGTTGAGTGTCAGCTCGTTGCCTTTTTCACCGAGGAACTGGTGGAGTGACATCACTTTTACGATGTAGTCACGGGAACGGTTGATGTATAAGTCATAACCGTTTGGCTGTTCGGAATTGACGACAATGTATCTGCCGTTGTTACGGTCTTGGCATTTGACGGTCATGATTCCTGCTTCGAGTAATGCTTTACCGTCGCCACCGGTTTCGAATGATAATTCGTTTCCGACACCGGTTACTCCGGATAATGCTTTCATTGTCAGAGTCTGTCCGACATTCATTCCTGCGATTAATCCGCAGAGATATGCTCCGGATTTGAGCAGTGATTTGGTGACTCCGTCAACAATTAACTGCTGAGTCAAGAGTGCGTAGCAGTGGTCACCTGCAAGTCCGGCACTGGTCACGTTTGCAGCGGTTGATGAACCGGCTAATACTCCGACGTATCCGGCAGGATATTTCATTTCATAGGTTGTGTCAAGGTAGGCGTCGATGACGGGGATTAAAGTATCGGTCAGAGTATCTGCAACGAAGAGTATGTCCCAGTCTTCGCCTTTGATTTTTGCCAGTGCAGTTGCGAGATTGGTCGCATCTAATGTTTTTGTCCAGGTCTCGCCGGATTTGGTTGACACGTTGACACATAACAGGCTTGATGCTCCAACGAATAAATCGTCGATTACTGCACAACCGTTGAAAGTGTCATCGTCACCGAATGCGGTTTTGGCTTCATCAACAGTCATGAATAATTTCGGTGCAGTTTCAGTGGTTTTGAATGCACCGACTACGGCAATCCTTGAAGCCATTCCAGGGTTGTTGATTAATTGTGCTGTCTTATTATACACATGAATAGATGGGATTACAGCTGTCATTCTATTTCATCTCCCAAAATTTCTTATATTCTTTCTCCAAATCCTTGTCTGATTTGATTTCGATGCCTAAGCCGACAATGTATCTTTTGAAGGCTTCGATTTTCCAGTCCCAGTCGCTTATTGCTTCAAGGGATTTTTCAAAATCAAATGCAGGGGATTTCGCTTCTTCTTTCTTAGCCATTGTAATCACTTAACAGTAATATCAATATCATCTTCGTTTACATTCACACAGGAAAACTCAGTCTCCAAATCCTTGGACTCGAATTCAAGCATTTGAATGATAAGGTGCAAACCTTTCAAGGTATAGCCACTTCCATATTCATAAGTGACATTACGGAAAGTGATTTGTCGCCTTTTGCATTCCTCGTCCTCACGAAGCACATGCTTAATCCGTTTGACAACAGTCCTGAGGAACCGTGAACCGTTCACATAATCAGTGTCCTTAGTCTTCACATAGACATTCACCAGTGCCCTGTACTGTGTCTCGTCATAAGTCTCCTGCATAGTCTCAACATCGACATTCGCAATGTAGATTGTATTGTCCTCGGAAGCCGGAACGGATTTGTCAATGAACTTGACATTGCAGTCATTGATGAAATCGTCCGAACACTTCTTCAAAACATTATACACGTGAAAATCACTTGTCATATCAGTATCGTTCATCATCATAAGTCTCCTAAAACGTCATTCACTATCTCATCGATATCCCAGATTGTATTCTTGATTGACGGTTCGACGAACGGGTCGGCCTTGATACCGGACACCATATGTCCCTTACTGAACATGTCCTTTCCATCCTGCACCCAATGCAAAGCACTGAATGTGACAGGTGCGACCCAATGGTCACGACTACCCTTCTCGATTGCCAAAGGATACGGGAAACCATCGACACTGGCCGCAGTTGTACCTACAAGGAAATCAGGACCATCCTCATCAATATCAACAGAGGACATCATGCCCGTAATGTAATGCTTACTGGCAATGATGTTTTCCTGATTGGATTGCAAGCCTTCCGCCACGGCCTTTGCCAACGGATTTTGGAGATTAACTATGGCATTCTTCTTTTCAGTCAGGACTTCATCAAGTCCGATTTGACGTAAAATATCATCTGATTCGATGATCATGATTGCATCATCCAGTCCGGACAGGTCGGTTTCGACCGTCACTCTGGTGGTCAGTTCAGGAATAAACATGATTTACACAATCCAGATATCGCTTTCGTCATCATCATTGCCGTAACCGGACATGTTGCTGAATCGCTGATTGATGAATGGTTGCAATGTCTTCAATGCAGATTTGTACAGGAGGCCGCCGTATGACTGGACATATGTGTCTTCCATGTCCTCGTTGTTGACACGGATATTGTATTTGTTCCAGAGATTTGATGCAGCCCATTTGCACACTGCACGCAGGAAAACATTGAATTCCACATTCGACAAATCATTGACGTTCAGCCTGTTGGTGTGCATATAGGCCAAGTCAAGTGCCTCTTCATAGAACAGCCTGCATTCATTACGGGTTATGACCTTGTTCGGTCTGTGGAATGATTCTTCAGCAGTCATGAACGGACTGATGGTTTCATCAGCCCTTGCACCTGTACTGGATTCGCCTATTCGCCAACCATCCAAGTTTGCAAGAATCTTGTTTTCGATGTCGGTGGAATAACTAACGTTATTAGTCATCATAATCACCTTAAAATGTAAAAAAAGATTAAAAAAAGGGAATCAATGTTCCCTTTATGCCTCACTCAAACTGACTGTGAAGCTTTTGTGATTGCTGCGGAACTGAAGGGTTTCGGTTTTTGTAGTGTAACCTGTTGCGGATATTTCGGCACTGTAATCATCATAAGTCATATTGTCGAATTCCGCTTCACCACTGGAATCAGTGGTTTTTGTAACGGTTCCGATTTTGACTGATGCACCTTCAATGGCATCTGTGCCGTCATCAACAGTAACGGTCAATGTATCGACAACTTCCAGTTCGATATCGAAACTGGTGTGTGATTCATCAACAGAGATTGTTGATGTATTGGTAGCATATCCGGTTTTGGATACGGTTACGGTGTTTGCACCTTCATAAACGCTTGCGAATGTTGCTTCACCATCAGAATCAGTAGTCTCACTGTCCTCACCAATAGTGACTGTTGCACCTTGGATTGGATCAGTACCATCTGACACTATAACGGTAATGTCCTTAACCGCTGGGTTTGGCAGTGTAATCAACACTTGCGTATAACACGTCTTCTGCGAAGATAACTGCTACGTCGAACATGTAGTCGACGGAAGTAAGGTATGCTTTGCTTTCGACTTTGTACTGTGCTTCAGATTCAGCTTCCATGACCGGTCCGTAACCGATACTGTCAGGGTTTGCGATGATTACGACATCACCGTAACTGTTGACAGGGTTGTCGAGTACGTCGAGTGGAATGATTTCAATTCCACGGAACATCATGTTTCCTTCATCGTTGAAGAATAATCTGTCTCCGCCATCAGTTTCACGTTTGGAAGCTTCTGCAATCAGGATAGCAGATAATTCACTGGAAACGAAGATTTTTGCGAGTTTCCTTTTACCTTTTTGTTTGACGTATGCGTTGAGCATAGCATCGATTTGAGGTAATACATCGTATCCGGTACCTGCGTTCAAGGAAGCCCATGCAGGAGTGTGTCCGCTGGAGGTGTCATCGTAGTATCCGTATCTTCCGAGAGCATAACCTGCTTTTAAGGCGTGGGTGGTGGTGTCAACGGATGCGGTTGCGACTTCATCCAATTGTGCGAGGATACCTTTCAGGTTGTGGTAACCTGCAGCATCGGCACCGGTTGCTTTACCGAAAACAGCGACTTGTTCAGCACTGAATGCACATGCTGGTGCAAGCAATGCTTCGTATTTTGCAACGAAACCTTCTTTTTCAATGTTGGTTTTCATGAAGACTTTAGGGATTTTGGTAAATGCTGTGAAAGCGTGTGCCACTAAAGTTTTCTTGAGTATGGACAGGGGGGTTTCGGTCAGGCTGGTGATTGGGTCAACCTGTGCACCTGCAGGTCCTGGACTTGCCAGTTTTTCCATGGACTGTAAGTTCGCTTTAACACGTAAAGCCTGGATGTCCTGGGTTTCGCCATCCATTTCGACATATCTTAACATGCCTAAAAGTTCGGATTCTTCTTCGATTCTGGTGATGAATTCACTGGCCTGTCCAGCGATTACACCGTCGGTTGCTACGCCTGAGGATTGTAATGGTTTATCCCATTTGACAATCACAGGTTTGTTTGCGTCAATATCAGCTTTTGTTATCATATCTAATCACATCTTTTTTATAGTCTGTAAAAAAAATTAGTCTGTATTTTTTCGGTATTCTGATTATTTCCTAATCTTTAAACCGGTCAATGGGTCTCTTCCAGTCATTTCGTAGTAATTGCTGGTTTGTGGAGTTTTGGTTTCTTCAATAACCACTTTTTCGGATTTAGTGATTTTTGGAGTGTCCTCATCTTCCGGTTCCTCTTCAGTTTCCTCTTCGGTTTCGGCCTCTTCGGCTTCTTCTTCAGGTTCGGCTGTGAGTTTTGCGATTGCCTCTTCTAATTTGGCAACACGTTCTTCAAGAGTAGGTTCATCCGCTTCATCTTCAGCTGGAGTTTCATCGGCTTTTTCGATTTCGGCCGGTTCTTCTTCAGCTGGAGTTTCGGCTTCTTCTTCTTCTTCAGTGGTTTCGGCTTTTTCGACCACTGGTTCTTCATCAGCAGTTTCTTCTTCAGCCGGTTCTTCGACTGGAGTTTCTTCTGCTTTTTCCTCTTCGGTCTTTTCATCCTCTTTTTCGATAGCAGGTTCTTCTTCTGCAGGAGCTTCTGCTTCTTTTATCAAGGATTTAAGACCAGTTAAGAATTCTTTGAAGTCCATTATTTTTCCTCCATCTTTTTCAAATTCAACATCCTTGCTTTTCAGAATATAGACATTGTAATCCATGACATGCAACGGGTATCCGTTTGCACCGCTTTCGACGAAACTTATCCATTTCGGGATTATGCATTCGGCATCGGCGACATCTTTGTATCTGATGATGCCACGGAGATTTGCCTTGCATCTTTCAGCAATTCTGTTTGAGAGGCTTAAGCCCCCTAATTCGCCTGTCAACAATTTTTCCTTTATTTCAGGATTGTCGACTCTGATTACACAATTCCAGCTTCCAGCAGGAACGATTAATGT
>Ga0265299_10004487_pt1 | contig 13203 bp, 14 predicted proteins | sample AusTroGonzalo_MG_4_FD_193485 | JGI IMG/M metagenome (GOLD analysis project Ga0265299, IMG submission 193485) | Bovine rumen microbial communities from tropical cattle in Woodstock, Queensland, Australia - Gonzalo_02 | ecosystem: Host-associated > Mammals > Digestive system > Stomach > Rumen ...
CCCATGAATAACAATAAAGTAATGTTCCATCATAATCGTAGAAGTTCACCCCGTCTTCAATAATATCCAATGCTGGGTTTTGTGGAATATTCCCTATGGCCGCCGCCATTTCTGACGGGAGATACGTTTCATTGTCTTTGCCATTCCGGGCACGTATAGCATCGGCAAGATCCTCCAAAGTGCTCTCTTGTATAAACGCTTTACCCATATCAGTATGCTATTAGTTCGGAATTCACGATGGAAACAAGTTCATAGTCACCATTGCTGTTGACAGATAGCAATTTACCTTCATCAGATGCTGATGGAGCTGGGATATATCCATTACCATTTTCAAAGACCCATTCACCATCACTATACTCTACACGACAAAAATCAAAGGTGTAATGGTCACCATCATTACCATAAGCTATTTCAGAATGTGAAAAATATAATCTTGGACCTTCTCCAACAGCAATTAATCTAAGGAATAATTTATCGAATTTTAACAAAACAACTTTACCGGAAATCGCTGCGGTATGAATTTCAGCTGCTGTCTTATCACAAGAATATGTTGTATTATTACCAACAGTTGTGGCAGTAAGTGTGCACATTAACACTTCATTAGGCATAATATGATGCTGCAAACTTCCGTACTGCGCAAGATACCAGTTTCTGAATTGGGTTGGTGTGCCATCGAACATTAAACGGACAGCATAGTAATCAGATTTAGTTCTTGTAGTAGCATCTGAATCTGTACCAGCTGTAGAACTGCTATAACCTATAAATGCCCTATTTTGATTTGAAGTCCAGAAATAGCAGTTAAAACCTGCACTACCAACTATTTCTTCAGGAAGTCTACCACAAGCTACAGCATTAAATCCTGTAGAATTATTCTTGTCAATATTAGTTCCTACTATACTTTGAACAGTTGTCCAATATGGAGAGTTATAAGGAGATAATTTATCAATAGCTAATGCCTTAGTTGAACATACACTTCCATTTATCTTATATCTTTCTTGATTTGCGACATAGGTATATAATTCTCGATAATCACTTATACTTGGTAATTTCCATTTAGATGGTAATAGTTTATATGATGAAGATGAATTTGCAGCTTCATAGTTATAAAGAAGACCAACATTTATGTTGCTATAAGCAGGGAATCCATTATTTGTATGATGATAATAACAAGGAATACTAGTATCATAAGGACTTGAAGCTGATGTTTTATCAGTTATAGGAGTTCCATCCATAAAATGAGTAGTATAGAGATTTTTAGCAAGCCACACTTGTTTTCCAATGACAACAGCAGAATACCAGTTACCGTCATAATCCTGAACGGCATTAGGAAAGTAAAATCCATCATGGAGATTAATGTCGCCATTGTCCCCGGTGATGGTTTCACCGTTGACAGTACGGTGTGTTGGGAGATTTTTTATTTGATTGACATCAATCATGGCTATGAGATTTCTTCTCTGGAAACATAATCACAAAGTACTGTATCACCTGTTTGTGGAATGTAGGCATCATTGGCAAATGTAAATTTTCCTTTGGAGTCCGTACTGTCAATCTCCGCTGTGCCGTCTCCACGTGCGCCAATGAATTGCTTCACACCGTTCACATACACAGAGAATCTTGTCAAGCTTTCCAGTATATTATTGGTCTTCCAAATCCTGTTGTTGCTGTTATCCACAACAGTCATTTGCTCTCCCATTACAATGCGTTTATGATAATTCGGCAGATTAGCTTTGGTCACTGTGATTATACCAGTAGACGCGTCGATGGAGATTCCACTCACGTATTTGCCATCCAATGCATCACCATTTGATACGGTTGGAAAATTGACAGTTATCACCAATTTCCCTTCATTGGTGCCTGTACCAACAGCTATAGACAACAAGTTGGTGTTGCTTGATTCTAGATGCGAAAACAGTTGTGTCACTAAATTCGCCTCGGTGATTGCACCAGTGATATTTACCTGTACCACCACCCAGTTGGATGCCGTCATGTAGGTTGAACTTGTCATGGCTGTCTTGGCGATAAGTGTGTCGCCAACTTCAAGAGTAAGGCCTGTAGGAGCTGTTCCGCTGTCATAAACGTAGGTGTAGCCTGCTTTTATACCTGTTGAGAGCAGGATGTCGGCAGCTGAGGCCGTACTCCATGCCCCACGGAACTGCATTGCTCCGGTTACTCCGGCTATCTCGCTCTGAATTTTTGCGGCAATTGCCGCTGCGGATGCGGTCAGTGTATCGCTCGACCAATTTACGCTGGCCAATGCCTGGATAAATTCAGAGATTCTGATTTGGTCTTTTCTGATTAACGTCTTTGCCATTTTTAAGAAAATTTAATATCGATATTCATGTTGTTAGGGTGTCATACTGCAGCAATAAACACGAAAGAGTCAGTTGATATTGGCACATGTGTAAGCATCACAAAGCCTCCATTGGTCTCGCTGTAGTCCGCTCCAAGCGTCATACGCTGGCCATTGAAGAAAAAGTTGGATGTTCCTGGCACATATACCTCACTTACTTTGTAGCTCACATTTGTGCCGTCCTTGTCGCCAGTGACCGTAAGTAATTGGAGTTGTGTGCGGACAGCTTTTTCCAGTTCTTTTGACGATACTGTTTTCAATGCCACACTGCTGGTCAGGTTCTTTATAGATACCTTCCGTAGCCCTTCGGGAGCAATCACATACACGTATGCCTCCTCGTTGAGCATGGTTGCTTCCGTAACATTGGCAGCTGAAACATCTATTTTCGATGACAACAACGCCTGTACGGCAGCGGATGCGAGGTCAACAGTCTCATTTTTTGCGGATGCAAGTTCCGACTTGGTGGCTAAGGTGGCAATCAAAGTGGAATAATCGCTTGCGTCTGCCAACGCAAGCAACAGATTGCCAGTCGTTTTGTTCCCCAACAAGGTGACACCATTAATACTTGGCTTGTTGGTCAACGCCTCGTAATCGGTGGTTTGCTCCACCCCGTTTAGAGCGGATATAATCTCGTTGATTTTGGCCACCAGTTGGGCACCGGTGCAGCCTATCTGAAGGTTTTCTATCGATATGCTCATAATATTAAATTCTTACATCAATAATAGTCTCTGAACTTATATTCGTGTACGCGCCAATAACAAAACCTTCCCCAAGGTCGTCATTGCCACTGCTATTGATTTCAATAGCGCCTTCCCTACGTGCCTCACGTTTTACAATTTTGTACTGAAACTCCACCTCTATCAAGTCCTCACGCTGATCGATAACCGTCCAGGTACCTGGAACAATGGCAATGTAATCCGCCCACTGCCCATTAAGCAGCAAGTTGCCTCTTTTGCGCAAAGCAATATCCAACAGGGAGATTTCCCCTTCCGGCAACAAACCCGTTCTGGCTGTGTAAATCTGCTCGGTATCGCTGACCTGATACATCTCCAACGCCTCCTGAACGGTGCGTTCGCCGCTCACTGTCAGTTCCTTTTTCTCATCGAAAACCACAAACGACTCGTAAATGTTCAATCTGTTTTTCAACAGCATGAATTTGGCGTTGTATGGCGTTTCCTTGAGGATAAAGGTGCGTGCTATGGCGTTTCCGCCTACACTCAAACTTAATGTGTACTGAAGTACATCATTGATATTATATAAAAGAGCGTTGCCAAAAGCATCGGCATCCACTCTCAAGCGGACAACACTATTGGCGGGTATGGTCGGATTGTTGAACTCAGGAAAATTAGCCGTTGTTGAAGTTGAAACGGTTCCATTTCGATTGGTCACACTTAAGCTTACACTCAACTGTACCGCCGATGAGCCGTAATTGCGCACGTACAGATATTGCTCGCAACCTCTGTAGGCATAAACCGTGGCGTTGTTATCTTGGCCATAGATGTCAAAACCTGAACGATTATAAAACCTGACCATGTACAGTGGTGTCCAGTCAGGATAATTGTTCACCCATCGATAGGGCTCAATATAGCCGTTTACAAGTATAAAACTCCGGGTCTGTGGCATTCTTCCTGAGTTGTTGTTGTCGGAATAAAGCATTACGAAACTCAACTCATTGTTTTCTATGACCCTTGCCCTGAATCCGTCTTGATAATGCGGTATGTCAGCGGGCTTGAAATAGTGCTTCAGAATCTCAGTACCCACAGTGACGGTATTGCCCACATAGTCGTATATCATATCCGGAGTATAAACAATCGTTCCATCCGGATAGGTTACCTTGAACTTCACCCGCAGCTGCTCTCCATCAGCGGAAGGCCATCGCTGCAGCTCAAACACAGGGTGATTTTCCACGAAGTCGATAGCGAACGGTGTTTTTCTTACTTGTATCATAATCGGGCCAGTTGTTTGATTTCGGTTTCCATACGGTCAAACTCCAGTTGCATTTTGCGGCTGATTACAGCCTGTCGGTTCTTCGGGTCTCTCAGGTAAACGTCCATGCGTTTCATCACTGCAAGCAGCTCGCTGTTGTCGGATGTGGTAGTGTTGTTTGAGTTGGTATAGTAGTAATTGTTTACCGGGGTTGACAGAGCAAAAGTACGGGAAAGTTTTCGACTGCTTTGTGACAACTTTTCCCAGCTCGGTTCAGGTACCCTCAGCATATCGAGAGCCCTGATGTCCCCCCTCTGGTAGCGTTCCAACGCCGAGATTACAGGAGCGGTTTTCTTATCGGTGAGCAGCTTGTTGGAGGCAACCCATTCCTGACCTTCCTCGCCCATCAGAGCCAGCTGCTCCCTGTCGATATAACCACCACGGGCATACGGATTGACCTGTGACGAAATCATGGCAGTCTGCACCGCTGTCTGAGCTGTCGAAAGCGCAGCGGGTATCAGTCCCCATGGCCAGCCGTAGTCGGCGAAAGCTCTGGCTACGGCAATACCTCCCTGTATCAGCACTTCGGCCAACGAGGACTGACGCTCACGCTCAAACTGCTCATGCTTCATCTGTTTCTCCTTGGCTTCTTTCTCCTCCTCCATTTTGGCGATTTCAGCGTCGTATTTTTCCTGCGAGATAAGGCCTTTATTCAGCCGCTCCTGCAAGTTCTTCGCCTTATCGTCCTGCATCTTGCAATAACTGTCAAATTCCGCCTGTTCCCGGTTGCTTTGCATCTGGTTGATGGTATTGAAGATGCTCATGGCCGAATGGGCAAAATCATCAAGGGCATTGGTCATCAGGTCAATTCCTTGCTGCCAGTTGTTGGCGAGATCGCTCCAGTCGAACTCGGCCAATTGCTGCCATATCGACTTGCCTCTAAGACCTCCTGACGCCTGTTTGACAACAGCAGCCTCGGCTTCAGCCTGCATTCTCTTCAGCAGCTCAATCTTATCGCGAAGGCTCTTGATTTCCGCCTCATCCACCACTTCATTCTGAAGTTTAGCGGCGATGAGCTTGTTGATCTTGTCAATCTCTAACTGGTAGCGTTCCTGGATGGCGGCCTTCTGTTTCTCCACCTCCGTCATAGTGGCTTCTCTGGCTGCTTTGGATTCAGCAGTAATGAAGTCGGCAGTTTGTTTTTCGTATTTCTGGTAGGTTTTTCTGATTTCCTGGACAGACAGGTTCACAATGTCCTCACGGTATCGCTTTAGATCTGCAATCTGCTTATCGATGGCGGTGGTGTCCATTTTATCATCGGCCATCACCTCACGGGTTGACTCAAGATCTTTCAAAGTCTTCTCTACATCTGCGGCACGCTGCTCCCATTTGTCTTTTACCCCGAGCACGGCATCAATGATTTCATTACTGCCGTCCTTGCCCAATTCCTTTTCCCATTTCTTTATCTCATCAGCTGATTTACTGATGACTTTTGCCATATCTTGGACATACTTCTGCCCAGATTCAACAATAGCCTGGTCACGTTGCGCCTGCACATCTTTCAGCATTTGGGAGTTCTCGCCGTAGAGCTTTACGGCTTCATCTTCCATCTCCTTGTATTTGTCAATGATTTGCTGTTTGGTTTTCTCCCAGCCGGTTAGCAGGTCGGTTTGCTCCTTGGTGCGCATCTGAGCAAGCTTCTTTTCAAAGGCATCACGGTCTTGAAGTATTTTTTTTCGTTTGCGCTCAGCTTCTTCTGGGTCAGTTTCTTCAGAGGAACCAGGAGAATTGCCGGAATCAGCTTTTTTATTCTCCAATTTTTGTTGTTTCAGCTTTTTCAAATCTTCAATCTGCTGGCGAATATCCTTTCGGTTCTCGGCACCATAGATTTGTTTTTGAAGTTCAGCGATTTGGGCATCTATTTGGGCAATCTCGTCCAGTTCACCCTTCACATCGTGGATAAAAGGAGAATATTTGTCTTTGACCGCCTGTGTGGCATCAGCTAAATTTTTGGTCTTTTCAACAATGTTCTCGATAGCATTATATTCATTGGATAGTTCAACCCCAGTATTAGCAAAACCTGCCACCTGTCCTGTCGGCACATTTACTTTTTGAGATTGTTTCAGTTTCAGGGAAAATTCTTTATTAATCTGATCTATAATCTGAGATGCTGATTTACCCTCGTCCGCAAGTTCCTGAATCCTCTGGTGGACACGTTCCTTTTGCTTACCACTAAGATTGTCAAGAGATTTATCAAGTTTGTTGAAATAATCAATCTGATTGTCCATATAATCAGCCGTGAGCTTATCCAATTCCTCATTTTGTTTTTCAACGGCAATCTTATTTCTGATACTTTTTGAAAGTTGGTCGTATGCCTCTTTCAAATTAAGTATATTACCGTTTTCATCAACCTGGTCTCTCAACAAATCCGGATAGGTATCCAGAATTTCCTTCTGCACCTCATTATATTCTGCTGTGCCTTTTTTCAATTCGCCAAGGCGATCGAAAAGACGTTTGGCTTGGCCAATCTGAACTCCAACTTCTTTATTGAATTCACGAAATGCCTTGGAACTTTCTCTGGTTTTCTCCACTAAACGAGTAATGATTAATGTAGCTGCGGTAATTCCAGCAGCAATTAACCCCCATGGCGTAGATCTGGAGGCTTTATTTAGTAGATTCTGTGCTTGAGCCTGAGCACGAGTGGCGGCAGCATTGGCGATTTTGACAACAGTTTCCTGTTTTAGCACTGCACGGAGCTGATTGTCGGCGGCAACACCTTTCATGGTCTCTAAACGGGCTTTCATTTCCGCTAAAGTTTTTGCCTCGGTTGCGGCACGTTCCTCCACAAGAGCCACTTTTTTCTTTACAGCGTTTTTAATGGCCAATTGTTTCAAGGTATTGTGGATTTTCATCTGTACCGCATCTTTCTTATCCAATATCAGCTTCTTATTCTTTGCGACGAATAAGGCAGCATAGGCGACTGTCAACCCGCCTACAATCGCCTTGTGTTGCATTCCCCATTTGATGATTTCCATCACCACCTTTATTCCCGAGGCTGCTCCTTTTGTCACCATTGTAATCACCGGCATCAGTTCCTCGCCCAATGCCGCTTTGGCATCCTCAACCGCTTTCTTGGCTTTCTCCAACTGGGCGGCGGCGTTTTCATTTACAACAGCGTATTCCTTATCGAGAGAAACGGCTTCCGCAAAAGCAGTGTTGGAAGTATTCAGAATCTCGGTAAAACGCTCGGTATTGGTACTCATCGCACCGATGATTTTGTTCACACCATCGGCATTCAGCTTCAAATCCTTCAGAACAGAGCCCTCCTCCGTTGCATTCAGACCTTTCAACGACTCAGCAAATTCCACAAAGAACTGTGCTGGATTAGTGTTGATCAGTTCCCGGACTTCCTCAACCGGACGGTGCATGGCAGTGGCAAATTTCTCCACATTGGTAGAGGCCTTCATCATGAATATACCGAACGCACGGCTGGCCACCTCCGCATCGATGGAGCTTTCCTCGAAGGCAGCGCCCAAGGCAACCGCCTGCTGAACGGTTGGACGGAATACCTCCGGCATACTTCCCACACGTTGCACGAAAGCGGCGATATTACCCTCGGTGGCATTGGCCGAAGCACCTACCTCGTTAAGAGCGGAACCTATCTGGGTTAACGACTTCCCTATATCCTGACTACGGGTTTCCTTGTATGCCAAACTGATTTTGCCAAGAATGGAGGAAATTTCCTCTGCGCCACCTTGAAATGAGTCGCCCAAGGCCACATTGGCTTTGTTGACCGCCTCGGTGAACCCCTGTATCTGGTCTTTAGCGATGCCCATACGCCCTCCGATTTCAGCAATCTTCAGCAGCTCGTTGGTGGATGTGCGGGTATCGATACTCTTCAACGACTTATGAAGACCTTCCACCTCTTCACGAGTCATACCAGTGGTTTTTTGTACGGCGCTCATTGCGTCATCCAGTGTGGCGTAGGCATCCACATATTCTTGGATGGTGGCGACAAAATGCTGATAGACTCTGACTACACCCTGAGCGGCAGCGGCAGCACCACCTGCAGCGACTATATTATCTTTTAGTTTATTTGTGTTGCTGGCTATCTCATTTCCAGTAACCTTCAAAGATTTGCAGTGTTCGTCATAGATGGCTTTCAGTTTTCTTAACTCACCAGCTGTTTTGTTATATTCTTCTGAGCCGATTGTCATTTTGCCCAACTGATTGGTTAATTTATACATCTCGGCACGTATGGATTTGACATTATTTTCAATCTCTTTTCCATTTACCCAGATGGTAACCCTCTTGTTTACTTCTTTAGACATGTTTTTTTTTATATTTTATTGTCTTTTGTATTGATTTTTTTTGTATTATTGCAACATAAATATCATAGCAATGTTTGAAGTCATTTTTGTAGTAATCGGCATGTATCTGTTAATCAAAATAATGGATAAAATTCCTGGAGAAACTGGATTCTTCAAACATTAGTTTTTGTGTAAAACCTCGCGCAAGGTATAGCGCATTAAGAATATTGCAGCAGCCGGTCTTGAAAAAGATCGGCTGTTTTCTTTTACAAAATTCTTGCTAATTCTTTCCATTGATTTCAAGACTATAATATTCCTTTCGTGAAGCAAAGATATAGTCTTTCATTCACACATGCTGTGACAAAAAAAACGGCCTCAATCGAGGTCGTTAGTGTGTTATCAGATGTTATTAATAAGGTATCGAATGTTAAAGAGGCTATATATCATCTTTACAGAATACAACTTCCGCTTTGTTGTTCAGCCTCCTCGATTTGGCCTTGGATTTTATTTCAACTTGATTTTCAGAATCATGAATCTCTGAATGATATTCATTTCCATCAACAGAAAGATATTTGACAAAAGTATCACAACTCCTGGCATCCCCGGCTGTCAAACGACAAACGGCATGGAAATCTTTCACGCTCAACAGTCGTTTCACACAATTTTCTTTGTCCCTACCACCATCCCTATCAACTGAAATACCTTTTGAGTCCTTGAATGCCGCAGAACTTGGACGTCCCTCTTTCTCATCCCAACATGCATCCACAACCCCTCTATACAGGTATTCATCCTCGGCAATTATCTCGTCTAACATACTTTAGCTGATAAAATCGTTTAATTTCTTACTTGCGACACGAATATCGGAAATTTCCTCTTCGCTTTCATTACCGTCAATTACCCATAATACACTTATTTCCGTCGAGGAGACTTCCATTTCAACCAGATTATCATCGTCGATATGATACTCTAACTGTATAGAACCCCTACCGGTAGGAAATATTTTTGGTTGAACATTCAGTTTTTTCAGGATAGAAAGAGTTCTGTTGATGGTTAATTTGGAAAAGGATTTGCCGTCATAACCGTTCCAACCATTTTTAAGATTCAGGAAACTATGAAGTTTGTGAAAGTTATCCCCCAATTTGTTCACAACCAAAAAATCCACAACCGCCGCTCCAGTCGAAGTTTGTTTTTGGGGCATAACACTATATGCTGAAGATGAAAACCGATTACCCGATGCGGTGACTCCAGATAAAACCCCTAATCCGATAGTTAGAAACGGAGCCATATTTATTTGTTTTTTAGTTCTTCCAAATTCTTGATATTCCTTTCAAGCCATACGTTTAGTTGTTTGGCGGTCTCAAGATTCATCACAATGCCAGACTGGACGAACCTGACACAAGATTCGTCCAGATCCTTTGGATCTTTTTTTATTGCCTCGCCAATACTGCCATTCGCCCCGACGATATGCGTGGTGGCGTTCGGAAGAGCGATTCTTTCCAAGTAGAAATTTGCCACAATCTCACCCTGCGGATTAATCCCGCCAAACGCTCCATTTATATATACAGGATTATAATTACTCTCAAATTTGTATTTAAAAGTAATTTGTTTTTTGCTGATTTCCGTAGCGGACATATCTTTCCTTTCCATTGTGTTTTTATCTGTCAACGGTTTATATCGCTGAATTATTGTTGCAAAGATACAACAAATTTCTGAATTGTGTGTCTTTTGTGTGTAAAAAGTGTGTTATTTTACATCACCCCTTGGTGGCTCACATCGTTGGCCGTCATTCGATGGAAATTCAGCAGCACTTTGTCGCCATAGTAGTCGGCCACGAGGTCGGCGAAGTTCTCTATGCCCCTGTCGATGGGATTGTGGATCCAGTCGCTCATGCTCCGCTTGATATACACGTTCCTCGAAGCCTCCTTGCCGCTCTTGGTGGCGGTGCCGTTGCGGGGCTGACCATTGCCCACACCATACTCCCTGAAGATGCCATGCACCGGCATCTTGAAGCTCACCGCCTCCAGATCACCATAACGCTTGCGCAGCACATAGCCCACCTTGTCCTTCAATTTTCCCTCTGTTTTGCCGGCATAACGCCCTTTGATATAGGTATGTGTGGCTTCCTTCTTCCCCTTGGGGAAGGCAGCGGCATTGGCTTTTGCCTGTCGTCTCACCGCATCCGCCCAGGCTTTTGCCTGGCGCAGAAACTCTTCCTCAGTCATCAGATGCTCATCCATTGCTCTTTTTCTTCTTTGAATCCTTGATTAATGTGTTCAGTCGGTAAAGAACTGTATGCACCGGAAGCTGCAGAAACTTATCCTCGTCCTGTATGTGATCGCCAAGCAGATTGCGGTGGATGTTGGTCCATGAGAACTGTGACGGCTGCTCTTCCGGTTCCGGCGGATTGTCGTTGGGACCGTCATCATCAGAAGTGCTCAGATCATGGTAAGGAAATATCTCGGTATAGACCGACTCCAACGATGCGGCTCTCATGGCACGGTAGTTAAGCAGTATGGCCACCTGCAATGCCTCATCCAAAACCGACAGCTTGCCAAATCTGCCGGTGGTGCCGTAGGTGGTAAACGGTATGCGGCGGTCGGTCTCGCCGTCATAGTCTTTGCGCTGCGGTCGGAACAGTGCCGCCACCGCCGCCCGGTGGAAGCCTTGTATCATGCACTGGTCGGCATACACAAACTCTCCCCATGTAATGTTGCCGAAATTGGAAGTGGGACCGTACCACACTTCCCCATCCACATCGATGGACTGTATCTTCCACCCCTTGAAGCTCAGCGACGACATATCAAGATGGTTGAGCCAGCCGAAAGAATCCATAATCATGAAACGCTGGAAGTCCGACAGTGCGGCGAAAGCGTCTTCCGGCATACCGCACACTATGCGCAGCGGGTCACCGTCGTCGCCATCCATCAGGCGCACCGCCGCCACCAGCTGCTCACCGGTCATCTCAGCTAACGATTCAGGCAGCTGCAGCTCGTGCCGCTCGCCATCAATCTCATACTCCAACTTGTTCATGATACTCTATTATTGCAAATCAATCCATGCCTGTTCATCCACATCCCAGTCAAACTCACAACCGATACTGATGGTATATCTCATGCCAACATACAGGTGTTGCTCATCCAGGAGTGGAATAGCGGACAAAACTTCCACCTCTGCGCAGATTTCACCATTACCTGCGTCGGACATTATTCGTCGCAATATGTCGTCACCGATTCTCTCACAGAGGGACAGGTTATAATAGATACTCTCCCAATTCTTGCTTTCAGGATAGTTGCAGGCCACAATGAACGAGGTCTCGCGGGTCTTCACATCCCCATTGAAAGAAATCTCGAAGCTCTCCGCTATCAGTGCCGGAAACTTCACCCGGTTGCGCAGATCCATATAGAACTCCTCCAGTTCGCCCCTGAAGTAATGCTTCTCCGTATCGCTGTGGCGCATCATCACATGATTAGCCGCCAAGCTTTCAATATACTGGTAATATTGTCCAACTGTCATAGCTATAATTGTTTCAGCATGTTAATCAGTTCCGGTTGCGGATGCACATCGCTTTTGTCGAAACGGTAAGAGCAATGGCCATAAATGCCTGGTTCACCCTTTAGCGCCTTGGTCGATACCACCCACATATCGTTGGAGTAGGCAGATGGTATGCTGTGCTGCCGGCACAGTTCCTTCAGCAGCTCCCGCAGAGCGTTCAGCTGTGCGGTGGTGTATTTCTCGTAATAGAGATTACCTTTCCATCGGTTTTTCTCGCAATACTCATAGAAATACTTCACCGGCTTGCAGGTCGCATTGGGCACATAGCGGCGGCCATCCCATTTCACGGGATAAAACTGGCCATCGGTGTGCGGAAGCACAGGACCCCACGAATCCAGCTCAATGCCGATGGCGTGCCTGTCGAGATTCTTCCAAGGCAACTTAGCCACATTGAAATGCTTTTGGCCAAGACCAAGGTGATAGCCCCAGTATTTCTCGTCGAAGAGCTGGTGCACCACCCCTTCCCTGTCAATGATGAAATGGGTGGCCACCCGCTCAGGGGTACTCATCCACCAGGCGATATCGCCATCCACACCGGGACCGCTGGCGGTGTGATGAAGCACTATCTGACACTTCGTTGTCTCTTCTGCGACGAATTGGGTACGTGGGAAATTGTGTTGTACAATATTCATATATTTAATTTTGAATTCTTTTGGCGGGTAAACGCAATGAGCAATCCTTTACCATACAAGCATCTCTATCGTATTCAAGGTTTTTTTCATTAAGTTTTTGTGTTAATTTCAAAACAAGCATCTCAGCTTCATATTTCCCCCTTTTAAGTTCCACCAAACGAGCCCTCATTTCATCATCGATAGCCTCTTTTTCCCTCATTTTTTCCTCATAACCATTTAGACGGACATCTTGATATTCTAGCTGTTTTTTCAACGTTTCAAACTCTTTGTCGTCAATATCAGCTTGTGAAGCCTTATGTTCTAAATTTCTTTTTTTTCGTTCCAAAATATATAGAATTATGCTCCATAAATTGGTTCCCGACAAAAGGAACGTAAGAATCCATGCCAAAGGTGTCATTTCCATTATGCCAAAAAAGTTTTCTTGCTGGTGTTA
>Ga0265299_10004492_pt1 | contig 13188 bp, 14 predicted proteins | sample AusTroGonzalo_MG_4_FD_193485 | JGI IMG/M metagenome (GOLD analysis project Ga0265299, IMG submission 193485) | Bovine rumen microbial communities from tropical cattle in Woodstock, Queensland, Australia - Gonzalo_02 | ecosystem: Host-associated > Mammals > Digestive system > Stomach > Rumen ...
CATGGGAAAATTCGTTTGTCAAGGAGCAATGATGCAATGTACGTTCGGTCTGGCACCCGCCCCCTTCTCGGTGGTGGATCCGATGCGGCCGAAACTGAGCGGCTCCCTGCCTGTCGGCAATATAATGGACCATGTGCCGATGACAAATATACCGACTTTCGGCATGTGCCAGTCGCTGGCGAACCCGACTGTAGCCTCTGCGACCTCCGCCGCGATGGGCGTGCTCACGCCGATGCCCTGCGTGCCGGTGGTAGCCGCTCCCTGGGCGCCGGGAGGACAGCTCAAGGTATCCAATTTCCCCGTGCTGCTGGATAACTGTAAATGTATGTGTAACTGGGGAGGACAGATATCCTTCACCTTCCCCGGCAACGCCCTGCCGACCACGGAGGCGAAATAAGAACGCAATAACTGAATACTAACCGAGTAATTAACAACTATCAACGATATGAAACTGGATGTCGAATTGCAACTTGCGGAGTACGACAAAGTACTAAGCGGATACACGGTATTGTTCATTTTCCGACTGATGAACCTGTGTGTCAAGGCGGAGCCTGCCTCCCTGCTGCCGGTGGTCGTGGAGTTCAACGGGACGGAAAAGAAAATTGAAGAGACAGCTCAAGTCGGAATCAAGGAAGAAGAGAACGCGCTGGATGTCTATCCGCTCCATGAGGATCTGATTGTGCCTATCGGTAAGGCCATTCTGGATGTACACCCCGAGTTCAGACAGGAACTGAAGACGGTCAAAATAGATGGTCAGGAGAAGGAATTGAAGTTCATCCGTCTCTATATGCCCGAAGTGAACGATGACCGCAAGAAGACGCTGGAGGATGGTGTGAAGACTTTCCGCGAATCCGCCAGTGCCCAGATGGATGCCGCGAAGGCGAAATACACTGCGCTCGTGGAGAAGGGTCTGTACCAATGTCCGAAGGAGGATGTCGAAGAGGCGCATAACAAGCTGGACGAAATCACGGACGAGTACACCAAGCGCGTGGACAAAGCCGAAGAGGACAAGCAACAGGAGATAGAGGAAGCGCATAAACTCTGGCAGGAGAAGAAGGAGGAGAAGCAGAAAGAACAGCAGGAGCAACAGGCTGCCGCAGGCGTTGACGTGAAGAGTTCGATGAAAATGCCGCAAGATAACGGATAGGATAGCGGATGCCCGAAGAGATCTATACACAATTGTCATGGTTCCGCCGCGAGCGCGTGGCGCAAGCCCGGGTGATGGTGGTTGGATGCGGAGCCCTTGGAAACGAAGTGCTCAAGAATCTGGTCTTGTTCGGAGTGCAGCATCTGGTAGTGGTGGATTTTGACCACGTGGAGACCGCTAATCTCAGCCGTTCCGTTCTTTTCACGCGCGAGGACGCGAGAGCGCGCGCAAGAAAGACCGATGCGGTAGCCGCAAGTATCCGGCGGATCAACCCCTCGGCTGAGGTGGTCACCCTGTTCGGTGACATAGCTTACGAGGTAGGTCTCGGCTGGTTTCGGAACGTTGATGTGGTCATCGGCTGCGTGGACAACCGCTGGGCGCGGTATTGCATCAACCGCCAATGTATGCGGGCTGGGATTCCTTGGGTGGACGGCGGCATTGACGGACTGGAAGGCACGGTGAGGGTATTCATCCCCGGCGAGAACTGCTATGCATGCAACCTCGGTCCGGAGGGGCTCAAGGATATGGCGCAACGCATGCCCTGCTCGGGTATCATCCGGCGTAACGAAGCTGCAGGACGCGCTGCCACAACACCTGTTATAGCGTCCGTTATTGGCGCGGTGCAGGTGCAGGAGGCGATGAAACTGATTCATCGCGAACAGATAGAGAGCGGAGAACTGACGAGCTTGTGCGGACGTATGTTCTGCTATGAAGGGCAGCACCTAACCACCCGCACGGTGGCGTTTAAAGCATACGATGACGATTGTCCCGTCCATGAGCGATGGGAACCCGTTATACCGTCCAGGCTCACCGTCTGCAATACGGTGGAGCAATGTTTGGATGAACTGCGCCGCCTGACCGGAAGCGAAGATGTGCAGGTGGCATTGACAGACTGTTTTGTCGATTATGTCGAGTCGAAACGGACGGGTGAACAGGTACAGGTGCTATGCCCGGGACGGGAGGTGGATAGCCGCATAGAGCACGACACACCGTTGCGTGGAAGCCTGCTCGGCGAACTGTACCAGCATGAATACCGTGTGCTGGACGATGCTTTCCCATACAAGGGAATAACGTTGGAGCAGGTTGGTATTCCTGCACGGGATGTCCTTTGGGTGCATACTGCAGAAAAGGACTGCTACGTAGCATTAAATGGCAAATAGCCAAATAATAAACTGTATATATTGAACCATACGGTAAAGCAGATCGTATGAATGAAATGAATAAAGAAATAGAGAACAATCTGTCGGAGATCAGTGCGGAGATGCTGGTCAACTATCTCTATCCCGAGTTGGCTGACCGGTGGATTGTGCAGGCGGAGGGTACATTCTACCGCAACTACAACTGCGATGTCCTGTCCTGGGATTCCGACACGGCCGAGATACAGCTATCTCGCGACAGCTTCATCCAGCTGTTGCCACAGGGATTGCTCTACAGGACGGAAGGCAGAGGAGGTAGGGACCGCAAGGTCAATTCCGAGCAGCTATTGAGCCGCAAGCGCCTGTTGCTCGATATGTTCCAGCCCTTCGACACCTTCGCTTTCCGCAGCCGCCTAAAGCTTGAACGGCAGCTTTCTTCGATGTTGGAGACCCGATTGGCGGATATTCTATCCCGCTATTTCGGTTTCGATTTAGCGTCAGAGGAGAACCCTTACATCCGTGAAGCGGCAGTGCTCCTGCCTTTTGTCAGTCATCTGCGCGGAGACCTGTATTTCGTACGCGACTTGCTTTCTTCTATTTTCCGGTGCGAGGTTCAGCTGACCATCGGACGCCATGGTCAGACTGACAACACCCGCAGTTGGCTACCGATGGTACGCTACGAACTGATTATGCCGGATTTGTCCACCGAGGAGTACAACCGTCTTATGGACGACGTCCGTCCGTTGTGTGACTTTGTTAGCGAGTGGCTCATACCGATGGAGACCAAGTGTTTCATCGAAATCAAATGGAAGAATGCCGGCCTTGCCGCTACCCCTGTGCTGGACTATAATACATGTTTGAAATAAATATAAATCCTAAATATATGTTGGATATTAACGCACGAATTAACTGGAAACCGGGAATGGAACTCACCGCGCAGACCTTCCTTGAGATGGACAGCAACCTGGATTTCAGGCAGCAGACGGCCATCCGGGCTGCCCTCGGTGAGCACTGTATCGGATTGCTGCCCGGGCGACCTTTCTCTGCCGAAGGGGTGTTCTACACCAACAAGTATGAGATAGACCGCCTGCAGATGACTGCCATCCTTCCATCCGGACGTATCATACAAGTGGACGAGTCCGTGAGCATCGCCATCCCGCTGCTATATGGCACGACTTATTATCTGACTGTCGGCTTTGGCGAGGGTGTGACGCCGTTCGAGAAAGAGGGCGTACCCTATATTCGTCCGCAGTACAGTTACGCTATTATGACCAAGGAGGAAATGCTGGCGGCGGATGTGATGCCTGTCACGAGGTTTATTGTCAATGGCGGCGATTTCTCGGTGGACAGCAACTATATTCCGCCCTGCCTGCTTTTGCCCGCCAACGATGCTTTTGCCGAGTATCATCAGCAATTCACCGAACAGCTACGTGCCCTCTCCGAGCATGCGCATCTGCGTGAAGGCGACGGCAAACGCTCGCTTATGCGATATTTCTTCCTCATGAAGTCCTGCAACCTGCAGGGACGTGTGTCCGAATATATTCGTATGCTGCACGAGATAGCGCAGGCAGTGGACTATTTCATCATGAAGCCCTATGCTGAAATGCCTGCGGAGATCATGCAGCCAGAGCAGGCAGATATCGCACAATGGCTCGATTGGATGGTTGACTATCTGACAGGTGCCAACACTGTGCTGGATGGACTTGAACTGGAGGATAACACCATTGATTACGAGGCACTGCTCGCACAAGCCAAGCAGGAATTGTACGAACGCCTCAACCCCGAACTATATGAGAAACTGCTATTGCAGATAAAGGACGAACTGCGCGAGGAGATAGGAAAGACGCTTACCGAGACGCTCACGGCTTATATGAACGAGACCATGAAGCCCGAACTAGAGAAGCTCATCGCCGACGAACTGCACGACCGTATGTACGACAAGCTATACAATGACTTGTACGAGCGCCTATACAACGCACTATATGTACCCGAACCCGAAGAGAAGAAGTTTATACCCGCCATTTAGGCTGAATAACGGATTATGATAGGTCTGCTAACGCCATTAAGAATTACGAAAAGCGGTTTGCAACAGGCAACCACCCTCAAGGAGTCCATTGATTCCTTCATAGCGTTGCTGCTCTCCACTACTTGCGGAGAGAGCTGTATTGACCCGCGCTTCGGATTCGTGTTCAATAACATGCGCTTTGAGATTTTCAACGAGCAGCAGGGAGTGGTATATAATTCCGCACCCAACAACAAAACCAACGATGAGAGCCTTTATTCCAAGAAGATTTCCGGCAATTCGCGCAATCTCAACACCTTTGCCGCAGAACTGAAATTAGCCGTTGAACGCTATGAACAGCGTCTTGAGGACGTCAATGCCACGATGTCATACGTTCGTAACGAACGCAGGATATATCTCACCGTTACAGGCATTATTGCCGAAACAAAAGAAAACTATTCATACGAAACGACCCTCAAAATCTGGAATTAATTCATGAAAGAGGATATTTATAGTACCCGCCAACGAGCCACAGACCTGCTCAATGAGACACTGGCCATCTGGCAGAAAGGCGACCATATTGATCAATTGGAAGGTCTGGCGAAAGACCCCGTCTTCTCGCTTCTGATGACCGCCTTGGCTTATCGTGCCAACGAGATGGACGGAGAGATCGAACGCTTGCGTCAGGATGTGCTTGATGAGTTCGCACGACTGTTGATGCCATATGAAGCGGGGCATGCCGTGCCTGCTACTGCCGTTGTCGAAATGGAACTCCAGAACGATGTGCCCGAACTGACACTTGATGAGACTGCTACTTTCAATTTGCAGGATAGCGGTTTTGGTTTTATGCCATTGCTCCGCACGCGACTCGTCAACGCCACCGTCAATTCGGTTATCCGGCTTGACGGACGCCGTTGGAAAGTAGGAATCACTTTCCAGACCCCCGTCAGTGACCTCTCCGGCATGACGTTTGCCATTCGCGATGCGCGGTTTAAAGATGTCAAGATAACTGTCAACGGCCAGCAGTTGCTCCCGCTTGTCAAGCCTTGGCACTATTCTAACATGCCGCTGCAACCCTGTTTCTCGTTGGCTGCGATGCTTTATAATCGCGCACAGATGTACCAGGCTTCCATCACACCTTTAGAGCTGTATGCGCGTCAAAACGTAGCCCTGTTCAGCATTGGTCGTAATGGTACGGCACACCTGTTGCCACTGGAGTCCGACCGCGTTGAACTGATTTTCGATTTCACGGGTATCCCGTCCGATTTCGTTTTTGATAAGACCAAGCTATTACTCAATACTGTGCTGCTCGTCAATGCACGACTTTCTACCGCTACGCTTACGGCGGCAAAACCGCTTGTACGCATCGCGGGCGATCAGTTTATGTACCTGCTGCCTCCAGCTTCCGAGCAGTTGTTCGGTAAGACGCCTGTTACAGTACGTCGTGTTGCTGCCGACCGATTCAACAGAGGGGCGTTGCGGCGTCTGGTCAATAGTTTGTCCGCCAAACTGGACAGCGATTACTATGCCTTCCTCAATGTGGATGATGTCAATGTCAAGACCATCCTTAACAGCATTCAGGAAGGGCTGGTTCAACTTGCCAAATCCATTAACAGCGATCAGCATACCGACAATTCCGGAGTCTATCTGATGTTGGAGCGGAGCGCACTTGCCAATCATGCTGTTAGCCTTGATATCAGTTATCTGACCACCTCCGGCGCTGCCCTCAACGGCAGCCTGACTCAGGACAGCCAGTTTACTGCTCCAGCGGGTGTCAAATCATCTTCGGTACGTATGATAGCCGCTCCTGTTTTGGGCTTCGATGAGGCGAACAACTCTGAAAGCGCACAGACGACACTGCGCTATTATATGGCGTCAAACGATCGTATTGTCACACCCGCTGACATCAAGCTGTTCTGCTACAGCCGGCTCATGAGCCTCTATTCCATAGGCCCCGATTTGGTCAATGCTATTCTGGTCAAGAGCCACGAGAGGGTGGACCAGAAAGAAAGCGGCTATTGCATTCATGTCAGCATTTTCCTGCAAGACAATACTTTCATCCGCCGCAATTTTGAGGACAAGATACCTCAGGCAGAGATGCTCTTGCAGACTATGATGGAGGTGCGCAGCACCCAGATATATCCCATCTATGTCACTATTCATATAACGGAAGAACAAATTTAACGCAATATGGAAGAAAACGATTTCTTGTTAGACATAGTCTATAAGAACAAAACCGTCCGATTCAAGGTGGTCAACCCCCAGGCACCGCTATCAACCCTCATGACCAACTTGCGCCACGCAATCGGTCAGGACGGCAAACTCATTTTTGATTTCCCGTCCATCGACGCCACCGGAGCACCGCTCGATTATTTCTTCGGGAAAGAAGACCCCGAGGTGCATGAGATTCGCGTGCTCAGACCACGAATCGGCAAAACCGACCAGACCCTAGCGGACTATAACATACATAATGGAGACACTGTGTTCCTCATCCCAGACCCGTTTCCGGGATAAACCGTTGCGCGGTCGAAATGGACGCTTGCTTCGCGAATGGCAGATGATGGAGGAAGGATTGTCCGCACGTTCCGACATCCGCTGGAGTGTCGTGCGAACCAATTCTGAAGGATTGCCGGTACGTTATCTCGTGGACTATCACATACATAGTATATGTGGTGTGACGGACGTGGAGAGGCTGGGAGAGAGTGGGGTGGAGAACCGTCCGATTTATGCGGACCGCTTTCGGATGGTCATCGAATTGCCGGACACCTTCCCTAGTGTTGACGGAGCTCCCGTGTTCCGCTTCCTGACTGAAGATGAGAACGGACCCCTTCCGCACCCGTGGCATCCGAATATCCGCTTTTTCGGCTCTATGGCAGGTCGCGTGTGCCTCAACAGAACGGACACCTATACGGACCTTGTCTGGGGAGTCAAGCGAGTGGCGACGTACCTCACTTATGAGCGATATCATGCCCTTGCAGAACCGCCCTACCCCGAAGACATGCAGGTCGCTGCATGGGTCATAAGGCAAGCCGAACCGAATGGATGGATATAGTGGCTAAATAACAAAGTAAATAGAAAAATGATAATTGGTAAAATGGTAAATAGAGCACTTTTCTGTGCGTTGTTGTTGGCGGTTTGTGCGGTGTTATCCGCCCAGACCACTAAACCGATCACCTTGAGTGACAAAGCCCCCTTTAACGACGAACTGACAGTCCCGCAACGCAATGGTGGCGAAGTGAAAGTGACGGCGTCCCTTCTGTTTGACGAAAAGGTTAATACTGTCTCCATCACGATGAAGTCGGAGAGGAAACTATTTGTCTTTTGGGAAGATATTAAGTATCGCAAGGCCTTCCGAATAAAACGCCTGCGTACCGAGAGACTCTCATACAACATGACAGGGAATACTGCCGATGAGTTCCATCGCATCGCTTGGTTCTATAAGGCGCTACCCAAACCGCATCGCAAAAAATATACATTCCATGCGTGGTCAGAAGCGAACGGAGCGAGCGCGTTGGACGCAGCCAGGCAAATTATTAACGACTCTATTTCTCAGACTTATGCCCTAGCTGACAATTCGAATGCCCTCTCTGTCCGCTTGCGTGACATTCTCTTCCTTGATGAGGTGAAGCAGAAAGGTGCCGCCCATTATTACGCCATCACGTATGGTACGGATATCAATACCGAATATAAGATAACACTCCAGCGCAATCCGTGCTGCGGACATGATGTGCAGATTGCCGCCGCCCAGAATGCACGCGATGCTGTCGTACGCAGTTATGAGGCGTTCAGATCTATATACAATGAAGGTGTAGTCAACAGTCCGGAAGGTGAGAAACTGTTTCATGACCTACAAGATGCGCTACAAATACAATTCCCCGTCATTGAGGATAGTAGCGCTTGTGCGACGCTTCAGGAAATACAGGACGAGTACAACCTGTACATCGACTCCATCAAGGCACTCAATGTAACACTTCAGTTGCCGGTTGAGGATCGTACGCTCAACGTGAAAATAATTCTCGCCAACTCGCGTATGATTGACAATAATGTTACGCGGTGGCTAACCTCCAAGGATCGTTATGAGCGGGTGGATCTTGAGGAACAGTGCCGCGCCATTATATCCGACACCAAGAATATGATCTCGGTCAATGGGGCGCGTACCCAGGAAGAGAAAGACGCCGTTGCCGTCTTTAAAAAAGCAGAACAATACTTTAACCGTACATGCCGCTGATAAAGAGAACCATACTAATTCTCCTATGCTGCCTGTCAATCCCTCTCGCAGCGCAGGAAACGACTGAAGAACAGCAATATTCCTTGCAGTTCCAGACCGAGATGCGCTCCCAGCTTGATAAACTGATTTCTGAGTTGGACCAATTGGCAAATGAAACGAAAAAGAAGACCATCATTTCGGATCGGGACCTGCGTAGCGATTATTCGGTTCGCACGCTAGAGGCCAAAGCGCAACAACTCAACAGAAGCATGCAGTCGCTGAATGTCAAGTGGGAAGCCTTCAACGCCTCCTATCTTGGTTTCATCTCAGAGAATGACACCTTAATGGAGCGTATGACAGAGGCGCAACTCCTCAAGCAGTCGCTCTCCGATACCATCACTGCTCAGCTAGCCAAATGTCAGGCTATCAAAGACTTTATTGCTGCCGAACAGATTGTCATAAGTCAAGATAGTATCTACAGCAAATTGTACAAGCAGGCATTCCGCTTGTCATTCGTGCAGAAACTTACGCCCCAACTGGAGAAACTCAAGGCGAAGGAGCAAGCGCATTTTGCACCCATTCAGGAGGCATATGATAAGGCGAAGACAGCTGCGGGAATCGTGCCTCAACTCCAAACGCGTGCAGACGATCTCAACGAGAGTTTCTTTGCCATCAAATCCCGCTCTGAGCAAATCCAGCAGATGCAATACATGCCACTTTTACAGCGCTTCAAGGACTACTTGATGGGAATTGCGTGTATCGCTGTCATCATTATGCTGTTCAATAATATGCTAACAAAATGGCAGGCTTTCAAACAGAAAAAGGAGGCCCTCAAACAACAAGCGGAAATGCTAAAAAAACAAAAAAACGAATATCCCACTATATGATAACCATTCATTCTTATATGTCTAAGCTCAAATATGTTGGAATCGCGTGCATCGCGATGATCCTGTCGTCTTGCGAGGATGTCATCAAGAAGTATATGGACACTTCGGATTTAGATGTCCTGTCCTCTTATATAGAACCCAAGAAAACTGACATGGAGGTGACGGACGTCACTTTCTCGCAGGACTACAAGACATTTACCGTTTCTACCCGTTTCGTACAAGAGGGTCCCGCATATTCGGTCGCAGATACCACGCGGGTACGTACAGAGGTTCTGGAAGTCATTGATGGCATTCGTCATTCCATCCAATCGACGCCGTGTCTTACGGAAATGAAGAATGTTGAAGCGGACGGGGTTAAGGAATATGATCTCCGCCTACTCGTCCTTGTGGATAGGACTCTGCCGCAGGATCAGCTCAACGAAGTTCAGTGGCATGTACGAGAGATGAGGACTGTCTTTGACCAGAACCGTCTATATCTCGTTTTTATGGAAGGGGACAAGATTTCCAAGAAATATCCTGCTACCGACTATATCATTGATGCATACTTCAAGCATGTTGACCAGCCCTATATCTACCTATATCGCGCTATGCAAGACAATCGCGAGCAAATGGTTAATAGGGAGGATGTATGGAAAGACGCACAGCGTTGCGTCATGATTACCTTTGCTGCCGAGCGGCCGTATGACGAAAACTCGGATATACCTTATGACCCTGATCATTACAGCTATGAGGAAAAACTCGTCAAACGACCCGTGAAAGACTCCACTTTCCTCGCTTATTATGTAGATATGGATGCGCAGGATGCGGATGAGGGAGATGATGCCTTGTGCGTGCCCTATATCTTTTGCAATCTTAATGGGGGAGAGTATATTTGGGATTATGACTGGATTGATTTGAAGCGCAACATATACGATTCCTTCCACTTTAATTTCCCGGACAATCGCTTTGTATTCGTCAATCCTGACGATAAGGTCTATCGAGGTGACCAGAAGGAAATGACGCTCAATATATATGACAAGTCCACAGACGAACTGGTGGCGTCTTTCACCACCTGCGTCATGCTTGGACGTCCGTTAAAGCCGATTGTAGTGAACGGGCACAATATCGCCTATGTGCTCGTGCAGGGTTTTCTGCTCGGACTCTTTATACTTGTGCTGGTCTTTTTCGTCATGCAGGTGGTCATTCCAATCATCCGCTATATCCTGTTCCGGCGTAAGTATGTCCTCCGTTATACAGGGTCTAACATGAGCATCAATAACCAGACAGTTGCCGAGTCTTGCTATCTGTGCAAGGCACCCTTCCAGCCCGGGGACACGATTGTCACAAAGTGCGAGCATACCGTGCACGAAGAGTGCTGGGAAGCGAATGACTATCATTGCCCCGAGTATAGCGACCGATGCAAGCATGGCTCGCATTATTTCAACAAATACAATCTTTTTGATGTACAGAATGCGTCTTTCTATATGAGATGGGTGCTTATGGCGATTTTAACCGCTATGGTAGCATGGCTCGGTTTCACGCTATATGTACAACTAGGCATGGAGCGTGTTCTGCCATCTGTCATGCAGATGAGCACGGGACCGGTGCCATTTTTAGGCTTCATCATGAGTTTCTGCCTCTCCTTCGGCCTCACTGTGCTGTCTGTCGCTCCGCGTCATCTGAGGGCATGGGTGGATGTGCTGCTGCGTACCTTTATTGCATCCGGCGTCAGTTACATTACGTTCTTCGTTGTTGACCTGACTGTCTCTATCCTGAAAATAACAATCTTCATACCATTCTTCGCAGCCATTCCGTGGATAGTGTCCAGCTTTGTCGTCGTCTTCTGTTCTACAAAACGTACACGCGTGGTCTATAATAGGAGAATGGTATTCTTCAGCGTCATCATCGGACTCTTGTCCATGCTTATATGGAATGTCTTTTATGGTTGGAGCGAACTTGACTATCGTGTTATTTTGCTCTTTAGTTTCCTCTTCTATGACGTTAGTATGGCAATCAGTGTGGCGACTGCTGCGCCGCGCTCCGAACGCTATTTTCTCAAGGTGGAAGGAGCCGTGAAGACCATGGATATCGCTCTTTACAAATGGTTGCGCGAGGCACCCGATAAACCCGTTACCATCGGAAAATCCGTGGATTGCTCGCTGCAACTATCTTGGGATATGCAGTCCAACATAGAACCCGTACAAGCTGAAATACGACTCTATCATAAGGTGCCGTACCTCATTGCGCTCCATAAGGGTGTCTTTATAAGGGGCAAGCAACTCAGACCGAACCACAAATTCCGTCTCACGCACGGTCAACCTTTCTCCATTGGAAATACCACCTTCACCTATATAGAGAAGGACCGTTAGGCACGAATAGGCTAAGAGCTAATAAGTAAAAGTGGGACTGCTTCATAAGGTTCGGTTTGCGCCAGAAGCATTCCGCAAAAACAACAAAGACCGCGGAATGCGGTCTTTTGTTGTTTTGCGGAGAAAGGGGGATTCGAACCCCCGGTACGGTTACCCGTACGACAGTTTAGCAAACTGTTGGTTTCAGCCACTCACCCATCTCTCCTTCGTCGCAACTCGTTTGCGACGAAGTTTGTCGCTCTGCGACAAAAGGTCGCCACGGTTGCTCCTCTATCCTCGGAAAGTGAACTTTCCTCGGATGGGTCTTGTTCTGAAAGCATATTTTTCAAAAGCGGGTGCAAAAGTACTGCTTTTTTCTCAATCTTGCAAATACTTTTGCATTTTTTTTGCTTATTTCCGCTTTTTGTTGTAATTTTGCATGTTTTTTGTGGAGGAAGTGCTGATGCAAAATGTAGAAATTGAACGTAAGTTTCTTGTCAAGGACGAGTCGTACAAGGCGCTTTCCGTTCGTCATTACGATATCCTACAAGGTTATATAGCCAAGGGGAACGGTCGCACGGTGCGTGTGCGTATTCGCGACAATGAGGCATTCCTAACCATCAAAGCGGCACCGGCTCCCTCCGCTATTGCGCACTTTGAGTGGGAACGTCCGATAGAAATCGATGACGCGCGCGAGTTGATGAAGCATTGTCTGCCGGGTGTGATTGAGAAATGCCGGTGGATAATCCCGAATGGGACGGTGGACGGACATGAGCAGGTATGGGAAGTGGATGAGTTTCTTGGTCGGTTAGCCGGACGTACACTGGCAGAGATAGAACTGGAGTCCGAGGATGAACCGTTTGCCAAACCGTCATTCATTGGCGAGGAGGTGACCGGTCAACCGCAATATTATAATGCAAATATGTAGGAGGTTATGAACGAATCGTTGTGGAAGAAATATAAACGCGTATGGATTATGCTGATACTGGTGTGTGCCGCCATGTGCTTTGTCGGTTCGGTGGCCTTTTACCAGTACTATCGTTTGGAGGTGAGCAACTTCTCGTCCAATGATGGAGAGGGTCACGGCTACTACCTATATCCCGACATGTCGGTTGATTCGCTGGTGTCGCTCATGAAGCAGGATTATACCTTGGCTTCCGAACGCAGCTGGAATGCGCACCGCAAGTACTTGCATTTCATCTCGATCAAGCCGGGTTACTACCGTTTTCCGGCACATATCGGTGATAAGCACCTTATACGTCGTGTGCAGTCTGGTACGGAGACACCGGTGCACTTCACCTTTAATAATTCTATACGCACGCGCGAGCAGTTGGCGGGACAAGTGGCTAAGTATCTATTGATGGACTCGGTGGATATATTGTCGCGACTGAGTGACGACAAGTACATGTCGAAGTTTGGTATGAATGCGGAGACCTCGCGTTGTCTGTTTATTCCGAATACCTATGAGGTGTATTGGACCAT
>Ga0265299_10004494_pt1 | contig 13180 bp, 7 predicted proteins | sample AusTroGonzalo_MG_4_FD_193485 | JGI IMG/M metagenome (GOLD analysis project Ga0265299, IMG submission 193485) | Bovine rumen microbial communities from tropical cattle in Woodstock, Queensland, Australia - Gonzalo_02 | ecosystem: Host-associated > Mammals > Digestive system > Stomach > Rumen ...
TCTTCCTGTGCGCCTTCCAGGTCGGCCGTGCCTTTTTCCACCCTCAGACGGAACACGGCATCACCCGTCGCCTCCGTCCTGAACGGCTCATACTGCAACCATTCGTCATCGCCCCATTCATCGGGAATGGTCTCCATGACAAACACGTGCCCCGCTACCTGGTAATACGCTTCCTTCATCCTCCAGTTTCTCAATTTTGTGGCAAAGTTATAAAAAAAAAGTGAAAAGTGAAGAGTGAAAAGTGAAAAATTTGCTGCCGCCCCTTAAATTATCAATTGTCAATTGTCAATTATCAATTAAATTATGTACCTTTGCCCGGAAATTTGAATGCGACAGATGAAACGATACTTGGTATTTCTCTGTTTGGTAGGCCTCGTGGCTGTGGCTTTGGCGCAGCAGACGGGCTATAGGAAGATGACCTCCTTCGTGCGACAGGCAGCGATGGAGGGTCGTCGGCTGATGCCTACACGAAGCGCAGAGCCTGATAACCTCCGAAGCATTACGGCCTTTGTCCGGGTGAATGAGACCGATGCCGACGCAGTATTGAACCGTCATGGCTGTCGGAAATATGCCCAGTGGGGTGATATCGTCATCGCTTCCATCCCCTTGACACGTCTGGAACGATTGTCGGCAGAGCCGTCGGTGAGTCGTATTGAGGCTAATAGGGGTTGTCATGTCCTGGTTGACACGGTGGCAACTGCTGTCAATGTATTGCCGCTCTATGAACCCTCTGAGACGCATCCTGCCTTTACCGGCGAGGGGGTTGTCTATGGTATTGTCGATGCCGGATTTGACCTGGGACATCCCACTTTCTTTGATACAACGGCGGAGCGTTACCGGATTGGTGCTTTCTGGGACCAGCTGTCGAAGGACACGGTGGGGAGTATTCTGCCCGTAGGACGCGACTTCGTGGGTTACGAGGCAGTACTCCAGCAGGAGCGTTCCACCGATTCTCCATCGCTGACCCACGGCACGCATACTTTGGGTATCGCTGCCGGCAGCGGCTATGATACCTCTTATCGGGGAATGGCCTTCAATAGCGATCTCTGTGTGGTGGGCAACCTCGTGGGTGCCTCTAATATAGAATATGTGGACTCTGCCGATTATTATAAATATTCCACGGCTGTCGATGCGTTGGGATTCAAATACTGCTTCGACTATGCCGGTCAGCAGGGCAAACCGTGTGTCGTATCGCTCAGTGAGGGTTATGCTCCCTATCTTGACGAGGAGGACAGCCTCTATGCCGCTGCCCTCGACCATCTGATTGGCCCGGGTCGGATCATCCTGGCCTCGGCAGGCAACGAGAGTGTCGAGAAAAGCTATTTCGAGAAACCGGTCTCCCAACCAACGGCTGGTGCTTTCGTGAGGTGTTTCAGTACGACTGCCTATTATAAGGTCAAGACTGACGATGCGGTTCGCCTGCTGCTCTATTATTATGCGACGGACAGTGGACAACCCACGGACACCTTGACCTTCGAGACGGCTGATGTGCCTATGGACACTACTCTCTATCGCAGACTCCTGCTCGAAGGCGACACGCTGACCTTCTCGGCCTGCCGCGACAAGTCGCGTTTCTCTGAACATGACATCTGGCTGTTGCAGGTAATAGGTAATCGCCGATTGGACAAGATGTCACCCATCGCCCTTGTGGTGGAGGGACAGAGCAGGGTAGAGGTCTATGGCAATTCAACCAATGCCTTCAAGACCAGCTCTGCTGATAACCGATGGTCGGCAGCAGAGGACGGACATAACATCTTCGCCCCAGGCTGTTTCCCATCAGTCATCTGTGTCGGGGCTACGACGCATCAGGGGAATGAGTTGGCCTACTATTCCTCGACGGGTCCGGCCATGAACGACCTGATGAAACCCGAAGTTGTGGCACCGGGATCGAATGTGACTGCCTCCTACAGCCGTTTCTACCAGCCAGAGAATCAGGTGGTGGCCTATTCCACCTTCTACGGTGAGGAATTCCCCTGGGGTCGCGCTACCGGTACATCGATGTCTACACCCGTGGTGGGAGGCATCATTGCCCTGTGGCTTCAGGCAAAGCCTGACCTGACGCCTGATGAGGTGAGGGCTGTATTGAGTCGTACCTGTAGCCATCCCGATCCGGAACTGTCCTATCCGAACAATGCCTACGGCTATGGCGGAATCGATGCCTACCGTGGTCTGCTCGATGTCCTCGGACTGAGTGGCATCAGTGCCATCAGCCACCATCAGCCGAGGGGTGTGGAGATGGTGCCTGACGCCGATGGTCTCCGACTGCTCTTCTCCCAGCCTCCTTCTACCTATATATATATTAAGGTATATAGTCTGTCGGGCGCCTGCCTCTATGCAGAGCACGTCATGGCCAACAGCCCTGAGGTCCATCTCACCCTCCCTGCCTCTGTCTCAGGCGTCTGTGCCGTACAGATTGATGCCCCCTCCCTCTCTGGCTCCCGCCTGGTGAGAATTGGGAATTGAAAATTGAAAATTGAGAATTGAGAATGAAAATATATTATTGTGTGGCGGAGCATTGCTTCTCCGTGAATATCGAAGAGAGTGATAGTGTCATAGGCCGTATGACTCCTTACGAGCCTTTCAAGGTTGACGCTGCTGACGCGACGCCGCCCGTGTTTGAGTTGGACGTGGTGTCGGCAGACCTGTTCCCTTCCATGGCGGATTATAAGGAAGACATGTTCCAGGATGACGACGGAACCCAGATCTCCGCAGGCCATTGCGACGGCCAGCCCTGTTTCGAGTTCCTGCTCAACGGCCAGCGTTCTGCCCGGATGGTGACCAACACTACCTACGACCATGCCATCGTGACCATCGAGAACAACCGCCTGTTCGGACTCGGCAACTGCCTGATGGTGATGTATGCTATGGCAACCGCCAACCGCCAGACAGCTCTGTTCCATGCCTCGGCCATCGGCCTGGAGGACCGTGCCTACCTGTTCTTAGGCAAGAGCGGTACCGGCAAAAGCACCCACTCTTCCCTGTGGCTGAAACATATTGAGGGTACGGAACTGATGAACGACGATAATCCCATCGTGCGGATGATTGATGGTCAGCTGTGGGTCTATGGCTCCCCCTGGAGCGGCAAGACACCTTGCTATCGGAATGTAAAGGCCCGTCTGGGTGCAATTGTCGACCTGAGTCAGGCGCCCCACAACAAGATCCGCCGCCTGAAAGGTATTCAGGCTTACGCAGCTCTCATGCCCGCCATCTCCGGCAAACGTTGGGACAGCACCTTAGCCGAAGGCCTTCATGAGATGGAGACCCTCTTGGTCCAGCAGGCTCCCATCTTCCATCTGGAATGCCTCCCCGATGCCGATGCCGCCCTGACCTGCCTCCATGAAGTCCAAACCAAGTAATTCGTGTAATCTGTGGTTGAAAAGAAAAATAGGAATAATAATCCATCGCTTGGTCGGTTCTTGATCTCAGCGCTGCTCTGTATCCTCTCGTTGGGTGCCGACGCTGCCCGTGCAAAGATTGAGTGGCATACATACGTACAGCCCGACGGCACAGTCCTGACCCTGACCCTCAGCGGCGATGAGCATTTCAGCTGTTACCGTGATTTTGAAGGACGCATGTATTCCCGCGACAGCTTGGGCGTGTTCCGTCTGTTGCCTCCTGACCAGGTTCCCTCCGCCCCGATGGTGATGTCAAGGACCCGTGCCGGCCAGCCGGACAAGTCCTATTCCTTCTATGAATGGAATGCCGACAGCATCTACCGCCGACTCGTCATCCTCGTGTCCTTTTCCGACTGCGATTTCAGCTTCGAGGATCCGCTGGCCACTTATGATGCCATGTTCAACCAGTCTGGTTACAACCAGAGAAATGGCCCTGGCTGCGTGGCCGACTATTTCCGTGACCAGTCTCGAGGATTGTTTAACCTGAAGTTCGATGTCTATGGACCAATCAAGGTCAGCAAGAGTGTACAGAATGTCAACATTTCCAAAAACTATGGCCAGGATGTTTTCTCTGAGGCCGCTCGGAAACTGGTCGAGACACATCCCGACATCGACTATTCTGTCTATGACTGGGACAACGATGGCGTGGCCGAGCCCGTGGTCTTCGTCTATGCCGGCTATTCCGGCAACCAGGCTGCCATCATCGGTAGTGGCTATATCTGGCCCAATTCCGCCAGTTTCTCTATAGTCAAGACGCCCGATGGCTACAGTCTGTACGACTATACCGCCAGTGGCGAATTGTGGACCAACAACACTTCCTGTGGCATTGGCCTTATCTGTCATGAGTTTTCTCATGGCCTGGGACTCCCCGACATCTATCCCACCTCTTCAAGCAATACGGCCATTTCCCTTGTCGACGAATGGGACTTGATGGACGGCGGCACTTTTACCAATTATGGCTGGTGCCCGCCCAACTTTTCCCCTATAGAGAAGATGCTGATGGGGTGGCTCGTGCCAGTGGAACTGACCGCCGACACCACGATCACCGACCTTGCGCCTGTGGCACACGGCGGTGAGGTCTATCTCATCAGACATACCGCCGACGAGTTCTATCTCTTGGAGAACCGCCAGTGGGAAGGCTGGGACTATGGCTTGCCGGGACGCGGACTGGTCATCTACCATGTGCTGTTCGACAGAGACCACTGGCGCGGCAACTATGTCAACTATGAGCAGGACAAACCCTATTACAGCATCGTGGCAGCCGATAATATGACTTATATGGATTGGTATAATTATTGCGTAAGCCAAAAAAAGAGTCAATACATCGCCAAAGACCGGTTGCATAGCCGTTTGATGAGCACGGCCCCCTATCCCTGTCTGCTTGACACCGTCGGCACCATGAACCGTACGCTGACAGACACCTCTGTGCCCGCTGCCCGGATGTACACCGCAGATGCCGATGGCAATACGATGTTGTCGAAATCCATCACCAAGATCACCCAGAATGACGATGGCACCGTTTCCTTCAGATTCCGTGCCTCACCAGCCTCCTCCATCCACTCTCTCCAGTCTGACTCATCCTCCTCTGGCATCTACACCCTATCCGGTCGCAGACTTCCCCCTCATACCGACATTCACCACCTCCAAAAGGGTATTTATATCGTCAAAGGCAGGAAAATTGCACTTTTTTGAGTTGTTTTAACAAAAAAATCGCCAAAAATCTTGTTTGTTTCGCAAAAACCTTTTATATTTGCACCGAAATAGCGAGTTGTGTGCTCCCCGAAAGGGTTTCTCTATATATTATAAATAAGGTGCAGCGACAGAAGGCCATCTGTTTACAACGCCTGATATTTATGCGGAAAAGCGGTAATTTGAAGCAAAATATGCCGAATTGTGAACTGAAATGCTAAATTTTTATGGTTTTTTGTAAAAAAGTCAAAGAAAAATTTGCAAGTTTCAACAATTTGCCGTAAATTTGCGGCGGATTATACGTGTAAACGTAGCATTGAACGTGAGTATCAAACATTATATTTATTAATTTAAACTTAAGAATTATGAACAAAAATGTTTTTAAAATGTGTATGACTCCCGCCGCGGAGAGCGTTTGGGGAGGGGAGGTGAACGACAGGTAAACTGTTACTCTTATGGGCGGTTGGCCGGTGAGGATCGGAGAATCGCTAATGATTACGAATCATAAACAATTTATTTATAAACCAAATTTTAATCAAAAATGAAAAAATTCAAAAACATTAGATTGATGCTGCTCGGCCTTTTGGCTGCGGGTAGTATGAATGCTTTTGCTGCTATTGGCGACCTCAAGACTGATGGTACATATTGGTATCAGGTTGTAAATGAGGCCAAGGCTCAAGTGGCTTTCTGTGGTGTTGGTGTGGTCGCAGATCCAAATCCTGAGACTATTACAATTAAGGACAAAGTTACGTTGAAGGATGATCTGAACAAGGACAAGGAGTATACTGTTGTTGCTGTTGCTAAGGCTGGTAATGTAACATCTGGTGGCGTGATTAGTGATTTCGCTTGGGCTGCTGCTGTTGCTGGGTATACCCAGAATATTAGTAGCGTTAAGAACCTTATCATTGATATGCGTATTGATACAAAGAATGATGCTACTGTTTATAACAACTGGAATAATGTGGTAGGTAACGCTATCACTGCCTTTGGTGCAGGGATGGAGTCGTTGAAGGTTAAAGAGGCTCATAATATTCCTGAACTTGAGGCTGTGGCTTCTCCTTGCCCCAATCTGAAGAATCTCGATTATTCTGGTGTAACCAATGGTGGTAATCCTATTACCCTGAAGTTGGGTTTTGCTTATACATTGGAACTTAAATCTATTGCCCTTCCTTCAGAAGACCTGATTCTCGAGCAGGGTGCTTTCGCAAATGTTAATGATTTAGGGGATCCATTGGATGTCAGCAGCTTTATTGGTAACGTTGTTGACTTCGGTCAGCAGGCTTTCTTTGAGGCTAATGTGACTGGTGTTGTTGTTGGTCCTAAGTGTTACAACGTCGGGCCTGATGCATTTGCTGTTATCGACCCCGCTAAGGCTTTCTTGAAGAGTGTGGTATGGCAGACCAATAAGGTGGTTGATCCTAATGTGCCTAATCTTCCTTATGTACCTGCAGTATTCGATGGACAGAAGTATATTAATAATATCGAAATTTCTGCAAACAAAGTGAATTCTATTGAAGCAGGTGCTTTCGAGGATGTCCAGACTAGTGCAGCTGCTCCTCTGACGGTTAAACTGAATGGTGCTACTTCTCTGACGAACCTTAAGAGTGCTTTCGGTGCAACTGTTCCTGTCTTCAAAGTATTGGAACTTAAGGATGCTCCTCTGACGGCTGCTAATGGTGAGGTGAATGATATCATCGACCTCTCAAAATCTGCATCAACGCTTGCAACACTGACTCTGCCGGAAACGATTAAGAAGTTGGCCGCTGGTCAGTTCAATAGCTTTACTGCTCTGTCGACAATTGATCTGGAAAAGACAACGATTACTCTTATTCCTGATAATGCTTTCAATGCTTGTGGTAACCTTAAGACTTTCAGTCTGCCTAAGGGAACTACTTCAATTGGTAAGTATGCATTCTATCAGACCAAACTCGGTGGCATCGATATTCCTGCTACTGTAGAGTCAATTGGCGAATATGCTTTTGCTGAGATTTATGTTACTTCCACAAATGCAGGCAAGACCTCCGTTAATGGATTTGCTCTGACCCTCGCTGATAATTCTAATTTGAAGACTCTGGGTAATAATGTGTTTGAAAACACTAATGTTGCCGGTACTGTTGATTTCACCAAGACTAAGGTCAAGGTAATTCCTGCTTATGCATTCGCAAAGACAGCTTCATTGCCCACAGGTTCTAAGAACTGGTGGATCCGTGGTAACAACTGGGAAAAGACTGCCTCTTTGGAGGGTGTTATTATCAATGCTGGTACTGATGAGGGTGCTAATAAGGCCGAAATTGGTGCTTGGGCATTTGAGAATAACTATTATCTGGCTACAGCTGACCTCAACAAGGCATTCTTGACAGGTATTGGTATTGGTGCTTTCTACGGAACAGCTCTTCCCGAAGTTACTCTGACAGATACAAAGGTGAAGGCAATTGCTCAGCTGGCATTCGCTGCCAATCCTTCACTGAAGACTGCTACTCTGAATGCTGAAACTACGACCATTCTTTCATATGCATTTGACGGTGACATCGCTCTTGCTACAGTTAACTTTGATAAGCTGACTAAGCTTGCTAATATTGACGACTATGCATTCAATCAGTCTGCCATTAAAGAGCTCAATTTGAAGAATTGTGCAGCTCTTACACATATTGGTGAGCGTGCATTCGGTCAGTATGTTAAGAATGAGAAGAAACTGGTAGATCCTACAGCGCCCGAAGAGATTAAGGCTACTCTGACAAAGATTACCTTCCCGGAGGAGAAAGCAACCGATCCTGAGTCAACTGACGCAGATTGGAAGGACAAGTATACTAACAAGATTACGGATATTGAGGAAGCTGCATTCTTCGCCGCTAATAAGGTGACTACTATTGAGAACGAGGAAGCCCTTAAGATTTGGACACTCAACCAGTGGTTCACTGATAACGATGAGGATAATATTGATTTGGCTACTTCTGCCTGGGGCTTCTCTGAACTTGAAGATGATCAGATTCGTTACTGCCCGGATGGTTTAACTGAGTTTACTCTTCCCAGCGTAACTTGGAAGGCTAAGGACAACGTAGTTGGTATTGAGCTGGAAAAAGTTAATCACTATGCCCTTCAGGGACTTGGTATCGAAGAGATTACCATTCCTGGATCTGTATGGCAATTTGGTGGTTGTGTCCTTCAGGGCTGTCTCAATCTGAAGAAGTTCGTGTTTAACGATTGTAATCCTGAATGGCCTGAATATGATCCGTCTATTCCTGGTGTCGTATTCTATCCTGGTCCTGCTCTGCATAAATATACTTTCCGTGGTAACTCTAACCTTGAGGAGTGCTATTTCATGACTACTGATCAGATTGCAAAGTATGGTCTTACCGATGATCACTTCTTCTGGTGCTCAAAGGAGAAACTGCAGGTTTACGTAACAAAGGAGTCTCTGCTCCAGCTGCGTGCTGACGGTTATACCACCGCTAATGCAAAGTACTCTAAGCTGAATGACACTCTTGAGGATACATTTACCTTCAGTGACAATGGCTTCAATGAGCAGGATGGTTACTACTATGCTACTTATTACGATATGACTTACAGCACATGGTTCGATCCTTCTGAGGTTGAAGTGTTCTCAGCTTATGTAAAGGGCAACCAGATTGAAATGGTACCTGCTGAGGTTGAGAATGGCTATTACAAGGTTGGTAGCTATTGGAGCTATGGAAACGATGCTGTTGCCATTATCCGTTCTAAGAACAAGGAAGTTAAGAAGGAGTTGTATGCAATTCCTGCTAATGACATCAACACTCTGGATGCTAAGAATGATTTGGAGGTAACCTTCTCTGAGATTCCTGTGAGCAAGCTGACCTTCCAGTTCAAGCTTGGTAAGAATAAGAAGACTGGTGCTGTAGGTTTCTTCCGCATCAAGACTGGTACGTTCAAGGCAAACACTGTATTCATTCAGGCTTCTTCACCTGCCCGCTTTGCTGACTTCATTGGTGTCAATGGTGACGCTACTGGTATTCAGAATATCGAGGCTGCCGAGTTAGAGGATGGTGCAATTTTCAACCTGCAGGGTATTCGTGTAAACGAGGCTCAGAAGGGTCTGTACATCAAGAACGGCAAGAAATTCGTTAAGTAATTTAATTTTTTAATACGAATAAACGATTATGATTAAGAAAGAGTACATGTCTCCTGAGTTGGAGATGATTGACATTGAGTTGGAGAACGCTGTTCTGACGCTCTCAACCGATAACGGAGACTACGATTCAGAGGATATCATCGATATCTAAGCGACTGAAGTTTATCCGAAATAATTGAAAGAGTGCGGCAGCCAAAGTTGCCGCACTCTTATTTTAAGATATGCAAACTCATTCTTCCGATAAACATTGGTATGTTTTGCGTGCTGTGTTCCGCAAGGAGATTGCGGTGCGTGATGGTCTGCGCCGCAAAGGTTTCCGTTGCTATGTGCCAATGTGCTATAAGGTTTCTATTGTCAAAGGCCATAAGGTACGCCACTTAGTTCCGGCAGTAACAGAATTGGTCTTTGTGTATGGTACTGCTGAAGACATTTTTGACTATAAAGTCCATTCCAAAGAAACCGTCTATTGGTTGACTGTTCCGTATGGAGAACGCCGGGAGAAGTTGATTGTTCCAGACAAGTCGATGGAGGACTTCATTCGTGTTACCCAGAAAAATGAACAGTCAGTCACCTATTTTCGCCCTGATGAGCTTCAATTGAATAAGGGTGACCATATCTTGATTCACGGTGGTCCTTTCGACGGTGTTGAAGGCACATTATTAAAGGTTAAGGGTAAGCGCGAGAAACAATTATTGGTATCCATTCCAAATCTAGTGGCAGCTGCTGTCAGTATCAAACCAGATATGGTGGAACTCATTTCAAAAAACATTGTGCCCAGCCATAACCTCCAGCAGGATGCCCGTGAGCTGATTCGCTTATCTACTCGAATGCTAACTGCCGCTCCTGACCGCGTCAGCCAAGCAATCGAATATGACATGTTATATCAGGAAATACACCGTCTCTATGAGAGCCTATTAGCTCTTAAAGGTTATTTACCTGCCGTCGAAGGAGAACTCTCCTTGGCTTTATTAATGGGGGAACAGGTTCTTAATGGTCGAGTTCAATCCGATACTTCAGACCGTTTCATGCGTTCTCTCTCTAAAATTAAGGAAGGCACGCTATTAAGTGTTCGTATGCAGCTGATTGCAGGCCGTCTCCTCCATGATGATACCCTTCTCTCACAAGCAGAACGCAGCATAGCCCAGTGGAAGACTGGCACGCTGAGTGACCGTCAGCGCGACATCATTGAAGTTGGATATAAATTTCCATAAATCTTTCAAAGACGAATTATTCATGTCAAATTTATGTAGATTTATGTCTTATTATGTCTGATTTATGCAGATTTATGTCTGGTTTAATGATAATTTCTGCTAATTTCTTTCCATATTACAATAAAAATCACTAACTTTGCAGCGTATTATCGGATTTGTTGTCCGATGATGCGCCGTTTTTGTATCCACATTTTCCGTAATGTCTTGATTCACAGATATTTGCATCAGACGTGACGAGCTTAGATTATGTTATTTGGCATAATCCAATGTTATGTGTATATGATTGTTTTAGCCGGCTAATATAATTTTCAATTTTCAATTATCAATTATCAATTTACAAAATGGTTGACGAAAAGAAAATCAGTCTTGATGAACTTGAGACCATCCTTGTTAAGGATGAAGAGAAGTTATCGTTTTTCAGTTTTGCCAATATCTGGAGTGTCATTGTACTCAATTGGCAATGGTTTGTCTTGTCACTGCTCATCTGTCTGTTGTGTGGTTGGCTCTATCTACGCTATACGATGCCTACTTATCAGATGTCTGCTCAGATTTTAATCAATGCCGACAATAGTCATATTTCCAATGTGTCACAAGTTCAATCAAATTCCCAGGAGTTTGGTTCTCTTAGTAACTCTGCAGGCCTGAACAATGAGATGAAAATCCTTCGTTCCCGGGTTTTGCTTCGGGAGGTCGTGAAAGATTTGAAATTGTATGTAGAATATCGTTCGCTTGGTCAGATCATCAAGCCCCTTGTTTATGAAGATAAACCGCTTAATATTGATCTGGATCCGTTACATCTTGACAGCCTGGATAAAATGCTTCTCAAAGGGGCAAGGACTATTTCTATGAAACTGTCCTACTCTGATGGATATTATTTTGTGTTCGGTGAGTTGCAGCCTATTGGAGTCTCTTTTTCCAAGAAATTCAAGACTTTACCAGTCAGTTTTAAGACGGACTATGGAGTTTTGACGTTTACAGCCAATGTCAATCATCAGATGAAGGATAACGAGTCTTACGAAGTACGTTTGTCTCCGCCTATGCTTATTGCTACACGTTATTTGTCTGCACTTACTATAGGGGCAGCCAAGGAGACTTCTGTGGCAGAATTGACATTGAAGGACGAGAATTATGTACGAGGTATGGACTTCCTGCGTCATATCGCACTTTGTTACAATCGTCAGGCGAATGCAGACAAGAACGAGATAGCCTTGCGTACAGAAGAGTTTATCAACGACCGTATGGCTAAAATCAATGCGGAGTTGGGTAACACAGAGGGTGCCTTAGAGGACTACAAGCGTCGTAATGCTGTAACTAATCTCAATCTCGATGCCTCACAGTCTGTCGCCATGTCAAGCGAGTACTCTTCCCGTTTGTCTGAAGCCAATACTCAGATTCAGATGCTTGACTATCTGCGTGAGTTTGTAACCAACCCTTCTAATAAGAATCAGATTATCCCTTCGAATGTAGGCTTGACTGATGGAGCTTCTACTGCTTTGATAGCTAACTACAACAAGGCTGTTCAGGACCGAAACCGTATGTTAAAGTCTGCCACGGAAGAGGCCCCACAGGTGCTGACCATCACGGCTACTATCAACGAACTCCAGTCAAGCATCCAGACGGCCTTATTGCAGGCCCGCAAGTCTGCTGATATCACCCGTCAGGGTATCCAGTCAGAGTATGCCAAGTATCAGGGCCGTATTTCCAGCACACCCATTCAGGAACGCGTACTTAACCAGATTGGCCGTCAACAGGATGTGAAATCGGGACTTTATCTGATGCTGCTCCAGAAACGAGAGGAGAACAGTATTGCTCTTGCAGCAACTGCCGATAAGGGTAAATTGCTCGATGATCCGCTGTTTGAGGGTAAGGTCAAGCCAAGATCGACTGTCATCTTTTTCCTGGCATTCGTGGTTGGCCTCTTGATACCTGCACTGGCACTCCTTCTGATTCATCTGTTCCGTTACAAAATCGGTGGCCGTGATGATGTTGAGCGTTTGACATCACTGGGTATTGTGGCCGATGTACCTATAGCCAGCGAGAGTGTTAAGGGAACGGCCGGCATCGTTGTGAAGGCTGACCGTAATCACCAGATTGACGAGATCTTCCGTTCCATGCGTACCAATATCCAGTTTATGCTCAGTGAAGATCAGAAGGTTATCCTGTTCACGTCATCCATGCCAGGAGAAGGTAAGACGTTCAATGCTGCTAATCTTGCCGTTTCTTTTGCTATCCTTGGCAAGAAGGTCATCCTTTGCGGTCTCGATGTTCGTAAGCCTGCTTTAGGCCGTTTATTTGGCATTAAAGAGAAGAGTGAAGGCATCACCAACCTATTGAGCCAGGATAGTGTCACAGCCGCCGATGCACAACAGGTCATTGTTCCCTCTGGTGTAAACGAAAACCTTGACCTGTTGTTGGCTGGCCCTGTGCCGCCCAATCCCACAGAACTCTTGGCACGCCAGAGCTTCGACCAGGTGATGGCTTTCCTGCGCGAGCAATACGATTACATTATCTTGGATACTGCGCCGGTGGGCATCGTCAGTGATACGCTCCAGATTAGTCGCGCGGCTGACCTGACAGTCTATATCTGTCGTGCCGACTATACACCGAAGTCCAAATATGAACATCTTAATGGTCTGGCCGAGGAGAAAAAGCTGCCCAACCCCTGCGTTGTCATCAACGGCATCGACATGTCGAAGCGTAAGTATGGCTACTATTATGGTTATGGCCGCTATGGCAAATACGGCCGCTATGGCTATGGCAAGTACGGCTATGGGAAA
>Ga0265299_10004496_pt1 | contig 13177 bp, 14 predicted proteins | sample AusTroGonzalo_MG_4_FD_193485 | JGI IMG/M metagenome (GOLD analysis project Ga0265299, IMG submission 193485) | Bovine rumen microbial communities from tropical cattle in Woodstock, Queensland, Australia - Gonzalo_02 | ecosystem: Host-associated > Mammals > Digestive system > Stomach > Rumen ...
ATCCGCAGCCGTACCTTTGACGCTGTGATTCCGCTGCTGGTGGTCACCGTCATTTATTTCCTGCTGGTGTGGCTCATCGGCCTTTTGCTGCAGCTGGCCGCGCCCAGGAAGAAGGTGTTGTAAAAACTAATTATAGGTATATGAAAACGCGTTATTATTTTTCCCTCTTGGCAGCGGCGTTGCTCTCTGCCAGTTTCTGGACCGGGGCTTCCGCCCAGGACAAAGTGGTCAAAAAGATCATTGAGACCGGCACCACCGACAACCGGACCATGCAGCATGCCGATTTCCTGGTAAACCGGATCGGAGGCCGCATCGTGGGTTCCGCCGCCCTTACCGAGGCGGAGGCCTGGGTGAAAGAGCAGTTCGAGTCCTGGGGCCTGGAAGTGATGGTTCAGGAAGCCGGTGAAATCAATGTGGGCTTCAACCGGGGTCCCTGGTATGGCCGGATGCTCAGTGAGGACGGAATGACGCTTCACTTCGGCACGCCTTCCTATACCTCCGGCACCAAGGGCAAGCAGACCGGCATCGTGCTGATGGAGCCGCAGTCCCGCCGCGAATTCGAGAAGATGAAGGGCCTGCTCAAGGGCGCCTGGGTGCTTTTGAACGCAGAGTCCAACGGCATGGCCATAGACTGGTCGGACCAGGCCAATGAGAAGAGGGCGGAGGTGATAGCGGAGAATGAGGAAATCGACCGTGAGAACAACGAAATCCGCCGCTGGAACTTCGAGCACCGCGACGAGCCTAAGGAATTGAAGCCCTACAAGAAGGGTACGGCCCTATTCTACAAGGAAATGGTGGAGGCCGGCGTTGCGGGCTTCATCCGTTCGGCCGAGGTCCCTCTCCGGGTCATGTACGACCGGGCCAACTGCTATAACCTTACCATGGAGAACCTTCCTACCGTCTGTGACATCCTCCTGGACGAGGCTCAGTTCAAAGTCATCAGGGAGAAGGTGCTCCGCAAGGACATCTTCCAGCTGGAGTTTGACATCCGGAATCATTTTTACCGCGGTCCCGTGAAATATCACAATATCATCGGCATCCTTCGCGGCAGCAAGTATCCCAAGGAATATGTGATGGCTGGCGGCCACCTGGATTCGTATGATACGGCCGGTGGTGCGGTGGATGACGGCAACGGTGCTACAGTTACCATGGAGGCGGCCCGCCTGCTGGCCACGTCCGGCGCCAAGCCCAAGCGCACCATCCTCTTCTGCATCTGGACGGCTGAAGAGTTCGGCCTGCTGGGTTCCAAGTATTTTGTGGAGAACAAGACGGTTCCGCTGGAGAAGATCTCCAATTACATCAACCGTGACGGCGGCCCGCTCTGCGCTACCGGCGTCATGGTCCCGCCCGCCATGTATGACGACTATGTGAAGATTTGCGAGCCGCTGGAGAAGCTGAATCCGGAGTTTCCCTTCACCGTGTCCAAGCGGGAAGGTCCGGTCCAGCCGCGTCCCACCCGGGCCGGCGGCAGCGATCACGCGTACTTTGCCATGAACGGCGTGCCCACCATCTCCTTCCGGGAGACGGATCCCAAGGGCTACAACTTCGAGTACGGTGAAATCTGGCACACCGAGCGGGATATCTACAACAAGCTCATCCCCGAGTATATGGAGCATTCGGCCGTGGTCACCGCCGTGGTCCTGTACGGCCTGGGCAATCTGGACCATCTCCTCTCCCGTGAAGGATTGTACAAGAACAATTAAACATAACGCATTATGAAACTGAAGATTGCAGCATTATCCCTGGCTGTCGGGATGTTTTTCGTGGCAGCATCGGCCCAGGCCCAGAGTCTCAAGGAAGTGGCGGCCGAAGGCAATAAAGTATATGTGGAGATTGTGGACGAGTTCGCCGGCACTGAGGACGCGTTTCCCCAGGACGAATGGGACGATGTCACCAATACCGTCGTGGAAGCCGGCGGCTGGGAACTGGTCAAGACCCCCGAAGAGGCCGATTTCATCTTCCACGTCGATGTCAAGAAAAAGGTAGTCATGTTCAGCCCCCGCACCTGGCTCACGCCTTCTATCCTCCTGAAGGACGGTACGGAGCTATGGAAGAGCAAGGCCTTCATCGGGGATGCCGATGTCACCAACGGTTTCCGCGCCACCAACGCCGCCCTCTCCAAGATGCTGAAGAAGGGATTCGGCAAGGACCTCTTCCCCAAGATTGGCCGCTAGCGCCAACTGACCCGCCACGCGGGTTTATATTTCCAATCTCAGGACCCTCATCGGACGGTCGGAACCGGCAAGGGCTTCATCGACGCAGGTTTCGCCGGTGGGAACAAAGCCACACTTCTCCATGACGCGGCCGCTGGCGGGGTTGTCAATGAAGTGACTGCTGATCAGCGACTTGATTTCCGTCGTTTGGCGGATATGGTCAATCATCAGTTGCAGGGCCTCTGTGCAAATGCCCTGGTTCCAATAGGGCTTTCCCACCCAATAGCCCACCAGCGGCTCGCCCGGGCGGGACGGGAGATTGTTGCCTTCACAAGAGAGATAGCCCATTGCGCCGATAGCTTCGCCCGACTCCTTGAGTTCTATGGCCCAGGTTGTATCATTGTGGAAAACAGTCCGGATCACCTCAAGACTTTCCTCCACGGATTTATGCGGCGGCCAGCCTGCACGCAGCCCGACTTCCGGGTCGGAGGCATACTTGAAGAGCGTCTCCGCATCTGATTCGCGCCAGGGGCGCAATAGGATTCTATTTGTTTCCATATTACTCAAAATGGACTTTGCATACGGACAGATAGTATGTATCTGTCAAGGACGCTTTTCCTTGGAAGAACAGATAGACCTGGCCGTCGTCGTCCCGGAATACACCGGGGTGGCCGCTTTCTCCTGCATTCCAGGTCCCTTCGGCCCCATGGGTGAACAAAAGGCCGTCGGGGGCCATCCTCTGGTAGTGATAGCCATCCGTGGATGTCGCCAGGCCGATCTGCTGGCCTTCGTGATTGTAGGCTCCTGCATAGAACATATACCAGACGCCCTTGTGCTCCACCACGGTAGGAGCCTCCGTGCAGCTCATCTCCCAGGGATACTCGGGTTGCATCAGCGGGCCGTCCACGGACAGCAGGGTCCACTTATCCGGTCCGTAGTCGCTTCCGTAGGGAGCCTCCGCCATTCCCATGATCTGGTAGGTGGCGGTTTTGTCCCGGGTGGCGAACAGCAGGATGAGTTTGTCGCCGACGCGATAAACCTCGGCATCAATGGAACGCTTGATGGACCAGGAAGTTTCCGGAACTATAATGGGCCTGTCGCAGGTGTTGGTGAAGGTGATTCCATCCTCGCTGGTGGCGTGCCAGATATTGCTCACTCCATCGGTCCCGTCCCAGGCCATCTGGTAGAACAGGTGAATGGTTCCGTCCAGTATCCGTACGCAGGGGGCCACGGCCCCGCGGAGGGGATGGCCCTGCGAATCCCGCAGGTCAAGATCTCCCACCCTTGTCCAGTTAACTAGATCCTGGCTGGTGGCAATAGCGCTGTGCCAGGCGTCGAACTTGGGCGGCTTGCTGTTGTCCGGCGCGGGATCAAACTCAGTGAGGGAGTAATACATCAGATACCGGTCGCCCAGATGGATCACGGTAGGATCCTTGGCAAAAGGATACTCCCGGGAAATGGACGTGTCTCCATACTGCATGGGAAGCGGTTCCAGCACTACTTTCATGGGCTTGTGCCCGCAGGAGGCCAGGCACAGGACCCATGCCAGGCCGCAAATCAGACCAAATGCTTTATTCATCATCTATAGTGTATTTCAGTTATCACGCAGTCCATGCTACTGAATTCAAATATACATATTTGTTTTCAATTATCTCACTCACGGGCGGAATTGTTAGATTTGGAGGGTTCGAGAATAATGGCTAGCTTTGGAACCACGAACCACAATCCTTGTTACACCAAAGCCTGCATCTATGAAACCCTGGGGTCTTTTGATTTTGGCCTTCTTCTCCGTGCTGACGGCGAAGGCGCAGTCCTATGAATACGGAAAGCTGCCCTGCACGGACGGCGACACCCTCCTTTACCGTTATCTTACTCCGGAAAAGACGGATAATCTGGAGCGGTATCCTCTTGTCCTATATTTGCATACATCTGGCGAACGCGGCAATGACAATGAAGGGACCATCTTCGGAGCCCAGATGTTCCTCAACCCTGTTAACCGGGAGGACTATCCGTGTTTTGTCATAGTGCCGCAATGCCCGGAGAAGCGTACCTGGGCCTTCGACGTGAGCCCCGACTCGTACGATTTCCCGAAAGATTATCCGGAGAGCAAGATAATGAAGCAGGTGATGGAACTGGTTCATCTGTTCCTGCAACGCCCAGATGTAGATCCGGACCGGGTGTATATCTATGGTATGTCGATGGGCGGAATTGGCGCTTTCGATGCCGTGGCCCGTCATCCTGACATCTTCGCCGCCGCCGTTCCTATCTGTGGAGACATCAACCCGGACAGGCTTGGAAAATTCGAAGGCGTATCGTTCAGCCTCTACCATGGCGACAGCGATCCCAATGTCCCGGTTGCCGGTTCAAGGGATGCCTATCGCGCCCTGAAGGCCGCTGGCGCAGATGTCCGCTACCATGAATTCCCCGGTTGCGGACACGTGTGCTGGTGGAAGGCCTTCGAGATGCCCGATTTCATGGAATGGATGTTCTCGAAGAGCAAGAAGAAGATGTAATTTAATCGCCCTCTTCAAGTTCAAAGATGGCTTCGGCGGGTTTGCCGAAGTATTTGGCAATCTTAAACGCCAGCACGGCCGAAGGGACATAGCCCCCGGCCTCGATGGAATTGATGGTCTGCCGGCTCACGCCCACGGCGGAGGCCAGCTCCTGCTGGGTGATATCCTTGATCGCCCGCTCTACTCGTACGGTGTTTTTCATCGGCCCGCCCTCCTGATGCCGCGCATCGTCAAGTTGAACTTGAGGATATACACCAGATAATACAGATAGAGCGCGACCAGGGCAAAGCTCAGGAAATCCAGCCCCATGATGAACAGGATGCCGAAAGCCAGGATGGCCGATGTGAACCAAAGGCTCCAGACAAAAGACTGCATCCGGATATGGGCGGTCATCTCATCCTCGTCCTTTTCGCGGGATAAAGCAATAAAGCAAAGGGAGACCAGAAGCCCCAGCATGCCCGCCTCCGTAACCAGGTCCGCCTTCCCTTTGTAGAAGATATCATCGCCGATGGCGAGCCAGGGAACCTCAATCTTGGGGAGTTTGACATCGAAAAGGAAACAGAGACAGATAGCTGCGAAGGGAATCAGCATCCACATCCCTGCTTTCTTGTAAGCGTAGGGGAGGAGATAGTTGCGTGTTTTCATAAGACGGATCGTTTTAGTGTTGTTCAACCGCAACAAAGGTAAAAACAATTTTCCAAAATGTCAAGTTAATTTGACTTTCTTTGTTTTTTTGAACTGTGTTGTTAACTTTGTGGAGCACCTGACCCTAAAACGTAAACCTGATAGATTACTGCCTGCATGAAAAAGCCCTTCGAGCGCTTTGATATGGCCCGGGACCCCGTCCGGACCAAGTGGTACCTGAAGCCCATCACCAAACTCCTGAGCTGGCCGAGCATGCTGACGCACAGGCCCGCCATCCATTTCCACGGCGTGGACGTCCCCCTGGAGCCTCCGTACCTTCTCCTTTGCAACCATAACGCCTTCATGGACTTCAAGGTGGCCACCCAGGTGATTTACCCGTACAAGGCCAATTATGTGGTGGCCATTGACGGATTCATCGGCCGGGAATGGCTGCTGAGGGCTGTGGGATGCATCTGCAAGAGAAAATTCACCAACGACACCGTTCTCATCCGCCAGCTGGCGAAAGTGATAGACAACCGGGACATTGCCGTAGTGTATCCGGAGGCCAGGTACTCCCTCTGCGGCACCACGGCAGTGCTGCCGGCGGCCCTTGGAAAGCTCTGCAAGATGCTCAAGGTGCCGGTGGTCACGCTTATCACCCACGGCCATCATGTAAACTCTCCCTTCTGGAACCTGCACGACCGCAAGATCCATACGGAAGCGGACTACACCCTTCTCCTCACCCCGGAGCAGGTCAAGGAGCTTTCCGTGGACGAAATCAACGACCGCATAGTGGAAGCCTTCCAGTATGACGACTTCGCCTGGCAGAAAGCCACCGGCACGCTCACCAAGTATCCCAAGCGCGCGGAAGGCCTGCACAAAGTGCTCTACCAGTGCCCCCACTGCGGGAAGGAATTCCACATGGATTCCAGGAACGACATCCTCTTCTGCGGGGAATGCGGCAAGAAATGGCGCATGACGGAGCTTGGGGAGCTGGAAGCGCTTGAGGGTGAAACGGAGTTCTCCCACATCCCTGACTGGTACGAGTGGGAGCGCGCGAACGTGCGGGCGGAAGTGGAGGCGGGCACCTACGACAGCGGCGTCCTCAGGGTGCACGTGGACAGCCTTCCCAACGCAAAGAAGTTCATCCGCCTGGGAAACGGAACCATGCAGCATGACATGAACGGCTTCCACATCCATGGAACGGACGTGGACGGAGACTCCTTTGAGATGGAACTCCCGGTGCCGTCACTGTATTCCGTTCACATCGAGTACGAGTATCTTGGCAAGTACGGAGACTGCGTGGACCTCAACACCCTCCTGGACACCTGGTACACTTATCCGGAACCGGCTCAGGAATTCGCGGTCACAAAAATGGCCCTCGCTACGGAAGAACTGTACTTCGCCCACCGGCGCGCCATCGGCAAGCCCTGCCCTCCCGGGCTGGCGTAATTATTCACAGCGGCATAAACCTGCACGCGGACACCAGAAGTCCCCACCCGTGTCCGCGCGGCTAAAAAAACACTGTCCGGACGGAAATAATTCGTGCCTCGGGCGGATATAGCTGCTATTTGAGCGACGGCATGGATTCACGGGTGAGTACCCGGGATGAGGACATCAGGGTTTTCCAATAAGAGTCAGTATTGAGGGAATAAGACTCCAGGTCCCAGGCCATGAACCAGTTCCAGCGTTCTCCGGCAGAAAGGCATTTGGCGGGATCGGGAATATTACCGCATTCACTCACCGTCACCAGCTTATGCCCGCCGGAGAGCGCCACGGCAGCCTTGTACTGACGCTCTTTTGCATCCGTGTCATCGGCATAAATATCCACGCCCACGATATCTACCTGGTCATTGCCCGGATACCAAGAGGCATAATCTTTCTCTGCCCCGACGGTAGCGTCCAGCGTCCATACCCAAATCAGGTTGTCCAGTCCGTACTCCCCATCCAACTTATCCCGAAGGAGTTTCCAGAGTCGCTTGCAGGCATCGGCTCCGCCGCGGCCCCACCAGAACCAGGCGCCATTGGTGCCATACACATAGTAATTGCCGGCTGCTTCGTGCAACGGGCGCCAGAGGACGGGAATACCCGCATCCTTCAACAGTTTCAGATAACCAGCGACCTTTTCTATGTCCTGAAGAAGAAAATCGTTCTCCCAGGTGCCGGAGGTAAGGGCGTTCGTTATGCTGAAGTTGGTCTTGTCGCAGTAAAAACCGTAACCATCGAAATTGCCCGCCTTTCCTTTTTCCCAGGCATCCTTGGAAGTAGGCACATTCCAATGCCACATGAAGGATACCAGGCCATTCTTTTCCCACTGTTCCTTCGCGGCGGAAATGTCTCCGTAATTCACCTGCCAGCTCCAGCTCTCCGGAGTAGGAGAATACTGCAGGTAAATGTAATCATAGCCAGCCAGTGCAGGATGCTTACCCGTCTTTGAAAACACCTGGTTCACACGGTCGTTGTTGTTGGCCGTTCCGCCGGACTGCACGCCGCTGAGCATCTTCTTTCCGGCTTGCTCCCTAAGGAAGTCATAAACCTTGACAGCCTGCTGGCTGGCCTTGGCATTCGTCAGTTTCGCATCGGTTTCATCGGGCGTTTCCGGCTTTTCGGCCGCAGCCTGTTTCAGCTGGAGAGTGGCCGACGTAGCGCCCGTGGCCTTGAAGGTGAGAGATGTTTCCCGCGTCTCATAGTTGGGATTGGCGGCTACCGTTACGTTCATTGTGAGGGTGTAATCCTTGAAGGTGCCGGCCGTTACCGTAACCCAGGATGGTTTTTCTACCTGAGGAACAAATGGCGACTTGATGGTAATGTCAAAGCTGCCGCCGACCGCGGTCACCTCAACAGATGTACGACTGAGGGTAATGACTGTGGGCGCCTTGGGAGTGGGATCCGGTGTGGGTTCCAAGTTATCTTTTTCTACGCAGCTCCACAAAAGAGCCAGGATAACAAAAGAGGCTATGAGGTGGAATCTTTTCATTATTCAGCCAGGTCTGGTAAGATTATTTGGTACAACATCGACATGATATACATCGGTATCTTCATGGAAAAACACGGAATGTCTTATAAAGGTACGCAAAAATACGTATCTTTGGAGAAATAATTAAGAGATGAACCGTTTTACGAAAGCCTCGCTCAAGATTCTGAAGTGCGTGGGAATCACAATTCTTTCGCTCTTTCTGCTGTTTTTTCTCACAAGATCGATAGGCCAGAGCATTAACAGGCGTACTCCCGACGGTGGTATCAACGAGTCGATGTATGTCAATATCAACGGATCAAAGCAGTGGATAAGCATCTATGGACAGAATAAGAATAATCCTGTCCTGCTTTATTTGCACGGTGGCCCCGGTGCATCCACGAGCCTGTATGATTACGCTTTTACGCGGAAATGGAGCGATGTATATACCGTCGTCACCTGGGATCAGCGCGGATGCGGAAAGAGCTACGACAAGTCACATCCCGAGACCATTACGGCCGATATCATGATGCAGGATGGAAAGGCTATGACCGAGTTCCTGCGTGACTATTTGCAAGTCGAAAAGATTACTCTTCTCGGGCATTCCTGGGGTTCGTATTTCGGTGCCAACCTGGTGCTTGCCCACCCTGAATACTATGAGGCCTTCATCGGCACTGGACAGTTCATCGATACGGACGAGAATGAACTCAGGCTGTACGAGGCCGCATTGACATGGTCGGAAAACGATCCGGAAGGCCGTGAGATGGTGGAACAGTGGGGAGCAAGCCTAAAATCGGAAGAGGAGGATTTGCACTTGAGAAACAAAATAATGGAACGATATGGCTATGAAATGATGAAGGACGGAACGGATTATTCTATTCCCGCCGCCGTGCTCTTCAATCCATATTATTCGTTAAAGGATATATTGAGTTTTCTAAAAAGCCATAATTTGAGTGAGGAATACAAATCGTTTTTCCTCTCAGACGGATTTCATGATATGTCTCTCCTTGGTAGGTACGATTACGCCGTGCCCTATTATAACATCAATGGAGACATTGACTATCAGACCAATTACTCGCTTGCCTGCGAATACTTCGAACAGGTAAACGCTCCCAAGAAGCAGATGTTCGTGATGAAGGACGCCACCCACGGCCTCCTTGAATCCCGTTCAGAGGAGTTCTCCGCCTATCTCCACCAGATAGCAGCTTTATAATATAAGGCACAAAAAGAGCTGCGATATCGCAGCTCTTTTTGTGCCTCGGGCGGAGATAATAGAATCGTTGGCTGTCGTGTATTCTCGTTGGCTATCGAATAGATTGATTTCCCGATGGTTAGGTTGATGATAGATGTATTCAAAATAGCCCACGAAAAAGGTGACCAAAAGTGACCGACACAATCGTGCCTTCCAGTCTGAAACCAGTCCCGATTCTATCGAATCAATGAGACTGGATATACACGGTTATGACTCCCGATTGATTGTCTGGTTTGATTTCAGAAATCCGGATACGCCTCTTTCTTAAACGGAGAACATCCATAACATCCTTTTCTGTGAGGACCGCTTTGTTGTTATAAACATATGCTACCTTCAACCCGTCAAAACTGCCACTATCATTATTGGAGATGTAATCCATGATGCTCTTATTCACAAATAGATAGCCGTCCTTTGCCTTTCTGGTTTTGATCTGTACTTCTCTTTTTTTGTGTTCCCTGTCGATGATTTGCGATGATTTACAATCGGCTAAGTTAATACTGTCGTAGTAATTGCTTAAAAACACCTCCGGTACATACCCCTGACCCAAGTTGTCGAGAAATGTACATAATTCATAGGAATTGTATTGTTCATTATCGGCAATACCTGTTTGTGCACTTAATCTGCCGCAAGCAGAAAGACAGATAAGGGCAAGTAATGCGAAGACTTTCCTGTTCATATTGCAAAATTATTGAATTGTCGGTTGAGTGTAAAGATAGCCGCATATCTCCATATCTCCAAAACCGCCGGGAGAAAATACCGCTGTGTTTGAGCCGCCGGAACGACCAGCGATGTGCTGTAGTATCAAATCAGAGCTTAGAAGATTATCGGCACAGTTAAAAATACATTGACCGGAGTTCCATCAACCTTTCCCGGTTCCCAATCCTGTATCTGATTCACCGTCTCGAAAACTTGTTTCTCAAAAGCACTGGCCTTATCGGTAGTCTCGCCATTGATGAATCTGTTACCCACCCACATCCTTGAACCAACCAGCTTTCCATCTTTGTCGATCACAAACATAACCTCGAAACTATAAGGATCATCATCACTCTTTTCAGGATGGAATCTGCGAAGGAATTCAGGAAGGAATCCTTCTGTAAAAGGTACGCCATTGCACCTTGGAAGGGTGTCAACCCTGTCTATCTTATAAACACCCAGCCCTGTAATACCATCTTTGAACGATATGTATTTCTTCGGCAGATTGTTAAACCAGACCAACTCCCAAAGCTTCACGCAATCGACTTCTTCGTGTTCATCGAAAATAACCTTCGTATAAGTCTTGAGTGCTTCCAGATAGTCAGGATCGATAGCGTCTTCTATTGCTATGGTATCTATCGAATCTGCCGTAGAGTTAACATCGGTTCGGTAATACAGTTGCATGCCGTCCAGGCATGATACGTCATAACTCAACGCTCCGCTTCTGGTTATCGTGAAAGGTATGAGCACCGGTCTGGCCAGCCCATAGACACCGTCCCCGTCAGGATAGTCTCCCGGATCCCGGGACACGACAAAATTATACTTCCAACTAACCTCCCGTGGCGAGTAAGGTGCATCTGAACACAGTTGCCACAGCCATTTACCATTTTTGTCATAGGCGAGGGTGTGAATATGCTGCCGAAAACTTCGATAGTCCTTTTTCTGTAAATCCGCAGGTCCGCCGATGCATTGGATTGCACGAAGTTTTACACCGGGAATCGGATCATCGAGGCCAAAATAGTATGACTCTCTCGTTGCTTTTGCATAGGTGAACGTACAAGTATCGCCGATAACCGTAAGCACATTCTCTGGGTCATTCAGATCCACGGCAATAAGACTGTCCCTCTTGGCAATCAGGCTGGTATAGCGGCTATCATCATAATACTCGCCGCCAATGTACAAATTGAGAAGGTGTTGTCCATGAAACAGCTCGTCCTCTTTTGCTTCAACTTTGGATTGATCCCGTTGAAAGTCAAGAAGGGCTTGTTTATCTTCCGGGTACCGGCCATATACGAACCTGTATGAATAGATAGATTCTCCGAGTGTTTCGAATACTAAACCACCATAATACTCAACAATCTCTCCGTTATCAAATATCTCGCGTATCTGCCCGTTGGAAGGAAGGCAGAACGTGCAAATCAGCAAAACAAATAGGAAGATTCTTCTCATGGGAATAACGCCTTTATCGTTGTGAAGATAGCCACATTTCTCTACTTCTCCAAAACCGCCGGGAGATATATCAACTTGGATTACATTTTGCTTAGTTCAGTTAAATCCTCTACTCCGGAAGGAATCAGTTTTTCCAGGTAGAAATCTTTGGCAGAACTTTCGGTGAATACAAAATACCAGCCATCTTCCATTTCGGTCACATGTGCGTATGGACTATACCATCGGATGGTCTTATCTTCGGGTTTTTTCTTTCCCCAATATCGGCGCTGATCTTTCAGTAATGGATAGAGTGTAATAAGATACACTCCGCTTCCTTTGATTGAATCAATTATTAAATTATTCTTCTTGTTATGCTTCCTTAACCAGACATGGGTAACAATACCAGAATCGGGAAGGTTGGCAAGTGTGGCTTTGATTTCGTCAGGAGATACCGGGAAATAGTAATCACGTGAGGGATTGTCAGCGACAATGATAGGTAACTCGTCAAATTCCGTTGGACGATGGAACGAATGTAAGCGGATAAAGACGTTACCGTCCAATTTCCGCCTGTACCTGCCTCCCATAATATCTCCGAACTCGCGATTCTTTTTCCAAGCGGTTCTTTTATTTGATTTATTCTGGGTACTCATTCTTTATTATTCGACAGGCGATTTATTGCCGTTGTGAAGATAGCCACATTTCTCCACATCTCCAAAACTGACAGTGCTTGCAAGGGTCCAGTCGATGGACCTGTACGAGCAGTTGAACAACAACCGGGACGAAGCGACTGAACCATCAGGCGAACGGCGGCTTCTGCCGTCGAGTCCCTCCCCCGAGGGGAGGGATTTAGGGAGGGGGTAACGTGGAGGCGCCATCTGGGCACTGAAAAAGCATCGCAGGAAGCGATGCTTTTTCATGTGCCCCGGGCGGGACTACTTATTCATTTGCGGATGTGGTTGATAATTAAATAATTATCGTGGTCCTATATGATTTTAGGGTAACATTTGGGAAACTTTTCTGTCAGTTAGTGGCTTTCTATTGCGTCATTATTCCGTTTATCGTATTTCCTTGAATTCCATAATATCCAACATTGAGAATAGAATGCCGTTTATCTCGGAATTCCAAGTCTGGTGGAAATGACCGTAATACCAGTGGGACACAGGATGCCTAGCCAATTTGAGATGATTGTAGATTTTGTCCATCGTCTCACGCTCCTTCGTGCAATCGGAAGGAATATCTGGATCCAGCATAGCCCATTCGGTTAAGCCGTCCTTGGAGATTAGCTCACAAAAGGACGGAGCCGTGTGTGTAATCACAGTGTCAATCTTAAGTTCTTTACTTATGTCGTTTAGTGCCTCTTCGTTATAGACAGGCATCTCATCGGCCCAATATGACGCAACGTCTGAGCGAAGATGTCTGGAGTCATATTTCTTGCGATAATCACGGTCTATGCTGACGGCGCCGCCTACGCATAGTATATTATGTCCGCAAGCTTGGAGGACGCTATAATCTGGAATACAACGGAATCGTTCGTGGTGAATACGTTCTTCCTGGAAATACG
>Ga0265299_10004497_pt1 | contig 13172 bp, 11 predicted proteins | sample AusTroGonzalo_MG_4_FD_193485 | JGI IMG/M metagenome (GOLD analysis project Ga0265299, IMG submission 193485) | Bovine rumen microbial communities from tropical cattle in Woodstock, Queensland, Australia - Gonzalo_02 | ecosystem: Host-associated > Mammals > Digestive system > Stomach > Rumen ...
CTGGGTTACAGGTAACCGTGAAGTTGCAATCTTCAAAAATTGTACAAACAAATTAAACACTTAAAGAAATGCAAATTAAAATAGTTATTGCAAACACATTTGCCGTATGTTAAAAATGATCAGTTTATAGTTTTTGTACCGAAAAATAGAAGAGATTTTTGTGAACGAGGTTGTTCGCAGAGTGGCGCTGGAAGAATCTCTAAGGGGAGGTATTTGTAGCGCATCATGGGTGTTGGAAAAGAGGAGATAATACAATGAAAAAGGTCTTAATTATTGCGAATATGCTGTTTGCGTCGGCAACTGTGTTTGGAATGCAGGGGCGTTATCAATATTCCGATGAAGCTTATGACGCTTATCAAATGGATCTTTTTATCCGTGGCTTGTCGAAAACAGGAGTAGTTAAATATGAAGAAGCAAAGTCGAACTTTTCGGAAAATGTTAATTTTCAATTTCCAGACGGCAATACGTTGTTGATGTACGCGGTTTTTGCGGGAAAAGTCGATATTATGGATATATTAATAAGAAACTATGGAGTAGATCTAAATATTCGCAATAAGCAAGAGGACACCGCACTAATGCAGTCCGTATTTCACAATAATTATGAAATGGCGAAATTATTGATTGATAATGGGGCGGATCCGAATTTGAGGTACCAAGGGGGAACAACTGCGTTAATGATTTCAGTAATCGAGCGTAACGCTGAGATAACAAAGTTGCTCTTAAGCGAGGGAAACAAAGATCTTGTCAATCTGCAAGATGACTTATTTAAGACAGCTTTAATGTTTGCAGTATGGCAGAATTACGAAGATATGGTAGAGATCTTGTTGGAAGAAGGTAAAGCCAAAATGAATGAACAGAGTAAAGAGGGCGACACTGCACTAATAATGGGGGCTTATCTTGGCAATAAAGCAATAACAGACCTGTTACTGGAATATGGTGCCGACGTTAATGTGGAAAATTTTGATAAAGAGAATGCATTGACGGCTGCTCTATACCAGGGTAACGAAGATATAGCGCTGGATTTACTTGAAAATGGTGCAGACTATACAAAACAAGATAATTCTGGGAAAACAGCGTTGTGGAAAGCAGTAAAAGTAAATTCTTTAAAAACAGTAGAATTTATAATGCGAGACATTGAACAAAAACGAAATAAATTAATTTCGGCTTTTATCAAGTCGGTAGAAAGTTCATTTAACGAATATAAAGAGTTTGTAAATTCATTTAATGAATATAAAAAAGCAGTAATCTCATTGGACGCCCAGGATCAAAAACATAAATTTACTGCATTAATAAACGCGATATATCTCGGACAAAAAGAGATGGCATTGCTCATGCTGGGTCAATACGATATCCAAGTTAATCAAAAAGACGTATTTGGATATTCGGCATTGTGGCATGCAGTTTCAGAGGGATATGAAACGATAATAGAGGCGTTGTTAAAAAAATATGACAAAAGCATGCTTATTGCAGAGATCGATAAACCTGATCTGTTTGGAAATACATTATGGAATACTGTGGTATCTCAAGGGAATAACAAAATAATACGTTTGTTTTTAGAGAAATTAGATGGAGATAAAACAAAAGAAAATCAGGTGGAAACTCAAAAAAAAGAAAGTCACAAGAGAGTCAATGTTGTAGTTCAAAAGAAAATGATCGAACAACCTATTGCCCAGGAGAAGCCTACGGATAGAACTGAAATGGTTAATCGATTATTCATTGAAAGTATAAAAGAAGGAAGAATCTCCGATGCTGAGGACTTTTTGAGAGAAGAGGACGGCAATGGTGACAGAATCGTCAGAAAAGATTGTATAAACGATGCGTTAATGATTGCATCAGAAAATGGCAATCTCGGAATAGTAAAACAACTGTTAATAAACCATGACGCTGATATCAATTACAAAGATAAAGAGAAAAATACTCCATTGATATTAGCGGCTAAAAACGGGCAGTATCACGTAATTCCAACTTTATTGAAATATGGAGCAGCTATTAATGCGCAAAACGAAAAAAAGGAATCCGCAATCATAGTTGCAGCAACAAATGCTCGCGTAGAGACAGTGAGAATGTTATTAAAAAAATATGATGGAGTAGGCAAAAAAGTTAAAGATTTCGATAAAAACAAGGCTCAAAAAAGAGTAAAAACGATTAAAAAACGGCTAGAACAAGAACTTAAGAAAAAGAAATTTGAGAAGGATGATGACTCAAGAATTGGAGATTATGAAACGATTATGAATCTTTTGAGTAATGAACAAACGAATCAGAACGAAAATGGTCAATTCGTAATGAGTATGAAGGAGAAAGACATATTTTGGCCAATGTTTTTCAGTAACAGAAGTAAAAAGCAAATGGAAAGTTTAAAAAAAGACGATCCTATCACCTTTAATAGGATGAAGGATTCTATATATCAAGTTAGTATGGATCCATTTAATATAAGCGATGAGATGCTAGAATCCGGTTTTTATGTTAAAAAAGTCGGCGATCATAGGTTAGTCTATTACGTGGATGGAGAAAAGGTCGATATTGTGTCTTGTAAAGGACATTACGAGGATAATATTAATAGGAAATCAAGAAAAGAAGTCCTCAGTGGAGTTTTATTTTCACATCAATGGAGAGATGAAAAGTTTGTTAAATGAAATGAGTGGTAATTTTCTTAGGCTCTAGACCAGCATCTTGAAAAAGATGTAAGGTAAAAGGCATGAAATACAGAAGGTTAAGCAAATATAAGATAAAAAAATAATAGAATGTTTTAGTGAAGACATAACGGCAACTTCTGCGGCAAAAAATCTGAAGCTAAATCGCAAGACAATTAACAGCTATTACAACGAATTTCGAGAGAAAATATTGGAATATTCATTGAGAGGACAAGAGAAAGAATTAGGAGAATTTAAGTTAGATGAAAGTTACTTTGGAGCACGCAGAGTCAGAGGGAAAAAGGACGTGGAGAAGTGGGGGAAAACTCCTGTTTCCGGGCTTTTGAAACGGAAGGGAAAAGTATTTGTAACGGTTGTTCCGAATTGCTCTCGGGAAGAGTTAATGCCGATTATTCAAGGGAAAATTCTTGAGGGGTCCACGATTCACACTGATGGATGGAAAGCCTATGACGGTCTGATTCTCAACGGTTATAACCATTATCGGGTGTTTCATCATGAAAACGAATTCGCTCGCGGAAAATCTCACGTCAATGGCATCGAATGTTTCTGGAGCTACGCTAAAAGACGCTTCTAAAAATTCAATGGCTTAACCGACGATAAATTCATCTTGCAGTTAAAAGAAACTGAGGCTAGATGTTCAGTCCCATATTGTAGGGATTAGGTTTAGTTTTAAACAATTTTGGTTCAGATTTCCACTCCTTAACGATAAATTCCCACGGGGTTAAGCCGTTTAAAGATTTTAATCGTTTTGCGAAATTATACACATCGATAAAGGCCTGAAGATGCTCTTGCAGAGCGGTTTGCGACTCATAATAATATCGATGAACTGTTGCCTCTTTGATCGTTTTGTTCATTCGCTCGACCTGACCATTTGTCCACGGATGCGCAGGAAGAGTGAGCCTGTGCTCGATTCCGTTTTCCTCACAAACCCGATCAAAATATGCGGCAAAGCCCTGTGATTCCGAGCCTGATTCGTGAACTGAACGCCGTTGTCTGTCAGAATTGTATGAATTTTGTACGGAATTTTCAGGCAGTTTGCTGATACCGTTACGCTGAAAAAACAGTGCAGTGACGAGCGCGAAAGGTGCGGAATCTGCTCTCTCAGAGCGAACAAACAGTCGTCCAGCGGCAGCAAGGAGTGTTTGCGAAAGGCAACGCAAATCGTTTCTTCCTCACGTGTAAGCACTGTAGAATGAGGGTCTTTCGGCCCTATAGGCATATCGTGCACGAAATCGCGACTCTTCCATTTCAAAACCGTCTTGCAATTGAGACCGAGCCTCTCCGACAGCGCTTTACGCTCTCTTTACTATTTTGTATCTCTCGACGCACCGCCTCCGTCGTCCGGGCTCAGCCATGTAATATCTGTCCCATAATGCCTTCTTTTCTTTACATTCTAACTTATATCCTCTCTCCCTACAATGTGGGACTGAACAACTAAGACACGGCGTCCGCAATTTCTTGAAGGGAAAGTAATAACAGAAATCCAAAAGTTTTTCAGTCCCGAAAGGACTCCTCACTTTTTCGTCATTACAGCAGCGAAAAATCCGTCTGTATTGTTTTTAAATGGGGTTAATCTCAAAAAATCGCCGCTGTAATTTTTCAGTTCAACTCTTTGTAATTCGAAGTTATCGAATTCATCAAGAAATTTCTCAATTTGATCTTCGTCCTCATCCCTTAAGATTGAACAGGTAGAGTAAACCAAACGACCGCCAGATTTCACCAGATTTTGAGCAATTCTCAGAATTTCAGCTTGAACTTTCAGCAATTCCAGAAGATCATTTTCACAAAACTTTGCTCTCATATCAGGATTTCTTCGCCAGGTACCCGTACCGGAACAAGGAACATCCACCAAAACGACATCCGCAGATTCCCGATGCCTCTTAAGCCATTTGTTATTAATCTCCTGACAAAAAACATTGTTCACATTTGCTCGACGGAAGCGCTTTTTCGCATTTTCTAAACGTTCCGGATATTTATCCATCGCGAAAATCCGCCCTTTGTTCTCCATATACGCAGCCAGCGCCAAGGTTTTTCCCCCCGCTCCTGCGCAGTAATCCACGACAGTATCTCCAGGACGAACTCCACACAGTTCAGCAATTAATTGAGATCCTTCATCTTGAATTTCCACTATACCATCGCAAATCGCAGGATGACTTCGACTGACCCTTCCGTTCAAAATCCGCAATCCGTTCTCGGCATATTTTGTATTTTCGATTTCGAATTCTTTTAGCTTCTCCCTCGCCTGCTCTTTGGTCGCAAGCAGACTATTCACCCGCAGGTCAACACATGCCCTACCGTTCAAAGCTTTCATTTCTTCCGCAAAATATTTATCTTCGAAAACTTTTCGCAGATAAGGATCCAGCCATTCGGGATAGTTTAATTGTGCGTATGTCGGAAGATCTCCCCAGTCTTTGGCTAAAAATTTTCGTTCGAATTCCGACAATCTTTCGGAAGCGTATTTTCTTCCCGAAAAGATTTCTTCAATTTGTTTGTCTGAAAATTTGCGGTCGAACTTCATATGAGCCAGCACGAAAAATCTGCTGAGATTATTTGTAATCTTCCGCGTTATAAATCTTAGTTTTTCGAAATTCCGAAAGATTTCATAAGAAAACTCTGCGATCGCGCGACGGTCACTCGATCCTATCCACCTGTTATTCTTAAAATATTTCGACATTACGATATCAAAAGGCGCGCGCGACGTGAAAAATATCTCCAACAAATCTATCGTGGATTTTACCCGTGCTTCTAACTGCATTTTAACGAATCCTCACTTGCTTTGTGTATCTAACCAACTTTTTTCGATTTCTCCGCAACCGGGAAAGTCCCGGTGCCAGTATTATAAGTACGCCTATCCGACGGTTTACGTTCTGTATCTAAAACGGTTTTTGTGATTTCCCTGCATACTGTTGTATCGGAGATACTTAACATTGGCTGCAGGAACTTCCTGCCTATTACATAAATCTCCACCGATACGCTGCGACTGGATTTCGGCTTGAAAAAATACGCTTTTGCGAAATCTTTCTTTACACGTTCGAAAAACTGCTTTTCTTTTCCGCCCATAAATATTTTTGCGACAAATGAGCCGCCCGGAGCGAGAGTGTTCAGTGCGAAATCATAGGCGGAAGTTACTAAATTCATGATTCGCAAGTGATCGGTCTGAGCGTGTCCGACTGTCGACGGAGCCATATCAGAAACGATTAAGTCAGCTTTCTGTCCCAGTGCCTCGATAATTTTCTGCTGATTTGCTTCATCTTCGAAATCCCCAATAAATTGCTGAACCTTCGGAAGCTCATCAAAATTCAGAAGATCAATAGCGACAATCTTGGCATCTTCGGAAGATTTTTGAGCAAGCAACTGAGACCATCCGCCCGGAGCAGCCCCCAAATCAATAATATATTTCGACCTCTTTATGAGTTTAAACTTTTCATCTATTTCCAACAACTTATACGCTGCCCGAGAACGATATCCTTCCTTATGAGCACGTTTCACGTAAGGATCATTCATCTGACGATCCAACCACAAGCGCGAGGACAAACTCATCTTTCCTTTTATCTTCATGATTTTCTCAAAACCCACCTTCCTCTGAAAAATACATTATTACGAAAAAGAAGTATAGAAAAATCATATTTTTTGTGTTATTAATCTACTCGCCGTTGGGAAATAGTTTAGCGGTAGAACTCCCGGCTCTGGACCGGGCAACCTTGGTTCGAATCCAGGTTTCCCAGCCATTCTTTTGTAGTTCGTATAGTTTCGGCAAAGAGCAGTTTTGCGTAAGGTCGCGTGATATGGTCAGACGTCGGAGTGTGCTTGCTTGCATGGTGTGAGTGATTCAGAGATATATGTAGGACAGGGAAAAATATGAATAAATTCATTTTGGTTGTAAGTTTAGCGGCTCTAACTCTAAGCGCTTTTGGAACTCCTTTTGACAGAGATAATCTCAAAAGAAGTTTTAGTCTTTCAAAGATCGGCGGGAAAGTAGACAATTTCAACAAGAAGACCCACATAGATAGAAAGGCGCAATTAATTAAAGCTCTTGAAGAAGAAATTCACAAAATTGAGGAAAAAAGAGAAAGATCAAAAATAGTATATCAAAAAACAATGGATCTTCTTCTCAAGGAAAAAAATGGTTACTGCCATTATAAATTGGAGCAGAGACTTCAAGATTTAGAGTGCAAGACAGCTTCAGCTTCAAGCGAAATATCTGAAATAAAGCAAGTCATCCAATCTATAGAGAAAAACTCGTCATCAAATTTAGAGATTCCGTTAACATTCGGAAAAGCGCAAAACAAATTAAATAACGATTCGAAATTTATAGAAGTTGTAAGTAAAATATTCGGAATAAATGTTGATTCGCGGGAAGAAGGAGAAAGTTTAATATGGGAAGCTTTTAATGCTTTTGAACCCTACAAGAATGGACGTAATATATTATTTTGGAACGGTAATGCGTATGTAAACGGGGCTCTCTCCGTTTTCCCCGTTTGTGATTTACGTATAAAAGGTAAAAACTATCATGTAACACAATTGTACGAAATACTTGGGTATAAAAGAAAAGATATTGAGGCAGTAGCAATAATATCCAACGGATTTCCTCTTTTAAATAAATCGATGACTTGGTTTTCTATCAAAAATTTTTGGGAAGAAGCAAAAGTACAGAAAGATTTTCAAATAAATGAAACTTTATATAAACACAAAAGATCATGCAAACGATATTTTCATGAATATATGGAATGTATTGCAGATTATATAAAAGCGGCCAGAAATCTGGGAATAAATACGAAAGATTTGGACCTTAGCCCAGAAGGATTGTTGGAACCTTACAATAAGGCAGAAGGAATAGTTCGAGGATTTTTGAATAAGTTCGGCGACTATATAGGGAAGTTCAACAAAGAAGATCAAAAACGATTTATTGAAGACATGAACAATACAGAAAATTTGTTATACGCCCCTTCTCTACTGGAGAACTACAGCGTGTATGCTCATACAGAATATATCGTGAGTTATTTACAAAAAAGCAGTAAGGGAAAGACGGAACCAACCTATATGGCTTCGTATTATGACATGTGCAGAGCTTGTGAAACTTTGTTCGCTGAATGCACAAAAAAAGAATTCGGCAAAGATAACACGATAGTCATTTCGGGATACGATTACAAATTAAGTCGAGGCCAAGGGCATCCCAACATCTTGAGCAACAAAAGCTTTTTGCAGATACAATTACGCTAATCAAACGCAGCAAGCTGAGTACCCGTTCGCTGATTCCGTGTGTGCATTCGGTCGGATAAAATCCTGTCCAGACAGTAATTAAAAAATCACGACAAATATGAGATACTAGGGGGAATATTAATCGGAAAGAAAATGGCAGCAGTATTCAGCAGAATTTTTAAGACTCCTCTTTTCTCCAGAAAAATCCATCTCATTGCGTTATACGGCTTGTTTTTGAGCCTTTCGACTCAGATGCTCTATTCGCACTTGGCATTATTTCTCAAATTCGAGGGTAATGTTTCAGATTCGCTAATTGCATTCATCGACGGATTTGTCGAATTTTTGTCCTACCTGATTCGGATCTTCGCGGGAGTCATAAGCGATTATCTTTATGACAGGAAGTTGCTGTTGGTTGTCGGATGTTTTATTGCTACGGTAATAAAACCGATTTTTGCCGCAACTCATTCTGTTCTCACCGTAGTGTTTTCGGAAATCATCGAAAGACTGGGCAGCGGAGTTCAAGCTTCCCCGCGAGACGCGCTGATCGCTGACTTGAGTCCGCAGTCAAAATTGGGAGCGTCCTTCGGATTTTGCAAATCCCTGAAAACAATCGGAGGCATACTGGGAAGCGTTGTTGCGCTGGGAGTAATATGGATTTCCTCTAATAATTATCGATTATTATTCATCTTGTCCGCCATTCCCGCAGCCTGCGCGCTTTTTTGCGTTTTGAAAATAAAGAAACCGTCCGCAAAACTGCCTGCCGGCGCCAAAAAATTCGACAATCCTTTCCAAAAAAAATATCTAAAATCAATGGACGAAAGTTTTTGGAAAATCATTGTTCTTGCCTTTATTTGCGAGTCTGGACATTTTGCAGAGTCTCTTTTCACTTTGAGATCCGCTCAATTTTTCTCTCAAACTTTTTCGGGAATGACCAGCATCTTCGCGGCATTTGGCCAGGTATTTTTTTCGTATTTCATCGGAGTTGCATCCGACAAGGTCAACAGGTTAACTCTACTGAGAATCAATTTAATTCTTCTGTTGCTGTCCTATACATTAATGTTTTTCGAGGCATCCGGGTTTGCATTTTTGCTCGGAGTTTCAATAATATGCGGGCAATATGCCGCGATACAGCTTTTGTTTTTATCTCTGATAAATTTACAAGTAAGCGTCAACTTGAGAGGAACAGCGATCGGAATTTTTTACTGTACAATAGGTGCCGCATACATGCTCTCTACCAACATATGCGGATTTTTATGCGGAAATTTCGGATATGGGTTCTCGTTTTTATACTCGCTACTGGTTTCCGGCATCGCAATAGTAATGTTGTGTAGACTTGATAAAAACGCAGCGCATTGATATGCTGTGCTCGTTCAATTGACAGGGGTTATCATGAGTTCCGGCTTAAGTATTTCCGTTCTTACAGACAACAATGCCAAAAGAGACAGTCATTTACTTGCTGAACACGGTTTGTCGATTTATATAGAATGTGATGATTTAAAATTGCTCTTTGACACCGGTGACACGGATGTATATTTGAAAAATGCGGCTAAAATGAAAATAAATTTACAAATGGTCGATCTGATCGCCCTTTCCCATCATCATTACGATCATGTCGGCGGAGTGAAATATTTTCCTCTACAAAATCGAAAAATAAAATTACTGGCGCAGAAATATGCTTTTTATCCGCGTTTAGGTTATTCAAACGATCTTTCAACAGATAAAATAATCAAAAAATTTAATATAATATCCATTGATACAGAACCATTTGAGCTCACCCCAAATCTCATATTTTTAGGATCGATTCCCTGTTCGAATAATTTTGAAAAAAGAAAAAATTTCGGAAAAGTCATGCTCCCTTCAGGCGAGTTTACGGACGATTTTGTTGAAGATGATTCTGCTTTGATATATAGATCATCGGAAGGTATTATAATAATAACTGGATGTTCACACTCGGGAATTTGCAACATAACTCAACATGCCATCACAATCGCTGAGAAAAAATGGGGTATATCGAAGGTGAAAACGATTGTCGGAGGGTTTCACTTGATAAAGTCCAACCACGATTTGTTAAATAAAACAACAGATTTTTTGAGAAGCAAAGAAATACGCGACATCTATCCTTGTCACTGTACCGATCTAAACGCCAAAATCGCTCTGGATCGCGGAGGATTGAGTGTACAAGAAATCGGAACGGGAACGATTCTGAATTTCTGACACTTAACCGAAACAGAAGGACATACAAACGCGAAAGCGGGAACGGAAACTACTCTGAACTTCTTACACAGTCAGGATCAGACTTCAGAGAAATTTCGTCCCCGATTTTGAATCCGATGGAGACTAACCCTGTCTTTTAATTTTGTAGTCTAACCAACCGATATTTCCGTCGTTTCTCCAATAAACGACATTAACCGCTGAGTTAGATATGTTTTCAAAAATAAAAACATGCTGATTTTCGTTTAAGCGCTTCGCCGCTTCGCTTACACTCATCAGGGGTAAATCGTCTAAAATTTCAGCAATAATCATAGGAGCATTTTCTTCAGACTCCGACACAGGATTGTCAAAAGTATTTATCTCCACTTTTTTGTTGCATTTACTCGGTTTTCTTTTTTTCTGGAACTGCTGTTCTAGCTTTTGCGCAGCGCCTTCAAAACTAACGATAGGATCTTCCGCACTATTAACAACGAAATAAGAATTACCTGTATTGGTTTTAACAGTCATATCCGTGGTGAACAAATATGATTCCTTTTTCATTACGATATTAGCATCTAAAAATTCCACTCGATACTTCTTCGCTAACTTCTCGCAAGCATCTTTCGCCTTCTGCGTCAAAGATTCCCCGATTTCCATATGTCTGCCTGAAAAAGAAAAATTCATTTCATCCTCCTAACCCTATACAATAGTAGTATAAATAAAATTCTTAAAAATTACACTTTATATTTTATGTATACCCAAATAACGTTAAGAAATGTTAAATTGTCGGACTAAGTTAAATTATTTTTCTGAAAAACTTTTTCCCAAATACAGCTTCCGAGCTTTATCATTTTTTATTATTTCCTCGGGAGTTCCTTCAATCAAAACTTTACCCTCAAATAATAAATAAGAATAATCGGAAAGAGGAAGAGTATCGCGAACATTGTGGTCGGTGATGATCACCCCAATACCCTTGGCTTTCAAGATATTTATCATATCTTTCATATCCGCTATTGCCAGAGGATCAATCCCCGCAAAAGGTTCATCCAAGAGAATAAATTTCGGATCTGCAGCCAAAGCGCGAGCTATCTCCAGCTTCCTTCTTTCTCCACCTGAAACAATAACGGCTGGAGATTTTCTAATATGATCCAATGACAAATCTTTCAGAAGAGAATCCAAAGTTTTCTGAATTTTGGACTTAGACAGCTTTCTCATCTCCAAAACTGTGTAGATATTTTCTTCAACAGACAAGCCTCTAAAAATCGACGGATCTTGAGGAAGATAACCTATTCCGAGGCGAGACCTTTTGTACATAGGAAGATCTTTGATATTAATGTTATCTAAAAACAAATCACCGGCATCTGCCTTAATAAGTCCGCACAAAATGGAAAAAGTCGTAGTTTTTCCCGAACCATTCGGCCCCAGAAGAGAAACTATCTGCCCCTGCGAAGCCTCTATGCTGATGCCATTAAGAATCGCCTTCTTTTTTATAAACTTTTTGATATTTCTACACGCCAGTCTACTTGCCATTTAATCCTTCTTCTTCACGACTCCTTTCGACTCGTATACTCTTATATCATTTGTTTTCATATTTAGTATAGCTTTTTTACAGAGAATTTTTCCTTTTTCGTTAAAAATAACGGTATTTCCCGTAATCGTCAGAAAATCATCTTCTAATATACCATGATCTCCTCGAATTGAAGTCGAGCCATCTACCTTTATTCGCAAATTATCCTCAGCAACTACTTTTTTTATAGCATCTTCTTTCAAGTTCATCGCTATGTGTTCGGCATTAACAAGATAATTATGTTTATCTTTTTTGAAATCTAAACATACATTCCCGTTTGCTTCTGCGTATTGATTTGTATAGAGGATATCTCTGGCAGCCTTTATATGGTACATAACTGTCTTATACGAGGAATTTCCGAATGCATGGACTTTTTTAAAGTCCTTTCCGATAACTTTATCAAAATCAACAACCAACTTATCCGCAATTATCAGATCATCCGCAAGATTGCCCTCAACTCCTCCTATGAGAGTCACTACCCTGTTCCCCATATCGAAATGATATTTTTTAGCGAAAAATTTCGTATCATCTTGAGTTATCAAAATGTCAGAATCTCCGTAAGCTATTTTTTTATCCATATCGATGAAAGACTTTTCGGTTTCCAATGAAAGACCGTCCTCTGTCAGAAGTCTGACATTCCCCTTCATTCCACATTGTTTGGATTCCTTTGAAACAAAATGAGACTCATCAGCAAAAATGGTAGCTGTTTCATCCGAAGATATGTTAAAGGTTGTGACCAAGTTGCTGAAATCGAAAGCTTTATTACCTACTTCCCTTACCTTAGATGATTTTAATGTAACCTCGTTGGAACCTTTATCAAAGGAAGTATAAACAACATCTCTAAATTCATTTTTTTCGGAAATTCCCGCCGATTCTCTCTCAAGGACAACTCTACTTATCGCAAAAGCGGACCGACTAACTTTCCAAAGTATAAACCCGGCAGCCCCGACAAACAAAAACGCAATTGCTCTGATTTTCCACTTTCTCTTAAGCAAGACCTGCTCTCAAACAATCATGTATGTGTATAATTCCGCAAGGTTTCTTGTCCTTACAAACTAATAAACTCGTTATGGAATACTTGTTCATAATCTTTGTGGCTTCTTGAGCGAACATATCTTCTGAGACAATTTTAGGATCGGCAGTCATAATTTCACCCGCCGTCTTGTTCAAAAATTCCGAGTCTATCTTTCTTCTGAGATCTCCATCGGTAATTATTCCGACAACTTTTCCGTCATTATCGACCACACACGCACATCCGAAAGACTTTTTGGTCATCTCTACTAATACGTCTTTCATAGGAGCGTTTTCCTCAACAATCGGAGTATCTGTATGCATAAGATCCATAACCTTAAGCAGACGCTTTCCTAAAGTTCCTCCTGGATGCAAATTTTTGAAATCATCACGAGAAAAAGACTTTTTGTTCAATAAAGACAAGGCCAATGCGTCTCCCACAGCCAACATCATTGTCGTAGTAGTCGTCGGAGCCAAATTGTAAGGACAAGCTTCGTCAACACTCGGCATCAATATAACCACACTCGCGGATTTCGCCAAAACACTTTCGGGAT
>Ga0265299_10004498_pt1 | contig 13170 bp, 13 predicted proteins | sample AusTroGonzalo_MG_4_FD_193485 | JGI IMG/M metagenome (GOLD analysis project Ga0265299, IMG submission 193485) | Bovine rumen microbial communities from tropical cattle in Woodstock, Queensland, Australia - Gonzalo_02 | ecosystem: Host-associated > Mammals > Digestive system > Stomach > Rumen ...
AAATTAATGGCAAAAAATAAATTAACTGTTTTTCAAACCCTTGAAAGAGCATTAAAGGGCAATTTTACATCAGACCAAGGTTTTCAGCCTCATATAAATTCATATGATATGTCTGGTGCGAATTCTGTCATTTATAGGACAAAGGACAAGGGTGATTATGAAAGAACAAAGTTAGAATTACAGCAGAATGCCTATCTTAAAGAAAGATGGCTTAAGGCTAACATAGACTTATCTGTTACTGCATTTGCAGGTTTGACAAACGTTAAACTTATGTATCGTGATGCTGACCTTATGGATTCATTTCCAGAAATTGGCGCAGCACTTGATATTGTGGCAGAGGAAAGTTGCTTGAATGGAGAAAAAGGACAGATTGTTAACGTTTATTCAAAGTCAGAAAGAATCAAAGCAATTCTAGAAGATTTGTTTGTGAATAGACTTAACCTTCAAGTTACAGCCCCTATGGTTATTAGAGGTATGTGTAAATATGGAAACCAATTTATGATGCTTGACATTGATAACAAGTTAGGTATTAAAGGTTGGAGGCAGTTACCAGTGTTTAATGTTGAAAGACTTGAGAATGGCATTCAAAATCCTTATGGAAGTGGTCAAAGTCTAGCAGTTAACAATAAGGAGTATGATAGCGATGATTTTGCAACAAAGTTTGTTTGGTTGGATGAAAATAACAGCCAAGTTCCTTTCAGAAATTGGCAGATAGCACACTTTAGGTTACTTACAAACTCTCTCTGCTTACCTTATGGTACAAGTTACCTTAACGCAGCACGTAGGCATTGGAGAATGCTTTCATTGATGGAAGATATGATGCTTATCTATCGTCTTGAGCGTTCAATTGAAAGACGTGTTTATAAGATTTACGTTGGAGCGATTGACGATGCTGATGTTCAGGCATATGTTGAGCAGATTGCAAATAACTTTAAGAGAACCCCTATCATTGACCCAATGACAGGTCAGGTTGACTTAAGAAAGAATATCTTATCGGTAGACCAAGATATATTCATTCCAGTAAGAGACCAAAATGCGCCAACTCCTATTGATACACTTTCAGCAGCACAGAACTTAACTGCTATGGATGACATTAAGTTTGTTCAGAATAAGGTGTTGACAGCACTTAGAATTCCAAAGTCATTCTTGAATTTTGAGGAAAATGCTGGTGATGGTAAGAACCTTGCTCTTATGGATATTCGTTTCACACGTGTTATCAATAGAGTGCAGCAAGCATTCTTGATGGAACTAACAAAGATTGCAAGTATTCATCTTTATTTATTAGGATTTGAGGATGACCTTACAAACTTTAACCTTACAATGAATAACCCATCAACTCAAGCGGAACAACTTGAAATTGATAACTTACAGAAAAAGATTTCAGCAGTTAGAGACGCAGTATCTGACCCAGGAAATGGTTTACCAGTAATGTCTCAGACACGTGCCTTAAAGCAGATTATGAAATGGTCTGATAAGGAAATTAAAGAGAACCTTGAAGAGATTCGTCTTGAAAAGGGTCTTGCAGCAGAACTTGAAAAGACCACTCAGATTATTAAGAGAACAGGAATCTTCGATATTGTTGATAGAATGTACGGAGAGCCTGGTGCTGAATATCAAGAAGACCAACAGATGGGAGGTCCTGATGGTGGAATGCCTGGAGGCGGAGGAATGCCTGGAGGCGGAGGCGGCTTCGGTGGAGGCTTAGACGAATTAGGAGCACCTGGTGGAGAATCAGAAGGAGACATTTCAGGAAATGAAGGTGCAGAACCAACTGGAGACATGGAAGGCGGGGCACCGCCTGAAGGTGGAACACCACCGCCACCACCTCCTGCAAATGAGGGAAAGAAATCTAAAAATGTTTTGACTGAAAGCAAGGCTAAACAAATATTAGCAGAGAAAAATAAAATTCTTGATAATATGTTTGAAACATATCTTAACAAGATTGATAACAGAATCGAGAGAAGTAAGAAACAGGAAAGCATAATTGAGAGAACAGACATATATGATAAATCTCTTTTGATTAATGAAGAATTTTCAAAAATGATTGATTCATTAAATTTTTTAAATAACGAAGAAGAGGCTGACGAATAATCAGCCTTTTTTCGTGTTGTAAAATATTTATAAATAAAATAATTTAATGAGTTTTATCGATAGCATCATAAGTGAAGAAATAAGAAAGGAATTTAACATTATAATGGAATCGCATCAAGACATAGTTGATAATATACAACTAGGTGTTGATTTGGTCAATTATTTATGGATGAATCCTGATAACACATGGTGGATAAAAATAGAAGCAAGATATAAGGATTATAGAGGGTACAATAAAAGGCATCCAAACAATAGAACCCATAAATGGTGGAGTAGTGTAGGTGGTATGGATGGAACAAGAAGAGAAAATCATGTTGGATATGTAATTGTCAGAGGAAGAACCAAAGAGGATTGCATCAATTCAATTAAAAACGCAGTGGTACATCTTAACCCTTGGGCTGCTCAGGAAATGGGAACCGATACACTTTATTCTAATGGAAATGCAGAAGCAATTAAAGTTGCTTGTAATGCTTTTTTTGCTAGAGCGTATATGACAATTAACAAAAGGTCAATGGAATACGCGATTAAAAAAGCAAAAGAAGATAAAAGATTTGGTAGAAATGGTGGAAGAGAGTTACATCATAGGCTTGGTAAACCGCAAGATAGTAAATACAGACCTGGCTCTTTGATTGATTGCGATATTGATGACCCACAGGCACAGAAAGAGTTGTCTAACTATCTTAAAAAGCAAGGCGTAACGCCATTTAGAGACGCTGCTAGTCATGATGGAAGGCACTATATAATATTTGACAAAGATAAACAGAAAAACTTAGATTTTTCATTTTTAAATAATAATAGAAAATACTCATGTAATAATAGACCTGGCGACCCACCAGTGCTTTTGAAGCCTGATGCCAATATGCTATTATACTCAACGGTTGGAAAATAAAAAATATTATGGACGAAAAGCAAAAATATTTAGAAATGTGGCAAGAAGCGGTTAGAAAGGCTTCTGATGCTATGCAAAATGGCGATACTGAAATGTCTGATAAGTTTGTTCAGGAAATGGAAGATGCTTATGAAAGATACAAGGAGATTGTCAATGATGAAATGGCTACAATGGATATGAATTTTACAAACCTTAATGCAACTTTTGAAAGTGTTCTTCCAAAGTTGATAATTAAGGATAAGAAAACTGTGTCTAAATGTATTAAAATGATTAAGGAAGATAAAAATTTATCTGCCCAGTTCAAGTTTTATAATGCATTGAAGCAATTTAATTGCGATGGTGACGCAAAAGACTATATCAACGAATCTCTTAAATTGGTTGAAAACGATATTGATTTTAAAACTTTAAAGAAGTCAAATAGAAAGTTTGCAAATTTCTTGATTGAGCATAAAATCAGACCAACACAGGAGTTGAGCGAAGAAGAAATGAAGTTCAATGAGAGTTGTGATTATTTGTTAACTCATAAGAAAACGCTTAATAACTTAACTGAGATTACAAACAGTATTAACAATGTTAGTAAGTACATCGTTGAAAACAAGAAAGAAAACGATAAGAAGGTAGACGTTCTTGCAATGGCAGAGCAAGTTGAAAAGAAGTTAAATTCTTTGAACGAGGCTGAACAAGCATTGGTTAAGGATATTATGATGGCAAATAGTTCAGTTGCTGAATCCAGAAGACAGAGCCTTTTTGAAAAAATTAAAAAAGAGTGTATTGAGAAAATCAACAAAATGATTTCTGAAAATGACGGTAGCGAGAAAGAAAGATTGCTTAATTTGAAAGAAACAATTATGTTGAAGGAGTATGATAAATCTAACATTGTCGGAGATATTGCAAAGTTGTTGGAAATTGGCGCAGTATTAAGTGACAGTGACCATGAGAAATATATGTAACATAGAATAATAAAAAATTAAGATGAAAGCATACAAATATGAAAAAAGTAATAAAACTCACAGAAGATAATTTACGAAAAATAGTAAAAGAATCTGTTAATAGAATTTTAAAAGAAGCCGAAGACGGTGGATGGGTTGTTGACTCAAGCGAGGCTGAAGAAGCATATAACATGGCAGCAGCAGAATTTGGTAATGAAGAACTAAACGCTGCAATTGTAAGATGCCTTGGTAACGAGGCTTTAGCACAATGCCTTGCTTATATATTTAGGCAATATGATTTCCGTGAATGGAGTAACAGATAAAAGCAATCATAAATGATTGCTTTTTTTTGACTGGTAATAAAAAAAATATATATTTTATAAAATGAAATATATATGATTAGGTTAAATAAAGAAATTAAATTAAACGGTTGTAAGAACATAAGTTTAAAATACGGAAGTGTAAATAAAAATGACCCACAAGTAATTTATGTTTCCGGCAAAATGTGGATTTGCCCGACTTATGAAGGTGATTTTGAAACACCAATAAATTTAGCATATACAAACTTTAAAAAGGAATTAACAAAAGTTTTAAGAAGTAGTGTCATATTTGACACAAAACATATTTTAGATTTTGATATAAATCCTGAAAATTTAATTTGTAATAAAAAGAAATATTTTTCGATTACATTTTTTGTGAAACAGAATTCTGAAAAATTAATAAATTTGAAAAATATGAAAAATTTAATTATATCAAATTTCGGATATTTATTTAGTGATTTAGAAAATGAATTAATTGAAAATGAATTTGCAATAAGTAAAACAAAATAATTATGACAATTGAATCTGTTGTTGTATGGTATGAAAAAAATGTTAATTACAAATTAACAAAAGCGTTTTTAGATTTTCTCGTTAAAACAGGAATTATAAATTATGATGTAGATTTAGAATTATTAAATTTATTTCTTTTAGACAGATATGAAGATGATTTTGTAAAAGAGAATGATAAATTTAAAATTAAAAAAAATAGAATTCCTGTAATCGATAAATTTAAAGAAGAAAAAAAAGAAATTAAAAAAGAGGAAAAGAAAGTTGTAGAGCAAAAATCTTCTAAAAAAGAAATTCCGGTCACAGAAACAAAAAAAACAACAAACAAGAAATTTAAAATAGAAAATCTTGGAGGTAAAAAACTGAAATTAGTTAAACTTTAAATATATTTATATAGAAATATAAATAATATGTCTAAGAGAATTAAATTAACTGAAAAACAAATAAATAAAGCCATAAATGAAATAAGTTATGGTACTGTTGACGATGCGAAAAGCATAGGCTATAGCACATTTAGTGATTTATGGCATAGTTTCTGGCAATTTGATAGTAAACTTGAAGAACTCGAAGAGCAATTTAAAGAATTAGAACCAAATCTTTATCAGAATAGAAATTTTAATGCGTTTAGAACAAGTCAGAATAATCCTTATATGAATAAGATATATTCTTTAATGCTTAAAATACAATCTAATATTGAAGGTATAAGAGAAGCTTCTGATACTATAAATGGAATTTTAGAAAGAAAAGAAAAGCAAAATGATAATTTTGAAAATTCTACCATGAAATATGATGCTGCGCATCAATATGATGATATATCATGGGATGATTATAAACGTGGAGAAATAAACAATGTCTAAGACTATTAAATTAAACGAATCTTCATTTAAGAAACTATTAGAGTATGTAGGTGATGAAGAGGCATTGGGAAGATATGATATATCTCCTGATGATTATCCGGATATGCCTTCTGATGAGGGTATGTCTGTTAATAGAAAAACAATGCAGTCAGATGATGTTGTTTCTTATCCGTTAACTGACACTGATTTTGAAGATGAACAATTCACAGGTCAAGAATATTTTGACCCGTATGCTAGAGACATATAAAAAGCGAGACTATTAATTAGTCTCGCTTTTATTTTTTAATAGTTGACGTTTCCATTTACATCAGGACCGCCATATCCATAACCGTTCATGTGGTTAATGATACCTTCCATTGTATTTATTGTATCTTGGCCAGTTCTTGCAAGTTCTTGTGCAATATACGTTGCTGTGTTCATACCAAAATCAGTCGCTAACAATTCAGCGAATTGTGTTACAACATCACCTTGTTCTTCTTTTAAAATTCTTTTAACAGATTCTTTTATAATATTATGAAGGTCTGATTCTGTTAATTTTATTTGTTTTTTCATGATAATAATATTTTGTCTATTTTATTTAATTTTTCGTTTACAGCCTTTTTCTCTTGTGATTTGTTTTCAACATACTGCTGCAAATCTTCTTGATGACCAATATAAGCTCCAGGTGTTGAAGGGTCTGACACAATATCCCAACAGATAAGTTCAAAGTCATCACCAACTATTGTTTGTCCTAACTTTTGTTCAACACTTCCAACACCACGTGAAGATACGCCAATCTTGTAGCCATTGAGAAGATGGTTTGCTGCCATATCGCCCATAGTTGAAACGATACCAAGTTTTCTATACCCTTCTGATATGTTAAGTTCCAACTTTCCTACAAGTGTTCTACCTTCCCAATGTAATTCGACAATGTTATGAGAGATTCTACCCAAGTCAATTGTTGACTCTGCCGGATGATTAAGTTCTCCATATGCTCTATGCTCATTAATCTTTTGCTGATATAATTCAACTTGTTTTTTTAGTGTACGCTCAGGGTATACTCTACCATTTGCGTTTTTAATATCGAATTTTTGGAACACAGCATCGACAATGAATGGATTTGGAACATTCCACGCCCCATCAGTCATTGATTCGTATATCTTTTTATTGTTTGCTGATTCTGTCATTGAAATGTAACCATCATTTTCAATTAACAAACCAGTGCCATACTCTCCTTTTTTGATTTCAACCAAGTCTGTTTTTTTCATAAACTTAAATACTTTTATATAAATATTTTACATAAATTAAATATTTATTATTAAATCAAATCTTTAGTTTTGAACTAAAAAAATATTCAAAAGTTATGAAAATGCTTTATTTACAGGCGGAAAATAATATTTTTTCGTTTCTGTAATATATTTATAATTAAAATAATGAAAATTTAATATATTTCATTTAAATGAAAAAGAATAGTAAAATTAGAAGCAATTTTGTTAAAGAATCTTTATTAGAGTATAACAACCTTGCCGATACATTAAAAGAAAATACTGAGAGTGCTGTTCGTGATTTACTTAAGGAAACAGTACTTGAACAATATGCCAAAATTCTTACCGAAGGTGAGGATGAGGACTATGATGTAGAGGAAGTGGATGATACTGATTCTGTAAACGCAAGCGAAGACGATGGAGCGGACGTAGATGCTGCTGATGGTATGGAGTCTGACGATGCTGTTGAAGGCGAAGAAGATGTTGATGTTGCCGGTGATGACACTATTGAAGGTGACGATGCAGATTTGGATGCTGGAGAGGAAGCAACTGAAGATGATGGTGAAGGATGGTCTGAGTTTGATAAGTACAAGGTTTCAGATGACGAGTATGACTTCTCAAATGCGGAAGACGAGGAAATCGTAAAAGTTTACAAACTATTAAAGGATGATGACCAAGTTGTTGTTGCAAAGAGCGATGACAAGGTTAGCATCAAGGATAATGAGACTGGCGCTGAATATCTTATCGACTTAGGTGGTGATGACACTGATGACGTTGCTGCAACAGCAGGGGCAGATGACTTTGGCACTGAGGATGATGACTTCGGCGGTGACGAAGGCTTCGGTGGCGAAGACGATGAATTTGAAAATCAAGACGATGAAGATATGAATGAATCAAGAATTTTTGAAATTGCATTGAACGAGTATAATTCTAACGTTGGTTATACCGATAATTACCAAAGCAAGGATGTAATGACAAATCCTGGAATGTCAGAGCCAGGCAAAAACGTTAATGACTGGGACAAGGGAGTTCCAAAGGACTCTAAAAAGCCTTGGTCAGGTAAAAAAGGTGACAAGAGCGAAAATCAGCCATTTACTGCTGAAAAGGGTAAAACTGTTGAAGAAGAAGAGGGAATGGAAGATGCAGTTGACACAGTAACTGAGGCTGCAATTCAGGAACTTAAGACAAGACAGGAGCATACTGCAAATGTCGGTAGTACCTCAAGAACCGATGGTGACAATGGAAATCGTAGACGTAAAGGACGTAGTTTCCACACAGCACAGAATGGTCAAGAAACAGGTACTGGTGACAACCCTTATTCAAACAACGCAACATCTGATGTGAATGTCAATGTTAAGGTTGAGTCAGTAATTAAGAAGGCTAATAAGATTTTCGAAGAGAACAAGCAACTTAAATCTGCTCTTATGAGATTTAAGAACACTCTAGAGGAAGCAGCAGTGACAAATGTTAATCTTGGAAACATCATTAAGTTGGTTATGGAAAATTCTACAACCAAGGATGAGAAGAAAGAGATTATTGCTAGATTCGGAAACGAGGCTAAGACTGTAGATGCTTCTAACACATTATTTGAGAGCATTTCACGCGACTTGAAGAAAAAGTCAAAGATGAACATTGACGAAAGCGTTGAGTATGGCGTAAATGACAACAAGATTAATGAGACTCAAATCTATCGCTCAAACGACATTTTGAATTCACTCGATTTGATGCATAGAATTTGCAAGTAAAAAATTAAACTAAAAATAAATTATTTAAATAATTCATTTAACAATGAGAGAATTTTTAACAAGCGGACAAGTTGGTAATATTGAACTTAACGCTCAGAGAAAAATACGTGAGGACATTCAGAATCGTTGGGATTCTCTAGGCTTTACTGAAGGTCTTGAGGGTAACATCAAAGAGAATGTTGCTACATTGTATGAGAATGAGGCAAAGCACTTGATTTATGAGGCTACTGCTTCTGATAACAGTGGTTCTTTCGAAACCGTTGTTTTCCCAATTATTAGACGTGTATTCAGCAAACTTCTTGCTAACGACATCGTATCAGTTCAGGCTATGAACCTTCCTGTTGGTAAGTTGTTCTTCATCCTTCCTGTTACTTCAGAAAGAGAGTGGGAACTTCCAACAAGCGCAGCAACAGAGCCAGGCGACATCGTAGATGGTACTACTGGTCGTCATAAGGGTCTTATGGGTTATGACAGAGTAAATCGTAACCAGGGTGGACGTATCGACCCAAGATACTATCTCCCAGATGAGACAATCAACGAACTTGAGAAGAAATTCGTTAAAATCAACCCAGCTATCGAGGCAGGTGAAGATGAATACGCTAGTGGATATGAACTTGCAGAGGCTGTAAAGGCTGACCCAACAATCCCTGCAACTAACTATCGTCAGGCAGGTCCTGAGGTAACTCAGTACTTCCAGAAGTCACTTTATGATTTGTTCTACAACGATTTCTTGTATGACAATTCAAAGGGTAAGGTAACTATCAAGGTTGGCGAGGCTATCCCTGTTATGCTTACTCCTATGGGTATTCGCCCATTCGCTGGTGACAATCTTAATCAGTATTTCAAGAGTGGATTCGACGGAACAGTTCGTAACGTAATCCTTGAGGTTGATGGCTTCTCAGCATTCAACGCAGGTCGTTTGACTGGTCCTGATGGAAACGAAATGGACACAGAAGGCTTCTTGGCTTCTTTGAAGGTTATCGCAATGAAAGAACTTACAGCAGCTCCAGTTGCAGAAGGTTCAGCAGTTATGACATCTGCTTTCAGAAAGTATGAGGCTATCCCATTCAGAGTAGTTACTCAGAAATATGGTAAGGGTATCGTTGAGTACGATGGTATTTGCGATGCTGATGGTAAGATTTACCTTGAACTTGACCTTGCTAAACCAGTTGTTCAGCAGGCAGGTACAATTGACGGATATGTTGGTGTTGATGCCGCACAGTTAGACGCTGCTATCTCAAGTGGTGACACCGCTGCAACTAAGGAAGCTCTTGCTGCATTGTTCAAGATTGCTTGGGCACAGTACGATTCATTAGAGCTTGAGACTGAAATCGGTGAGGTTTCATTCAAGTTGGATTCTGTAACTGTAGCAGTTGAAGAGAGAAAACTTCGTGCAACATGGTCTCCAGAGTTGGCACAGGACGTTAGTGCATTCCACAACATTGACGCAGAGGCTGAGTTAACAGCTATCCTTTCAGAGCAGATTGCTGCTGAAATCGACCGTGAAATTCTTCGTGACCTTAGAAAGGGAGCACCTTGGCAGGCACGTTGGGATGTTAATGGTTGGAGAAGAATGGCCGCATTCTCAACTAACTACACACAGAAGGACTGGAACCAGGAGTTATTCACAAAGATTAACCAGATTTCAGCACAGATTCATAAGGCAACTCTTCGTGGTGGCGCAAACTTCATTGTAGTATCTTCTGAGATTTCTGCATTGTTTGACAACCTTGAGTTCTTCCACGTATCTGACGCTTCAGCTGAGAGCGACCAGTACAATATGGGTATCGAGAAGATTGGTACTTTGAGTGGACGTTATCAGGTGTATCGCGACCCATATTCTCCACACTGGTCAATTATTATTGGTCATAAGGGTAAGTCACTTCTTGACACAGGTTACATCTATGCACCATATGTACCAATGCAGTTGACCCCAACAATTATTAACCCATTCAACTTTGCACCTATCAAGGGTATCATGACAAGATACGCTAAGAAGATGGTGAATAACAGGTACTACGGGCACGTGAGAGTCGATGGCCTTGTACACTGGCCAGTAAGTGAATTGAGATAATTATTTGAAATTCAATACTTTAAGAAAAGAGTAACATTTTTTGTTGCTCTTTTTTTTGTTTTTTAAAAATATTTTTTGTATATTTGTAATATGACAACAAAAGAGGCTTTAGAAAAGATTAAATTAGTTCATGGAGATAAGTATAAAATATCAGATTCTTGGGAATATAAGAACGCAAAATCTGATATTACTCTTTATTGTCCCGAACATGGAGAATTTCATAAGGGTTTTTATAGGCTTGTTAATATGAAGCAAGGATGCCCTGTTTGTTCTCGTGGAGGAATAGTTTATAAGGACCAAGGTTATTGGAATATAAAAGAACACTGTATAAAAGAAGCCAAAAAATATAAAAATAAATATGATTTAGAAAAAAAGTGTATTGGGTGTTATAATGGCGCAAGGAGAAATGGGTGGTTAGATGAAATATCTGCCCTTTATGATAATTCTATACAATATATGAGATATGATGAGCCTATTAATTGTGTTTACATTTATGAGTATAGTGATTTGAATTCATTTTATGTAGGAAGAACTAATAACATCAAACGTAGGCATAGGCAACATTGTAATGGGTATGGGCATAAAGATGGTAGTAGAACTTACGATATAGTTTATACGTTTGCAAATGATAATGGTATAGAAATACCTGAACCAATAATATTAGAAGAAAAATTGACAGCAGAACAAAGCCAAGAAAGAGAAGATTATTGGAAAAAGTATTACATTAAAAAGGGGTTAAATTGCTTAAATAAGGCTATAACTGGTGTTGAAAAAGGTTCTCTTGGAGCAACACTTAAATGGGATTATGAAACGTGTAAAAAAGAAGCAGAAAAGTATTCATCTAGGCAGGAAATGAGAAATAATAACCAAAGCATATATAATGCATGTTTGAAAAATGGGTGGCTCAATGAGTTTTTTGGTGATTGGGCTAAAAAAACAGATAATTACTGGAGCAATCTTGAGAACGTGTTAAATGCCGCAAAGGAATGCACTGGAGCAAAAGATATGCTAAGAAAATATGGTGGCGCATACAATTCAGCAATTAAGAATGGGTGGGTAAAATTACTAGTATATAAAGATAAAGGCTAACCTTAATTGGTTAGCCTTTTTTGTTTTTGATGATTTCGTCTAATTTTTTCTTTTCTTCATCATTACATAAATCATAGAATTTTTGATAATTTACTTGAAGGTCATAATTGAGGTTTTTAACATCTTTTAATTTATTAAACATTGCTCCATAAAACGCTTCAAATTGGTAATAACCTTTTTTTGTTATTCCCTTTATTATAGCCATATCACCAGATGTTCTATTAATAATGTAATCTCCTTTTTTAAAAATAGGTTCTATCATATCCATATTTTTTATAAAATGTTATTATTTAGTTGTTTAATTAAATATTTATAAGTAATAAGTTTTATAAAATATTTTTCAAAATATGTCTAATATATTTAATACAAGCACCTTAGAATATTACAACTACGGTGAACAAAATTATTTCCAGCCATCAAAAGCAGCATATAGTGTGAAGGTGTCTGATAAAGAGGGTAATATTATTACTCTTGAGAAAGACGGCTCTTTATTTGCTTGTGTTGGTCTTAGTCTGGTAGGAAATATTTTATCATTGATTGACAAGGCGCACGATGATTCTGTATTGGCGGAAATTGATTTCCCTAATGCAGGACATATTGACAATTGTCATTTCGATGAAGAAACAAATTCTATTGTTTTCGATATTATAACCCTAAATGGAGAGGTTGAAACTGTAGAATTGGATGTTGAGAGCCTTGTTGATGTATATGAGGCGGGACAAGGTGTTGAGATTGGAGATAAAGACCCAGAAACAGGTAAAAAATCAATCAGTATCAAACTTGCTTCAGGTGAGGATTTGCTTCAGTTATCAGACGATGGACTTAGCATTAGTGATAAGATTGCCACAGACGAAGAAGTTGAAGGGGCGGTAAGTGGTAAGGCTGATGTTGAGTATGTTGACGAGTTGTTTGATAGTGTTAGCGGATTAACTGAAGACATATCAGAACTTGAGGGAAAGGTAGACTCTTTAGAAGATGATATTGAAAAGATAAAGGACATTATTGGAACAGACGAAGATGACCCTAATCTTGATGAAAGAATTGATTCAAAGGCTGACTTGGATGATTTAAATGACTTGGAAGATGAGGTTGGAGAGTTGGAAACACAATTTAACCTTATTTCAGCCATTACAGATGATTTGAATGATAGGGTTGAGACTCTTGAAGAAACAGTAATTGATATTAATGAACTTAAGGAAGATGTTGCAGAATTAAGTGGAAGCGTTGAAAGCATTAATAATACAATTGTTGATATTAATTCTAATATTGCTGATTTAGAGACTGATGTTGAAAATAACAAAACACAAATTGTTAAAGTCACATCGGGTCTAAGCAGTAATGTTAAGGAGGCGTATGTTCTCACTAATAAGTTGGGTGAAGTATTAGGCGAACAGATAAATATTTACAATGATTCTACAATAGAAA
>Ga0265299_10004503_pt1 | contig 13163 bp, 9 predicted proteins | sample AusTroGonzalo_MG_4_FD_193485 | JGI IMG/M metagenome (GOLD analysis project Ga0265299, IMG submission 193485) | Bovine rumen microbial communities from tropical cattle in Woodstock, Queensland, Australia - Gonzalo_02 | ecosystem: Host-associated > Mammals > Digestive system > Stomach > Rumen ...
ACTTATCTGGTAACAGCTTCTGCACATTGTCGAAGAACAATATACCGTTTTTAGCTTTCTTGATATTATCATCCCATTTGTCAACAAATCTCTGGTAATCTACAGCATCTACCATCATCAGTTTCGGTTTTTCGATAATCTTATGCTGGTAGAAGTAATCGCGCAGAATCTCTGCCAATGCAGTCTTACCCGTACCTGTCTCACCTATAACAACGGCGTTTAATGATATGCGGGCATTTGAGATATCCTTGCGAGAACGCAGAAACGTATATGTATCGACAATGGTTTTCAGCTGGTTCTTCACTTCGTCGAGTCCAACCAGCTTATCAAGCAGATCCGTACTTGCAAGTGGTTGACCGCACCACTTGCAGAACTTTGCTATGCTTCTATTTTCTTTATGACAATTCTGACAAACCATTTTATATTATGCGTCTCTATCTATTTTCTTAATAATGTTAGCAGGGGCTTCCTTCATGTGGCTGTTAGGATTGGCTACATTCAGCATCTTTGGGCTGAACACAACAAACGAAATAACAAATACCAACATCAACAGGCTCCACAGCACATAGTGCAGAACACTCTCTCCGCTGATAGAACGTACCTGGTCAGTTACATCGTTCAACAATCCGAACTTAGATCCCTTGAATTTATACGATCTTGCTTTAAAGGTATAGAACAGTGGTTCTATCAGGTTCGACTTAACGTCGTTTTCCAGAACCTCTGAAATAAGTCTACTGTCTGCTTTCTCGTCGCCTCTGAAGTCAGTTAAGTGACATACCAACATATAAATCAGTGTAATCACTACGATTGCTACATTAAATAATGTAGGATGCGAAGCACCTATATACTTTAGTATTATAATAGGTATAAAGCATGTGAATGCGCCAACAAGTCCCCAGAAGAATGAGAACAGGAAATCGTAACCTTTGAAGAACGAACGAGTGGCCACGATAATGCCAGTCATACCTCCCAAAGGAAGTCCGATGCTAAGGAACGTGTGGCTAAGAATGTAAGCAGGATTGGTAACTCCGAATATTATGACGAATACTAACCATATTCCACTCAGAGCATAGAAAGCCATACGCCATATATTCTCTTTTGTCTTAGCTCTCTGCCAGCTGTCTTTCACGTATTTCACACGTTTCTGTGTTTCATCACGTGCATCAACAAAGCGCTTGTAGTATCGCTGAGCAGGATCAATCTTACCCAGTGCCATAAGCCAGTCTTCAATGGCATGCTCGTATGAATATTCCTGAGCAAAGTCAGCATTAGGATCCTCATGATAGAACACTGACATCCACTGAGCTAGTGAACCGCTACGCATCTCGTTGCGGAATTGCTGCATTTTCTTACTCTGCAGATTGCGTCCGTCAGCATATTCTATTCCATCAGGCATAATATATGTAGGTGTTACGCCCAATATTCTGCAGAATCTGTAAACAGCAGTCTTAGCATCGTATGCGCCAAGCCTTTCCTTGTTCTCATCGCTCTTAAAGTCGAAACAGCGCTGATGCTCGTTGTACATCTCTGTCCATCCGTGAAGCTGAGCGTAATATGCAAATCGACCATCCAGTTCGAGCATATCCTTCATCTCTTCCTCAAACTCCTTATCTGATAGGTTCTGGACTTTATGCAGACGTTCATTAAGCTGTTCGCCAACCTGCATTGGAGTAAATGCATTGGCCAGATCGTAAGCCGAATCACGATTCAGATTATACAAAACCTTGTATGCAAGATTTTGAGAATACTGCTGACCATTTATCATGATTCTCAGGCTTTCACACGCCATTGGATCTTCGTGGCTGTACATCCAAGCCAACAGTCGTCCGTCAGTTAGGCTGTGCCACTCATCTTCATTAATATCCTCATGGCTGAATGCGCTGACAATCTCGTTGATAGTGGATGAAGGGTGCTTTACCATGAATGGTATCTCTGGGTCAACTTCCAGCACTATCTTCATAATAGCCACTCTTACCTCATCTTTATTGGTACGGTCAATACCTCTAAAATATGAGCGCAGGCGCTCCACATCACAACTTGTATGGGTTTCTACATATAGATAGAATGGATCGTTTTCATTGTTCAGCGTTAACGCATACTCGTCCTGATTACTCAACAGCGAGATACAGATGCTATGGATATCGTCACAAAGGTTTCCTCTTAAATCTTTATATGGATAGGTGGGCTCCATAGCATATACCGATGCCATAAGTCCAGCCCTCTGATCAATGGGGTAACGCTTTGTAATAATATCCTTTACAATTGTGCTTAGCTTACTATTTCCACAAGCATCAAGCCACTGGGTGATACGACCATTATACAGATATCCTATGGCTACTTTCTCGTTGGCCAACAACAGTGGAACCAACTCATGAATGTTATCAGCAACCAGATTTCTTTCTGGGTCGACAATAAAGCTCTTATACTTAAGGAATGGTGAAGACAAATCAACCTTAGGACTCTCGCCAAGGAACCATTGTTCAACCTGTTCGTATCCCCAACGGTTAATTGGGTTTACTACTGTAAGACCCATCACCAGAAGTTTGATACGCTCTGGCAGCTCATTCATGCGAGGAATACGTCCTTCATTCTTCTGACGCATCATCACACGCTCGTTGGTACTCATTGGCGATTCGCCCAACCATAATGTCATCAGACTTATACCCAGCGAATAGAAATCAGCTTTGGCCGAAATTTCTACAACACCGTCGATAACGTCAGAATACATTTCAGGAGCAGCATAGATAGGAGTACGTGCCTGGGTGGTCTTATGTGCCTTACCATCGTCCTCTATCATACTTGAAATTCCGAAATCTCCCAATACCAACTCATTATGGTCTTTATCGCGGAAGAAGAAGTTTCCTGGTTTGATATCCTTATGAAGAATACGCAACTGATGGCAGTAAGCCAAAGCGGCTGCACTTTGCAGAGTGATACGACGGAACTTGTCCATATCGCCCTCCAACTTGTATTCTGCCATTGAACCTCCACGCAGATACTCCATCAACTCATAATAACGATGCTTGCCGTCTACGTATGTCTTACCAAAATCGTAAACCTTCACAACCATCTCAAAGTCGAAGTTAAGCACTGTCTGCAGAATCTTTCTGTTTACGTCGAAGTTTGGATAGTAAATCTTCAGCACGTATTCCTGCTTGTCCTTTTCAACTAGGAATACCTGCGCTTCTCCAGTATTCTCGCTCAGAATCTGAACTCGCTTGTAGTTCTGACCTTTCAGTACAAATATGCTGTCATCAACTTCATTGCGCTGCATTTTTTGTTTATGCGCCCTCTGAGTATTGCTGACAGACGAGATAATCGATATATTAACACTCGGACGAGCCTTAGGTTGAGGTTGGGCCGACTGTGCTGTTCGCACGGTTCCGCTAAGATCGCCGCCACCAGAACCAACAATCTCTATAACAGGCTTTGGTGCTGCTGGCTTTGGCGCAGCAGGTTTTGGTGCCACAGGCTCTTCCATTGGCATCTGTGGCATCTGAGGAGCTCTTATTGTACCATCCAATGGTTTATCTGCCGATGGCGATGCTTTTTCGTTCATCGGCATATCCATCATGGGCATGGCAGCACGGATAGTTCCGTCTAATGGCTTAGCTGGCTCCTCTGTTTCTGGAGGAGGCATTGGAATTGGATCGAAGTTGGTTACCCTAACTGTTTTGTCGACGTTAACCTCTTCGTTCTCGTTAACCTTATTTTGTGGAGTTCGAACCGTACTCATTAGATATCGTCTTTAATTTCCTTTCTAGTACCCTTACCAAGAATAATCCACTTTCCACCCATCTGAGGCTTAGCACAGCCACATGGGCTTGAGTGTAACGCATGCTTGAAATTGCACTCCCAAGCCAGTCTTACGCCTTGTGGCTTACAGGCCATAGCATAATTACGCACCTGAGCGGGCTTAGGCTGTGGTTGCTGTGCCATCTGGTCAAGCAAACGCGACAACATATCCATACGTTCTTGTTTCTTCTTGTCGTGTTCTTCTTTGCTCATAACCTTATGCTCTGTAAGGTTTGCATCTACACGATCCAAACCACGGTCTTGTGCAAGCAGCATAAGTACCCTCTGGCGCAGTTCCTGACTCTTACGATCGCGCTCTCTATCCTGTTCATTGGTGTAAGGTAGCTTCTGCTCCAGCTCCTGCAGTTCGTCGGCCAACTTCTGCATCTGCTTGAATTCAGGCATCTCCATAACCTTTTCCTTCAACAGGCGTGCTTCTTCTGTAAGAGCTGTTCCACACTGTTTACAGAACGAGAAATCATTCAGCGTTCCGCAAACAGGACAAGCGATACCACCCCTAGGACAGCCACATTCAGGGCAATATGCCTCTGTTCCTGTCAGATAGGCGCCACAGAAAGAACAAACATCCTTTCGGATATAGTGACGACAACTTTCACAGAAATCTGCATCAGCATCAACTTCGGCACCACAATTTGGACATGTAGTCATGCCGATAGCATTACCGCAAGATGCACAAAACAATGCATCTGGTTCGTTTAAAGCGCCACAATGCGGACATGCCACTGCTTTGGCGGTATTCATCTGCATGGCCTGCTGATACTGAGGTTCCTGCACGTTACGCTCGCGGAACTGATCGCGCTGTAGAGGTTCTGAACCACGTGAGGTTCGATCCGGGTTTAGTGTAATATCGTTCATCTCTTGTTGGAATTTTAACTTAAGTTAGGTGCAAAGATAACTAAAAAAAACAATAAACCAAAAAAAACCGCCGTAAATTTACATTTACGACGGAAAAATATGCTATTTTTTGACTTAGATTACCACAAATCGAGGCGTTCTTTCTTTGGAATGAACAACTTGTCACCCTCTTTTACGCCAAATGCCTCGTACCAAGCATCGATGTGAGGCAGAGCTCCATTAACACGCCAACGACCAAGTGAATGGGGATCACTCTTGGTGCGATTACGTATTTCAGCTTCGGTAATATTGCCTGCCCATACACCTGCATATGCATGGAAGAAACGCTGATCAGCTGTCAGACCATCCTTGTCTTCAAGTTTATTATACTTTGTTGCATTCTTGTATGCAGCCCATGAAACCTGCAGACCACCGTGGTCAGCCAGATTCTCACCCAAAGTCAGTCTACCATTACCCTTAAGGTCGGGCAGCACGTTAATATTTGAGAAGAAATCAGCAAACTTATCAGTACGTTCTGTAAAGTTCTTTCCGTCCTCATTCTTCCACCAGTTATGCATGTTTCCATCCTTATCATACATACGACCGCCATCGTCAAATCCGTGTGTCATCTCGTGTCCGATAACCACACCGATAGCACCATAGTTAAAGGCATCGTCAGCATTCATATCAAAGAATGGATACTGCAGAATACCTGCAGGGAAGCATATCTCGTTGGTAGTTGGGTTGTAGTAAGCATTTACTGTCTGTGGGTTCATATGCCAGTCGTCACGATCCACTGGTTTACCAACAGTATGCTCTATACGCCAAGCGTTCCAGAACTTAGAACACTCCTCCATGTTTTCGTAATAAGATTTGGCAGGATCAATATTCAGATTTGAGAGATCTGTCCACTTGTCAGGATAACCCACCTTAACATAGAATGTGTTAAGCTTCAGCAGGGCATTAACCTTAGTAGAATCATCCATCCAATCCTGTGCAGCAATACGCTCACCCAGAGCAATCTGCAGGTTCTTAACCAGTGTCAGCATGCGCTTCTTAGCTGCCTCAGGGAAATACTTCTCAGCATAAATCTTACCCAAGGCCTCACCCATAACATGCTCAACCTGACTTGTGCTACGCTTCCACAGAGGGTGATTCTCCTTACGACCAGAACGGATCTTTCCGTTGAAATCAAAGCTCTCGGCAACAGTAGCATCACTCAGATAGTTAGCTGCACCTGAGATAACACCCCACTCCATCACGTCGCGATACTCAGCAGGCTTGATATTTCCTACCACCTTATTGGCACCAACAAGGAAGTCAGGCTGACCAACAACCATCTCCTGCAGATATTTGGTATCAATACCCTTGGCATTCATAACCTTTACAAGTGGCAGATTTGGATATTTTGCCTCAAACTCCTTCAGAGTCATCTTATTATAGTTTGCCTCTGGGTCACGCAGTTCTGTACGACTCTTGCTCACCTTAGCCAACTCTGTCTCTACCTTCATAATGTTCTGCATCTTCTTGGTAGCAGCGCTCTTGCTGAAACCAAACAGCTGGAACATCTTTACCACATGCTTCTTGAAAGCCTCACGGATAGCGGTAGTAGCCTTGTCGTTGTCCAGGTAATACTCCTTCTGTCCCAACGAGAGTCCACTCTGATAAACATTCAGAATGTTCTGGGTAGCATTCTTGTCGTCGGCACCGAAACCAGCATAGAAGAACTCCTGCTCTCCATAAGGAGCCTGCTCCAACTGGATAGCCAGCAACTGCTTATTGGTCTTTGCAGCTTCCAGCTTTTTAATCAGCGGCATTACAGGAGCCACACCCTCCTTATTACGGCGGGTTGAGTCCATAGCAAGCTTGTACAGGTCGCTAAGCTTCTGCTCAATAGTACCCTTTGCATAGGTATTACTCTGCAGCTCGCTCAAGATACCGTTAATACGCTTGTCGTTAGTCTCCTGCAGGCGGTCGAAACTACCATAGCGAGAATAAGCTGCGGGCAGAGGATTGTTCTTCATCCAACCACCACATGCATACTCATAGAAATCGTCTCCAGGACGTACACTTTTGTTAAAATCGGACTGATTCAAGCCCGAGCCTAGTTCTGTTTGTGCAGTAGCCATCATAGATATTGATGCCAAAGCAACAATTGTTAATAATTTTTTCATTTTTAAACCTTAGTTGTTGTTATTATTGTGTTAATGATTCCAATGTTTCGCTTGCTTTCTCCCAGCGTTCCACCTCTTCATCCATATCACGCTTGGTGTCGGTATATTCAGTAACCAGCGTCATATTAGCTGCGTTCTCAGGCTTCATCAGCAACTCGTCGAGTTCCTTCAGTCTCTGCTCCAGCTTTTCAATCTTTGCTTCCGATTCTTTCACTGCTTTTTCAGCGCGACTAATCTTCTTCTGCAGCGCTTTATGCTCTTCATAACTCAGCGCTTTCTTCAGCGGCTCCTGTGGTATCTCCACTGGTGCCGATGCGCTTGCTGCAGGCTTTGCGGCAACAGATTTCTCTGCGGGCTTTGCAACGCCTAATTGATTGAGGTCGGAGATTTTCTTTGTACGCAGGAAATCATAGATTCCGCCAAGATGCTCGCGTACTTTTCCGCCACCAAACTCATACACCTTCGATACCAGTCCATCAAGGAATTCACGGTCGTGACTTACTATGATGGCCGTACCGTCAAAAGCCTTGATAGCCTCTTTCAGCACATCTTTTGATTGCATGTCCAAATGGTTGGTAGGCTCGTCAAGAATCAGCAGATTCACTGGTTCCAGCAGCAATCTTATCATTGCCAGTCGACTACGCTCACCACCACTCAGCACCTTTACTTTCTTGTCACCTTCCTCGCCGCCAAACATAAATGCGCCAAGTATATCATTTATCTTCAGGCGTATCTCGCCCTTGGCCACATAGTCTATTGTCTGGTGCACGGTAAGCGTCTCGTCAAGCAGCTGGGCTTGGTTCTGTGCAAAATAACCTATCTGTATATTATGTCCCACCTTCAGCTCACCTGTATATGGAATCTCGCCCATAATACACTTTACCAAAGTAGACTTTCCTTCACCGTTCTTTCCCACAAAGGCCACCTTCTCACCACGCTTAATTGTAAGCGTAACGTGGTCAAACACTGTATGGGCGCCATAGTCTTTACGAACATCGTCGCAGATTATCGGATAATCGCCACTACGCAAGCAAGGTGGGAACTTAAGATGCATGGCCGAATTGTCCACATCGTCAATCTCGATAGGCACAATCTTCTCCAATTGTTTTATCTTCTGCTGAACCTGTACAGCCTTGGTTGCCTGATAACGGAAGCGTTCTATAAATGCCTTCATATCAGCCACTTCCTTCTGTTGGTTCTCGTAAGCCCTTAACTGCTGTTCGCGACGTTCTTTACGTAAAACTACGTATTCGTTATACTTAACCTTATAGTCAATTACCTTACCGCACGATATCTCAAGAGTGCGATTCGACACGTTATTGATAAAGGCACGGTCGTGACTTACCAACACCACAGCACTTGAGCTTTGGGCCAGGAATTGCTCCAACCACTGTATACTCTCAATGTCCAGATGGTTGGTAGGCTCGTCAAGCAGCAAAACATCTGGTTTCTGCAGCAGAATCTTAGCCAGCTCAATACGCATACGCCAACCACCCGAAAACTCTGATGTAGGACGTTCAAAGTCACTACGCTCAAATCCCAGTCCTATCAGCGTACGCTCTATCTCGGCCTCATAGTTCTCGGCACCCATCATAATATACCGCTCGTGTTCGGTGGTATACTTCTCTATCAGCGCCAGATAACTCTCACTCTCGTAATCAGTACGTTCAGCTAACTCCTGGTTCATTTTATCCAGTCGTTCCTTCATACGAGTATTATCGGCAAATGCCTTCTGAGCCTCTTCGCGCACGGTGGTGTCGTCCTGCAGGATCATCACCTGTGGCAGATATCCTATCTTAGTATCGTTAGGTATATTTATATTACCCGCAGTGGGTTTCTGCATTCCACATAGAATCTTTAGCATGGTACTCTTTCCAGCACCATTCTTACCCACCAGAGCTATACGATCTCTGTCGTTGATAACGAAACTTGCGTCATCAAACAAGGGTTTTATGCCAAATTCTACTTTCAGTCCTTCTACCGAAATCATCGTTTATCTACGTATTTATAATCCTTGAACTGCTCCTTAGGAAATCTCAGCATCTCATCGGTGATACCACCAGACTGGAAATCACTTATTTTAATAGTAGTCCAGATAAATGCAATCTTAATCCTTACGCTTATTGGGCGATATGTGTTTCGCTCAAGCAGTGCATGTATTTCCTTCATACCTTTTCTGCCCTTTATCAGCTTCAGTGTCACCATCAGTCCTCCTTCAGCCTGAGCCACACTATAGGTATAGTTTTCTGGATCAAATTTAAATTTCTGCGAATATTTGTCCGACTTATTATTCTTAGCATTGTGTATTTCAACCTCGCGTTTCTTTTTCTTTACGGTATACACAATCTGCCCGTCGTTCCACGAGTTCATCTTCGCATCCTCAAACTTACTCTTCTTGCCTTTATACCATATGGTTCCATGGGTTTTATAAAGGCCGGTTATGTTTACGTCGTAGTGCAATGTTGCACCTTTTTCGCCAAACACCTGTTGGTAGGCCGAGTTGAATATGCGACGCGCCTGTCGACTGTTTGCTGTCTCTTGCGCCTGCACCGTGCACAGGGCATTTATCAGCATTATTATCGCAAATATTATCCTATTTCTCATTATCTTTTCATTTTCGGAGTGCAAATTTACACATTTCTCGCGATTTATTACTATTTTTGCACACAAATTAACGTAATTACTACTTATATTTATGCAAAAGAACGTTTTTTCCTGTCTTATTGCCACATCGTTAGGTATTGGCGAGAAATATGTAGCAGCAACGCTCTCTTTACTTGAAGAAGGCTGCACCATTCCGTTCATAGCCCGATATCGCAAAGAGCGAACAGGCAGTCTGGACGAGGTTCAGATAGCAGCTATCAGCGATCGCTACGAGAAACTGCTTGAGATACAGAAACGCAAGGAGACGGTAATCAAGACCATAACCGATCTGGATAAGATGACTCCGCAATTACAGGAGCGTATAGATAAGTGTTGGGATGCCACCGAGTTAGAGGACATCTACCTACCCTACAAACCCAAGCGCCGCACTCGCGCCCAAGTGGCCCGCGAACAAGGTCTGGAGCCTTTGGCACTGCTAATAATGAAGCAACGCGAACACGATCCTGAACGCGCTGCCGAGCGTTTCCTGAAAGGCGATATCAAAACCACTGAAGATGCTTTGAAGGGTGCGCAAGATATTATTGCCGAGATTGTTAGCGAGGATGAGCGCACACGCCAGCAAATCCGCAATGCCTTCCAACGCCAGGCTGTCATCACATCAAAAGTGGTAAAAGCCAAAGCCGATACCGACGAGGCAGCAAAGTATAGCGACTATTTTGATTGGAGCGAGCCTTTAAAACGCTGTTCAAGCCACCGTTTGCTTGCAATGCGCCGAGGCGAGACTGAAGGAATCCTTCGCATCAGCATTTCGCCTGATGATGAAGACACATGCGAGCGCTTGAAGCGACACTATGTATATGGAAACACCCCATGTGGCAGATTGGTTAGCGACGCTATCGATGATGGCTACAAACGATTACTCAAGCCATCTATTGAGACAGAGTTTGCAGCATTAAGCAAACAAAAGGCCGATGAGGAAGCCATCCGCGTATTTGCCGAGAATCTGCGCCAGCTACTACTTGGAGCACCATTAGGACAGAAACGCGTAATGGGTGTTGACCCAGGATTCCGCACTGGCTGTAAGGTTGTATGCCTCGATGCCCAAGGCAACCTGCTACACCACGATGCAATATTCCCCCACCCGCCTGTAAACAAACGTACTGAAGCAGCACTTGCTCTTCAGCGTATGATATCTAAATATCAGATTGAGGCCATATCTATAGGCAACGGCACCGCAAGTCGCGAAACCGATTCTTTCATTAAGGATGTGCTTGCAGGGCGATATAACATCGACACAAAGTCACCTTCAAAAACAGCATCACCACAAGTTTTCGTTGTCAGCGAATCAGGTGCCTCAGTCTATTCAGCCTCTAAGATTGCACGCGACGAGTTCCCTGATGAGGATGTAACCGTTCGTGGAGCAGTAAGCATAGGTCGCAGACTTATGGACCCGTTGGCCGAACTTGTGAAGATAGACCCCAAGAGCATTGGTGTGGGACAGTATCAGCATGATGTTGACCAGACATTACTGAAACACTCTCTCGACCAGACCGTAGAGAGCTGCGTAAACTCAGTTGGTGTCGATCTCAACACCGCCTCACAGCATCTGCTTATGTACGTAAGCGGACTTGGTGCCACAATAGCCAAGAACATCGTTGACTATCGTCGCGAACACGGAGCTTTCACCTCGCGTGCACAATTACTTAAAGTGCCACGCCTTGGCCCGTCAGCCTATCAGCAATGCGCTGGATTCCTACGCATACGCGATGCCAAGAATCCGCTCGACAACTCTGCCGTACACCCAGAGAGCTATTCTATTGTTGAGCAGATGGCAAAAGACCAAGGATGCACCGTTTCCGACCTTATCAAGAATAAGGATAAGCGCGATGGCATCCAGCTTACAAAATACGTAACCACCGATGTTGGCATGCCTACACTTACGGATATCCTATCCGAGCTTGAGAAACCTGGGCGAGACCCACGTGAACAACTCGAGGCCTTTGAGTTCGACAAGAACGTGTCAACCATCGACGATCTTGTTGAAGGAATGGTACTACCAGGCATCGTAACCAACATTACTAATTTCGGTGCCTTTGTCGATATTGGCGTCCATCAGGATGGACTTGTACACATTTCGCAGATGGCAAACCGCCGTATAGCCCACCCTCTCGACGTTGTAAAGCTCCATCAGCATGTCACCGTCCGCGTCATAGAGGTCGACCATCGCCGTCATCGCATATCACTATCCATGAAGATATAATCTTAGATACAATAAAAGTAAAACCCCAACCGATTTGGCTGGGGTTTTATTTTTAAGACTGGTAAAGTCTGTAATTTACTTAACCTTCTCTACGATGGCCTTGAAAGCCTCGGGGTTGTTCATAGCGAGGTCAGCGAGAACCTTACGGTTAATCTCGATACCTGCCTTAGCGAGGTTACCCATGAATACAGAGTAGCTGAGACCCTCCTGACGAGCGGCAGCGTTGATACGCTGGATCCACAACGCACGGAAGTTGCGCTTCTTGTTACGACGATCACGATAGGCATAGGTCAAACCCTTCTCCCATGTGTTCTTAGCTACTGTCCAAACATTCTTGCGGGCTCCGAAGTAGCCGCGGGTAAGCTTCAAAATTCTCTTACGCTTTGCTCTTGATGCAACGTGATTTACTGATCTTGGCATAATTCTTACTTCTTTAAAATGTTAGACAATAGGTTTAACGGAGACACAACAGATCGCGAACCTGCTTCATGTTTGTAGAATCAACGATAGTTGTACCTACCAAGTTGCGCTTCTGCTTCTTGGTCTTCTTTGTCAGAATGTGACTGTGGAAGGCATGACGTCTCTTTACCTTACCTGTTCCGGTGAAAGTGAATCTCTTCTTAGCACCAGAGTTTGTCTTTACTTTTGGCATTGTTTTAAAAATTTAAATTGTTATTAATATCCAGCGGCAACGCATATACCGGGCGCGCCACTTTCTTTTTTTACCTTTTTACCTTTTTACTCCTCATCAGAGCCCTGCAGCTTCTTCAGCGCATCGGCACTAATCTTTGCATTCGCAAACAAGCCTCCGTTGGCAGGAGCGCTCTGCTCCTCGGCATCCTTCTGCTGGCGTGCCTGCTCTTTTGCCTCAGCCTCAGCGGCCTCACGGTCACGAGCCTGCTGGCTCTTCTTAGCGGCACCAGCCTTTTTAGGAGCCAGGTAGAGGAACATCTTCTTACCCTCGAGCGAAGGCATGCCCTCAACCTTTCCAACCTCTTCAAGGTCATTAGCAAAACGGAGCAGCAGAACCTCGCCCTGCTCTTTAAACAGGATAGAGCGGCCACGGAAGAATACGTATGCACGTACCTTGTTGCCCTCCTCGAGGAACTCGCGAGCGTGCTTCAGTTTGAACTGATAGTCGTGCTCATCGGTCTGAGGTCCGAATCGGATTTCCTTAACTTCCACCTTAACCTGCTTGGCCTTCATTTCCTTCTGGCGTTTCTTCTGCTGGTAGAGGAACTTAGAGTAGTCGATGAGACGGCATACAGGCGGATTGGCATTGGGCGAAATCTCTACAAGATCTACCCCCATGTCACGGGCCTGGTTGAGTGCATCACGCGTAGACATTACCGACGATCCTTCGTCGCCTACGATGCGGACTTCACGTACTCGAATCTGTTCATTGATACGGTACTGATTCTTCAATTTGTCATTCTTCATTAACTACTTTTTAAGAAATCGGCTGCAAAATTACT
>Ga0265299_10004505_pt1 | contig 13162 bp, 8 predicted proteins | sample AusTroGonzalo_MG_4_FD_193485 | JGI IMG/M metagenome (GOLD analysis project Ga0265299, IMG submission 193485) | Bovine rumen microbial communities from tropical cattle in Woodstock, Queensland, Australia - Gonzalo_02 | ecosystem: Host-associated > Mammals > Digestive system > Stomach > Rumen ...
TTAGTGTCCAGATAAAGCAGATGGTTCTTCTTGCTCAGTACCTCACAACTCTGGTCCAGTTTGCCTACGCTTACACCAACATAGTTAAGCTCAGCATCATAAGCTATATCTATTATCTCCTGCTGGCTGAGTTTGATGTCATTCACATTACACAGCGCAATCAGAAAGCTTATGATTACGGCAGCGCTACTACTCAGTCCACCTATGGGCAACGTGCCCTCTATCACACCGCACAAACCTACGCTCAGACGGTACTGCTTAGCCAGACACAGAGTAGCTCCACGCAGGTAATCCGCCCAGTCATTCTGTTTCTGAGCCGGGACCGATGCAATATGCCACTGCGCACGCTTGGGGAACTGCAGTGAAGCCATCTCCACCACTCCGTTGTGCTTGGGTGCATAAGCTATGTGGATGCCTTTGTCTATGGCCAGACCTGATATCTTACCCAGGTTATGGTCCGAGTGAGCACCTATGGGGCATATTCTGTATGGACAGAATGCCTTGCCCTCCGGATCACGCCCGTATATCTGGTTGAATCTTTCCTCGCACTGCATGACTCTTTATTTATAATAGTCAACGTTATAGTCAAACAAATCCTGACACTCCCCAAGAGTAGCATGATGCTTATCTTTCTCCGACAGCATTATGTCCGATGCCGGAATCTGCCAATCAATCCCCAATGCCGGATCATTCCAAATGATAGCACCCTCTGACTGAGGAGCATATAGATTATCGCACTTGTACTGGAAAACAGCCTCATCGCTAAGCACCACAAAGCCGTGGGCAAAGCCACGAGGGATAAAGAACTGGCGGTGATTATCGCCTGTCAGCTCCACACTTACGTGCTTGCCGAATGTGGGTGAACCTTTGCGGATATCAACAGCAACATCAAGAACACGGCCTTTGAGAACCCTTACCAGCTTGCTCTGGGAATGCTCGCCTTTCTGGAAATGCAGACCACGCAGCACGCCGTATTTGCTCTTACTCTCGTTGTCCTGAACGAACTTGATGGGACGTACCAGCTCATCAAAATCCTTCTGAGACCAGGTCTCCATAAAGTATCCACGCTCATCACCAAATAGCTTTGGTTCGATGATTACAACTCCCTCAATATCGGTTTTAATTATGTTTATCATTTCAGGTTTTTAATGCAGTTTTTCAATGACTCGGTCCAATAGGGAACATTAATACTAAACACTGACTTGATTTTTGTCTTGTCAAGCACTGAGAATGAAGGGCGTTTGACCGGCGAAGGGAATTCTTCGCTATGACATGACTGGATATTACAAGAAGTCTGTCCGCTGTATTCCGCAATCATCTTTGTAAAGTCAAACCAGCTGCAGACACCCTCATTGCTGTAATGATAGATTCCCGTATTGCCCTCAAACTTATTGCCATCAATGATGCCAACAATCACCTCTGCCAAGTCACCGGCATAAGTGGGAGTTCCCACCTGATCAAACACAACCTTCAGTTCAGGTTTTGTTGCGGTCAGGTTAAGCATGGTCTTTACAAAGTTCTTACCGAACTCGCTGTAAAGCCAAGCTGTACGGATTATGATGTAGTTGCAACCGGATGCCATGATGTTCTGCTCGCCATGCAGCTTAGTCAGTCCATACACGCCTGTGGGAGTTCCCTTCTGGTCCTCGCGACAGGGGGTGTTGTACGGTTCCTTGCCAAATACGTAGTCTGTGCTGATATGTACCAACAGTCCCCCTACCTTACTCATGGCCGTAGCCAGATTCTGCGGAGCCTTGGAGTTAAGCAGTTCGGCAAATTCAGCATCGGTCTCTGCCTTATCCACGTTTGTGTAGGCGGCGCAGTTGACAATCACACTGACGCCGTTCTCGCGAACCATCTTGCGGACTGCCTCCAGGTCTGTGATATCCAGCTTAACCGTGCTTACATCAACCTTCTGGTCTGCCAGTTTGTGGAGCATATCAATCGACTCCGGCTGGGCATCAATGACATCGGTAAAGATGTACTTGTTGGCCGATCCCAGCGTCTTGATACGCATCTCGTTGCCAAGCTGTCCGTTGGCTCCTGTTACAAGTATGTTCATTTGATCTTGTTTTTCTCGTCTTCAATCACTTTGAGCAGGTACTGACCGTACTGGTTCTTGAGCATGGGTTGGGCAAGCTGACGCATACGCTCCTCTGTAATCCAGCCGCGGCTGTAGGCGATTCCTTCAAGGCAGGCTATCTTGAGGCCGGTACGTTTCTCAATAACCTCAACAAAGGTACTGGCCTCACTAAGGCTATCATGTGTGCCGGTATCCAGCCAGGCGAAACCGCGGCTAAGGGTCTGGACTTTCAGTTGACCGACCTCAAGGAACTCCTGGTTCACGGTGGTTATCTCCAACTCACCACGTGCACTAGGCTTGATATTGGCGGCTACGTCAACAACCTTATTGGGATAGAAATATAGGCCTACTACGGCATAGTTGCTCTTGGGCTGTGCTGGCTTCTCCTCAATGCTCAGGCAGTTGCCTTCGGCATCAAACTCGGCTACGCCGTAACGCTCGGGGTCGTTAACCCAGTAGCCAAATACAGTTGCCTTGGCATTCTCCTCAGCCTCACGCACCGCATTGCGCAGCATGGAGGTGAAGCCGTTGCCGTAGAAGATGTTGTCTCCAAGCACTAGGCATGCGCAATCGTTGCCAATAAACTCGCGGCCAATTATAAACGCCTGTGCCAATCCATCAGGACTAGGCTGCTCAGCATATTCAAACTTAACCCCATAATCACTGCCATCGCCCAACAGGCGCTTAAAGCCTGGGAGGTCATATGGAGTTGAAATAATCAGTATCTCACGTATACCCGCCAGCATTAGGACGCTGATGGGATAGTAGATCATTGGCTTGTCAAAGATGGGGAGCATTTGCTTGCTTACTCCTTTGGTGATGGGGTACAATCTGGTACCGCTACCACCTGCTAATACTATTCCTTTCATGTTAAAACTGCGTTTTACCATGCATTATTGGCAGCGCCTCGGGAAAACAAACTAGCTTGTTCTCCTCTCGGCTTGCTCAATAATTCATTCTTAAATGTATGGCTTCGCCTGTGTCAGTCCCAAGTTAATGACTGGCATAACGTTATGTGATAAGTTGTGGGCCGGAGTGCCGGCATTTCCACAAAAGTACCTCAAATATCTGTATGAAACAACTGTTTTGTTAAAGAAAATAAAATAATGGCCCGGAAAAGTTTTCAACACTCTTCCGGGCCATTTTTGGGATGTTGGATTAAGCTCTTATTTTGCCTGATAGCCGGGGTCACCGGGCTGCTTGTCACGTACGGGGAGTACGAGCTGAGCGTATGTACAGGTAGAACCTCCAGTAGGTCTTAAACTCCATGCCTCTCTCATTTCACCGGGATTCTGCAGATAATAATCAGCTTCATCCAAACCGTAGTTAGGAGCATACTCATATGCATAACGATATTTTCTTGTAGTCTGCTCAAGTCTGAGGATTCCCGGATAGAACTGAAGAACCCATGAATAGTACTCATAAGTATTGATTGAAATTACACCATCTACAGGAGTGAGAGTAGCTACATATTGATCGAGCATCTGATCAAGAATATCATTAACATAGTCAGCTGTATAACCTTCACCTAGATAGGCGATCGTACCGCTACTAGTCTCTTCAAATGAAGTTGAAGACCATAAATAGAAGCCACCGTATGATTGAATCATACGAATGGACTTAGCACCAAGTCCGTAGCTGGAACCGTAAGGAGCCTGAAGGAAAGCAATTTTCTTACCGGTTACACGTGATGTGCAGATAAGTTTGTTCTTTGAGGGATCAGTGTATGTTTTAGGATTGAAACTGGACACAAAGATAAGTGAATCTATCTCCTGTTTGGTAGCCATACGCCATGTGCCGCCCAGTCTGTGACGTACAGGGTCATACTGGGTTCCGCTGATATCATCCGTTTCCAATTCTATATACTGCTGATTTTCATCATAAAGAGCATACGGAACACCGCTCTTGGCAGGTTCAATCTCACCCCAACGGTACAGGTCACCGTACTCATCATCATTATCGGCTCCAAGCAACAGTTGTGAGAACATGATTCCGGTACCCATATCTACGGCATTCTCATTATAGTCACGGGTTGAGAAAGACTTATCATCACCATAGTAGTAATCCTTACCGTTTACTAAGAGATAGGGACGGTAGTGGTACTGTGTAAGTACTTTAAGATAAGTGGCCTTGGTTGCGAAATCCTTGTTCTGTACAGCCTCACCTACATTCCTGAATATCTTGCCGTTCTCTACTGTAGGATTGGCATCCTGGCTGCATACAAAGCCAAACTGGCAGAACTTTGTATCCATAGAGTCAACACCTGCAAGAGTTGCATTAAGCACTGCAGAGAAGAACTTGGGATCTGGTGCACCGGTATTGGTGATAACTGGGCGGAATGCCTTGGTTGTGATGTTCTCGGTCTGACCAATCATACGACGCTCGCCATCCTCTGATTCAAAATAGGCGCAAACCACATACTCAGTCTCAGGATCTAGTCCCTCAAGTGACATGTGCAGACGGTCACCGGCAAGCAGCTGTGAGGCCTCCTTGAACTGGATGTCCTTGGAGCTGATTGATCCGCCGGCAGCCCATTTGGTGAACTCCTGCTCAGCATTCTCATTTGCCGGGCTGAAAAGTACGCCAAACTTACCATAGGTTCTCTCGGTAAAATTAAGACCGTTAAAGGAAGCATTGACAGTTAGTGTAAATGCTGATGAGCTGGATTCTCCATTCACTACACCATTTTTCTTTACAGGATCAGTTCCTGCAGGGTCGTCTTTACATGCAATGAATGAAATGATGCAAACACAAGCTAAAAAATTTAGTAATCTCATAATAACTATTGATTTATAAAGTGGATAATTATCTATCGGTTAGAATACATCTGGTCATAATATTTCTGATACTCACCGCTGGTAACGTTGTCAACCCACTGTTGGTTGTCCAGATACCAACGGACTGTCTTTTCTATTCCCTCCTCAAACTGCAAACTGGGCTCCCATCCAAGCTCACGCTGTAGTTTGGAGCTGTCTATCGCATAGCGCAGATCATGTCCGGCACGGTCTGTCACATATGTGATAAGGTCCATATCCTCACCCTCACGTCGGCCAAGCAGACGGTCAACGGTGTTGATGAGTACCTTTATTATATCTATGTTCTTCCATTCGTTAAATCCGCCTATGTTATAGGTCTCGGCCACCCTACCCTGATGGAAAATCAGGTCTATGGCACGGGCATGGTCAACCACATAAAGCCAGTCACGCACATTCTCACCCTTGCCATAGACCGGCAGAGGCTTGCGGTGACGGATATTGTTGATGAACAACGGAATCAGCTTTTCCGGGAACTGATAAGGTCCGTAGTTGTTTGAGCAGTTGGTCACGATGGTAGGCATTCCGTAAGTATCATGGAATGCACGTACAAAATGGTCACTGCTGGCCTTACTAGCGCTATACGGACTGTGAGGTTGGTACTTGAGGTCCTCTGTAAAGAACTTCTCACCATAAGCCAGATGATGCTCGCCACTGCTAGCCTTAGTGGTAAACGGAGGCTCAATTCCCTCCGGATGAGTCATCTCAAGAGCGCCGTAAACCTCATCGGTAGAAATATGATAGAAACGCTTGCCCTCAAACTTCTCAGGCAGTGACTCCCAATACAACTTGGCGGCCTGCAGAAGGCTTAGCGTACCCATTACGTTGGTTTGGGCAAAGGTGAAGGGATCCTTGATGCTACGGTCTACGTGGCTCTCTGCTGCCAGATGGATGATTCCGTCCACATGCTCCTGCTGCATAAGCTTGAGCACGCCGTCAAAGTCACAGATATCCATCTTGACGAACTTGTAGTTGGGCTTATCCTCAATATCCTTAAGGTTATCAAGGTTACCCGCATACGTAAGCTTATCCAGATTAATGATGTTATACTCCGGATACTTATTCACAAACAGTCGTACCACATGGCTCCCAATAAAGCCCGCACCACCGGTAATTATAATAGATCTCTTCATTTGTCTAAGATTTCATACTTTGAGTTGTTACTCTTGAACTCCGGCACAATCTCCTTCATGATACGTACAATCTCCATATCATTGAACGTGTAAGACTCCTTGAGCAGACGCTCCTCATTGTCAATTGCCGTCTCATAGTCATACTCACGAACCTTGGCAATCATGATCTTGGGATGATCCGTAGGCAGAGTGTTCTCGGCCGATGAAAGCACCTCCTCATAGAGTTTCTCTCCGTCACGCAGGCCCGTAAACACAATCTTTACGTCCTTGGCACCGCTAAGGCGTATCATACGCTTGGCCAGATTAACAATCTTGACGGGCTGGCCCATGTCGAAGACATAGATCTCACCACCCTTACCCATGGTTCCGGCCTCAAGCACCAGCTTACAGGCCTCAGGTATGAGCATGAAGTAACGCACCACCTCCGGGTCTGTAACCGTAATGGGGCCGCCGTTCTTTATCTGTTCACGGAATATGGGTATTACGCTACCGTTTGATCCCAGCACGTTACCGAACCTGGTTGTCACGAACTGGGTTATGCCGTCAACCTTACCGTCCACGATGGCCTGATTCAGAGACTGGCAGTAAATCTCACATATACGCTTGGAGCAACCCATCACGTTGGTGGGGTTCACAGCCTTATCTGTAGATATCATCACGAACTTGGATGTCCTGTATTTGACAGCCAGGTCTGCAATGACACGTGTGCCTGCTATGTTGTTCTGCACGGCCATGGCGGGGTTGTCCTCCATCATGGGCACATGCTTGTATGCGGCTGCATGGAGCACATAATCAGGCTTATGACTGCAGAATATGGTCTCCATGAAATTCTTGTTGGTTATGCTGCCTACAATGGTAAAGCACTTGATCTTGGGGAAATGCTCGGCCATGTAAAGGCGGACATCATGCATGGGAGTCTCGGCCTGGTCAATGAGCACCATCTCCAAGGGATTGTACTTGGCAATCTGACGAACCATCTCACTGCCTATGGAGCCGGCGGCACCGGTAATGAGGATACGTTTGCGGCGCAGGTTCTGGCCTATGGCATCCATATCCACCTCAATCTTGTCACGCGGCAGAAGGTCCTCAATCTCGACGTCACGCATGCGCTCGTGGCTCAGGGGCGACTTGCCGTCCCACTCCTCGGCCTCTGACATGACCATTATCTTGATATCGGCATCAGTAAGTGCGGTGAGCAGCTCCTGGTTCTCACGGAAATTATCAGTCTGCAACGGGCTAATCATGAGCACGCGGATATCATTCTCCTGCATCACGTTTACCAGATGCATATTGTCCGGGTAGACCCTTACACCCAGCAGACGCTGACCTACAAAGTCACCGCTGGGGCTCACAAAGCCCTTAAGGGTATATCGCTTTACATCCTGATTGAACACGCTCTTGGCCAGACTTATTCCGCCCTCAAGCACACCATATATAAATACGTTTGTTGATCGGACATCGGTCCTGGAGAGCTCAAACATGAACTTTACCAGCACACGCACTATGAACATGCCCAGCGTGACGCTCACGAATATCACGAACTCGCCGTAGAAGTTGGGCATCATGACCGATGTCACCTCCAGGTAGCGCAGCAGCTTGGACATTCCGTACGCCACCAGCGATGCCGAGAACGTGGCCGATGTTATGTTGGCCAAGTCATGGAACGTGGAGTAACGGACAATGCCGTGATATGTATGGAAAACCTTGAATGCGATTGCGTATACGAGCACGTTTACCAGGATGCCCCATGTGTTGGCCTGGAACAGTCTGGGGACATAAAAGGCGGTATGACGTGTAAGGAACAGTGCGATGTATCCGGAGATAAGTACCAAAATACTGTCCAGCAGCAGGATACACCAATAAGGTATGGCCTTTTTAGTAAAATACCAGTCAGTAAAGTTCTTTAAAAAATTCCTCATAAAGCAGTCAGAATGTAGATATTCCAGGTCCTGTTTTGTATAATGGGGTTTAAAATCTCACAAATATACAGTAATTAAGTCTAATTACCATACAATATCGCGTACTATTTATGCACAGAATCGTTTTTTTTAGAGAATGTGTGGCAGGTTTTCGGGATAAATGTTGTAAAATTGCAGCCGCTATGAGAAAAAGTATAATCAAGGGCCTCAAGACGCTTGCGGCATGCCTGTTTGCAGCAGCGCTGGTCCACTCCTGCCAAGAGGAGAAACCGGACATCGATGTGGACGGAGGAAACGACAAGATTTTCAACTTCCAGACTTTCAGTGATTCACTCATCGTAAATGAGGAGAATCAGGTAACCGTATCATTCGGGCTCAACGCAGTGCCTTGGGACCTGGATGAGGAGTTGGACGTCAAGATAGAACTGCTGGATACAGCCGGCACGGACTACAAATTCGCGCAGCTGGCAGAGGCCGTAAGGAATGAATCAGGATGGACCATCGCGGTCAACCTGACCAAGGGTTTCAAGAGCGGTGACATGGTCCAACTGGTTATTTCAGCACCGGGTAAGAAATACCTGTCACAGCTGATTGTGCTCTTTGTTCCGGAGCCTGATCTGGCCATGAGCATCAACCTAAAGGATGAGTTCCGCATCAATGAGGGCGGCACCACAAAACTGATAATCAAGACCTGGCCCTACAACCTGCCGGCAAGTGACAGCGTAAGCATATTCTTTACCGATACGCTGGGCGCTCCCTATGGCGTGAACATGAACAAGCCAGTATTCCATAAAGAGGACAGCACCTGGATCACCAATGTCGGCCTCAAGTACGGAGCCAAGACCGGTGATGCAATTCGCCTCAACCTACTTGACAAGGAGCGTGACACCACTCTCTTTAGCGCACCTCTCATTGTAAATATAATTCCCGCCGAAGCTCCTCTATATAGAGAGATTCACCGTATATCTGGTGATGTATCAGCCTATGAGGAGGGAGGTATGGCAACCATCATTTTCCGCACAATCCCCTGGAACCTGCTTCTGGAATCCAACTCTACAGTTCATGTGAATGTCACTGATACTGCTGGAGTTGACACAACCGCATTTACAATCACCTCGTTTGAGTTCCAGCCCGACAGCAGCTACACCATCCAGGCTAAGATAAGTGCAACAGGTGTAAAGAAGGCGATGGGTGTTGTAAGGATCAGTTCTCCCGCAGAGACTATCAAGTCAGAATATTTTACCATCGAGAAGGTTACATTCGGCATAGACCGCATACGCGTACTTAATTATATATACGGACCTGAGGATGACATATCCCGCATGTACTATGACGGAGCTACCCAGACATTCTCATGCGTATTGCCGGCAACCACCAATTTCAAGAACCAGAAGATCCGCATAAGCCATAACGGTGACAAGCTGACCGTTCATGACAGCCTTCTGGAGGCCAGGACAACCAAGTACAACACTCTGGATTTTGACACTGCAGTCACCATAACCCTTTGGAAATATGACCTGCATAAGGATTACAAGGTTGTGTTCAAGAACACCGGCCTGCCTATAGTAAGGATCAATACCCCCAAGGACCGCGACGGCAACCGCAAGAAGATAACCAGCCGCACCACCTGGATGGACCTGTGCCAGATCATAGTTGAGAAACCGGACGGCACCATATACTATCAGGATGACTCGCTGAGCATTCGCGGACGCGGTAACGGCACATGGACCGAGAGTGACAAGAAGCCTTACGCGCTCAAGCTCAACCACAAGCACAAGATGCTGGGTATGAAAAAACACAAGCGCTGGATTCTGCTTGCCAACTACAAGGATTACACGCTGCTGCGTAATGACGCCGCACTGTGGATATCCCGTCAGACCAGCCTGCCCTACACTATCAACGGACGTTACGTGGAGCTGGTTCTGAACGGCGTGCATCAGGGTAACTACTATCTGTGCGAGCAGGCCAAGATTGATGATGACCGCATCAACATAGACGTTCCCAACCTGGCAGAGCCTTCACAGGGAGGTTTCTTCATGGAGATTGATACCTATCTGGGCTATGACGGCAATACCGATCCCGGATTCAAGTCTTCATACTATGACCTGCCCTACATATTCAAGGAGCCCGATGAGGATGAGAACGAACGTACCATCACCAGCAGTCACCCCGCATGGAAGTACCTCAAGGATAGGGTCAATGAAATGGAGAAATGCCTGAACAACCGTCAGCGTGTGCTCAACCACGAGTATCAGGATTACATTGATATAGGTTCGGCCATTGACTATGCGCTTATACAGGAGGTCACAATGAACCATGACTCCTATAACACATGGCCATCAAACGGTCCTCACAGCACCTATCTCTACTTTGACCAGACACATACCGGCGGCAAGTTCACATTCGGCCCCGTATGGGACTTTGACTACCATACATTCATGCCTACATGTGTGGACAACGGCGTTGACCTGGCCAAGCAATGGGAGCTGCTCCGCATAAGTGCCAAGACCACTTCCGGCCGATACTACTATGACAGCATGCTTCAGGATCCCGCTTTCAAGGATTCCGTGATTGCCCACTGGGATAACCTCAAGGACAAGTTTGCAGGTCTGCCCGATTACATTGACATGATGGCCGACAGCATTAGGGAATCCGAGCGCTTTAACCGCATCCTGTGGTTTGACAAGACCAGCAACACCCAGAACAATGACCGCGGCAGCTTTGATTATGCCGTTGACCGCATGAAACTGGGATTCAGAGAGCGTTGGCAGTGGATTGAGGACCACATAAGGAATCTCTGATTACCTATTATGAAATCAGAAAGGACGGCTCCCTACGGAACCGTCCTTTCCTTTTTTTTGAAACCACTTATAATTACCACGCTATCGAGCCCGACCCTGCTTTGGTCTTGCTGATATGCTCATACCTCATGTCTCCCCATACATCGCCGCTGCCTACTATCTTGACCTCAACATTGGTGGCGCAGCCGTTCATACGTATGTCACCGCTTCCGGCAATGCTTGCGCTCAGGTCCTCATCAATCTCCACCTCACTCACGCGGATATCGCCGCTGCCGGCCACTGACACGCTCATATAACCTGAGTTGACACGGTCCGAACGGTAATCACCGCTTCCGGCTACTGATATCTCAACCTTTCCGTCGCACTCTATCTCAGGTATGCTTATGTCACCGCTGCCTGCAACAGAGGCCTTCAGGTTGGCGCAGCTGATTTTCTGTGTGGTTATGTCGCCGCTGCCGGCCATGCGTACGGTCAGGTCTCCATCGGTCTCTATCTCATTGCTGCAGATCAAATCGCCGCTGCCGTTCATGGCAATCATCTCTATTTCAGGACAGCTTACCCTGACACGCAGACGGATGTTGCGGTATCGGCCTCGGTCCATGGTAACCATCAGGGTGCCGCGTACCACATCGGTATGGAGACGGTCAAAAAACTCGCCGTCACCCTCAACAACAACGGAGCGCTCATCGGACTGTTCATAAATAAGGTCAAACGGAACGGAGTTGCTTATGGCGTTGAACGGTTTCACGTCACGTGATTCAGAGTCGCAGTTTGTAAAATCCATGTTCTTTCCGGTAAGCCAGATAACCTGCGCATCGGCCATGCCGCATGACTGCAGGAGTGCGCAGAGAGCAAATGCAAATAATAATCTTGTCTTCATATTTCTGTTTGAGATAATTTGTTTCAGGGTTTTCATGAGCATAGACGCAGGAGTATAAAAAATGTTATGAAAAAAAGTCTGTTTTTATGTTGCTGTATAAAAATGAGTTCATATATTTGCAGGCGATAACAACAAAACAATGACAAGAAACAATACATATTGGTGGTGGCGCCCCTTGCAACTGGATTAAGTCGTAGGAGGTTGACGCTCTGTATGTATGTTCATCATATTTCGGGCCTTGCCGCAACTGCGACGGGGCCCGAAACTTTTTGAATAACCTTTTAAACAAAATATTATGAAACAGAAAAAGTATCTGCTAGACGAGAGTGAAATTCCAAAGGCATGGTTCAACATCCAGGCCGTAATGCCCAACAAACCGCTGCCTTTCCTGCACCCCGGTACACGTCAGCCCCTCAAGCCCGAGGACCTGTACCCCATCTTTGTAGAGGAGTGCGCCAACCAGGAGCTCAACCAGAAAGATGAGTGGATTGAGATCCCTGATGAGATCCGTCAGCAGTACGCCGCATACCGTTGCACCCCGCTGGTTCGTGCTTACGAACTGGAGGAGGCTCTGGGTACTCCCGCTCACATCTATTTCAAGAATGAGAGCGTATCACCCGCCGGTTCACACAAGCTCAACTCTGCCATCGCTCAGGCCTACTACGCCAAGAAGCAGGGTGTTACCAACCTTACCACCGAGACCGGCGCAGGCCAGTGGGGCGGCGCTCTCTCATACGCTACCAAGAAGTTCGGTATTGACTGCGCAGTATATATGGTAAAGGCCAGCTACAACCAGAAGCCTTACCGCCGTTCAATCATGCAGACATTCGGTGCTGCCATCACTCCCTCACCCTCTATGTCAACCCGCGCCGGAAAGGACATCCTTACCGCCAACCCCAATGATCAGGGTTCACTGGGTTGCGCCATCAGTGAGGCTATTGAGCTGGCAGTTTCAACTCCCAACTGCAAGTACGCTCTGGGTTCAGTGCTCAACCACGTTTGCCTGCACCAGACTGTAATAGGTCTTGAGGCCGAGAAGCAGATGGCTATGACCGGTGAGTATCCCGATATCGTGATTGCATGCTTTGGTGGCGGTTCAAACTTCTGCGGTCTGGCCTTGCCGTTCATGCGTCATAAGATCAAGGGGGAGAAGAACACCCGATTCATCGCAGCCGAGCCTGCATCATGCCCCAAGCTCACCCGCGGTAAGTTCGAATACGACTTTGGTGATGAGTCAGGTATGACCCCGCTGCTGCCCATGTACACCCTGGGCCACACCTTCAAGCCCGCTACCATCCACGCCGGCGGTCTGCGTTACCACGGTGCAGGTGTAGTTCTCAGCCAGCTCATGAAGGACGGCTACATGGAGGCTGTTGACATTGAGCAGACCGAGTCATTCAAGGCTGGCGTGCTGTTTGCCCAGACCGAGGGTATCATCCCCGCTCCTGAGTCATGCCACGCCATCGCCGCTACAGTCCGCGAGGCACTCAAGTGCAAGGAGACCGGCGAGCAGAAGACTATCCTCTTCAACCT
>Ga0265299_10004508_pt1 | contig 13159 bp, 6 predicted proteins | sample AusTroGonzalo_MG_4_FD_193485 | JGI IMG/M metagenome (GOLD analysis project Ga0265299, IMG submission 193485) | Bovine rumen microbial communities from tropical cattle in Woodstock, Queensland, Australia - Gonzalo_02 | ecosystem: Host-associated > Mammals > Digestive system > Stomach > Rumen ...
TGCTAACCGCACGGTACAAGACGGGCCAGTAGCCGAATTCGAAGCAGGAATTGATGCCTTCGTAATAGTACTTCTCCACGGTGCCATGGTCTTCCCAGGCCTCTCCCACCATGAAGATATCTCCGGATTGGCCGGTGGCTTTGTAAGTGGCGTTGCAGTGATCGTACCAGGCCTTCAGGAATTTCCGGTTGGCCGAATTATTATAGGAGTCGATACCGCCGCAGATATGCTTTACAGCATCCAGCCGAAGGCCGTCTACGCCCATTTGGATCCATTTGTCGGCCGATGCTGCCAGATCCTGGAAGCAGGCGTTATTCTCCACCTCGGCAATGTCTCCGTAGTTCAGGTCCGGCATCCAGTCGCTGAAGCAGCCCATGTAGTAAAGCGTTTCGGTGGAAACGTCGGTAAGCTCAAACTTATAGCGTCCGTTACCGGTGAACCACATGTCACCGCCCTCGGCCACCAGGTCTACGGTAGTTCCCGCCTGGATGGTTGTGGTACCGCCTTTGGCACCGAACTTGGAACCGGAGTCCCAGTTGAGATACTTTCTCACCAGAATACCCAGTTTGCCGTTGATATCCATTACGATATAATAGCTTCCGTCTCCCCTGTCCACAAATCTAACGGGCTGTTTTTCTCCGGCATCGTCCCACAGATACAGATTCCAGTTGCAGTTGCCTTCCGTAACGGCCTCGTCGGTTTCCGTAACGGTGAGCTTGGGAGAACCGCCGGTTGCCAGCTTCCATTCGCCGGCCTTGTAGGTGGTGCCCTTCAGCATGGGGAATTTGCTATAGTCGGCCGAAGGATTGGTGCTGAAGAAGTAGTAGTCGCGGTATGGACTGGCAGGGTCGGCCAGGGCCTGCTGGAACCAGGCATTGCCCTTTCCGGAATGGTTCAGCACATAGTCGATATAAATGGAGATACCCTTTCCGTGGGCCTTGGCAAGCAGGTTCTTGAAGTCGTCTTCCGTACCAAACTGCGGGTTCACGGCAAAGTAATCGGTGACATCATAGCCGTGATAAGAGTCGGACGGATGAATGGGGCTCAGCCACAGGGCGGTTACGCCCAGTCCGTCCAGATAGTCCAGCTTGGAGGTGATACCGTTGAAGTCCCCCACTCCGTCTCCGTCGCTGTCGGCGAAGGAATACACCAGCAGCTGATAGGTTGTACTGGAGCGTTTGATGCCGTCAAAAGCGGCCGGAGAGGGCTTTACGGGCTTGTTCCCGGACTCGTCCTGGCTAACGCTCACGGAAGCCTGCTTTTCCTGGCTTCCCTTGCTGCCGATAAGCAGGATGTTGGCCGTCCGGGAATAGTCTTCCGTATTGGGCTTTACCGATACGCTGACGGACCCGTTTCCGGTACCGGAGGTCTTGTCCAGGCTAATCCAGTCTCCGACCGGCGTGGCGGTCCAGCTGCCGTTGGTGGCAATGGTAATCAGCTTTACCGATGTATCCTCGGCCTTGAAAGAAATGGATGCAGGTGTTACGGAGAAGTTGAATTCTTCCTCCTTGGGCTTGTCGGGCTCGGTGCAGCCGGCGAAAGCGAGTATCGCCGACAGAGCCATATAAACTAATTGCTTCATGGCGTATTGTTAATTGGCAGACGGGAGTCCGGTCAGGGGCTCCCGTCCGAAAAAACTGTTTACTTGGTAAGGGTAAGAGTGCCCTTGTTCAAGTCCAGCTTGGCGTTATAAGTGCCGGCTTCGGCTACTTTCGCGTTGCCTGCCACGGCCGAGAGCTTGTCCAGCTCACCGCCCAGGCAATAGTCCCAGTTGCCGTTGAAGCGAACTTTCAGTTCGGCGTTGGCTTCCAGTTCAATGGCCACGGAGTAGGTGTTGTCCTCGGCATTGAATGCCATCTCCACGTCCTCGGACCAGTTGTTGAAGGAGCCAATCAGGCCCACCTTGGTAACCTTGAGTGCGCTGGCCTTCTTGGCCTCCAGATCCACGCTCCAGAAGTAAACGCCATCCTCGATGGTCATGTTGGAGTCGGCGCCCAGGGCAAAGCCCTCGTCACCGGCCTCACCGCCAATCCAGGAACCGTCGTGGACGAACTTGAACTCCACGGGGTCGTTTTCGTTCTTGAACATGGTCAGGGCGCCGGCGAACTTACCGTCGGCATTGCCGTAAAGTTTGGGAGCCGTGACAGGATCCCATGAACTGCCGGAATAGGCACCGGGAACGGTGATTTCTTTCTTGTAGGCAGGAGCCTCGCCTTCACCGGTAATGGAACCGGTGCCGGCATTGAAGTCCAGGGTAATCACCTGGCCCTTCTTAACGTTGACGCGCTGCTGGTCGCCCTGACCTTCGTCGTCGCCGCGGTAGTCAATCTGCCCGTCCAGGATGATGAACTCACGGGTCCACCAGTCGGAGTTGGCGATGGCGGATTCCACATACATGCGGAGTTCGCCGTCGGCGGCAGCCGTTACCTTGAGAACCTTGCCGTCGGCCTTGAACTGGGCATCTTCCATGGCCGTATTCCAGCCGCCGAAGCAGTTGCCCATGCCATAGACGCGGGCGGGCTCAACGTGCACGATGCTGCGCTTCAGGTCCACATGAACCAGGTAGAAACCGCTCTCGGTCACGGTGCAGTTGCCGCCGCTCTCCACAAAGCCTTCATTGGTATCCAGGCCCCAGAAGTCGCCGCTCCAGGCCCTCTTGCTGCAGAACTTGAAGCCTTCGCCGGCAGTGAAGTGACGCACCGTCCAGAATTGGGCTTCGGACTGGTTGCAGCCGTCGCCCCAGTCGGGCTGGTAAACCACGGGAGTCATTTCCACTACACCGTCGGAATTCCAGTCCCAGCCGCCGAACTCGGCACCAATCATGTACAGATGTTCGGGGAAGGCAACGGCGGTAACGAGCACTTCCATGGTAGCGGGCGTGAACTGCACCTTATAGTCGCCGGCGGCCAGCTTGATGTCGGAACCGGGCTGGACTGCGGTGAACGGAGTGCCCGGGACAACCTCGAAGCCGGGTTCGGCGCCGTAGGTGTTCTCATCGGCCCAGGAGTAGTCGTAACGGATCTTGAAGCCGCCGTCAATCTTCACCACTTCGCTGGTCCATACACCGTCCTTTTCGGTCATCAGGAAGTCCTTGTCCCAGCTGGTGCCGTTGATGCTGCCGATAAGGGCGAAAGCGGCAATATGCTTCTCGATGAGGATGGTCTTGGCGGCATAGTCGAAGGTGACGTCATAGACGCCTTCCACACCCACGCAGATGTCCACGCTGCCAGCCGCAAAGGCCTTGCCGATTTCGGGCTTGTAGGTGCCTCCGTTGTTGTCTTCGGGACCACCTACGCTCTTGCCCCAGTCGTGATCGGCACGGATCTTAAAGGCGCTGGTAGCGGTGAGCGGCACGTTGCGGAGCATCCAGGTGTCACCGGAGGTGTTGGCCATGTCGAAGTCCTTGTCCCAGTTGGAGCCGTCGATGGTGCCGATAATGGACCACATGGCAGGCTTCTCTTCGGGTGCCGGAGGTTCGGGCTGCTCAACGGCCACGGATTCAATAATCTTGGCGGTGGCGTTCTCCGGATCCAGGATCAGGTCGTAAACGCCATCCTCTTTGATCTTGATGTTGGCGCCATCCTGGCCCAGAGCGAATTCCTCGCCCAGGGTGTAGGAATCCACGCCTTCGGCATAACCGAAGTTCACGGCCCAGCCGCCTTCGTAGCGGAACTTCCACTCGGTGTCGGCAGTGAAGGCAATGGCCTTGCACACATGGAGGGTACCGTTGGTAACCATTTCCACGTCGCCGCCCCAGCTGTTGAAGCTGCCGATTACGCTCCAGAGACTGGTTTCGGTGTACTTGGCGTACGGGTCGATAACCACGGCCTGGGTCTTGATAATCTTGGCAGTAGCGTTCTCCGGATCCAGGAAGAGGTCGTAGGCACCGTCTTCTTTAATGACGATGTTGGCGCCGTCCTGACCCACGGAGAATTCCTCACCAAGCACATAATTGTCAATGCCTTCGGCATAACCGAAGTTGGTACCCCAGCCGGCGTCCTTGCGGAACTTGAATTCCGTTCCGGCCGTGAAGGTGATGTTCTTGCACAGATGGAGGGTACCGTTGGTAACCATTTCCACGTCACCGCCCCAGCTGTTGAAGGAACCGATCACGCTCCACGGGCTCTTTTCCGTGTAGGCGGCATACGGATCTTCCTGCTCGGCCACGGATTCGATAATCTTGGCCTTCTGGCCGATGACGTCTACGAGGATGTCGTAAAGACCGTCTTCCTTGATAACGATGTTGCCACCGCCAGGAGCCAGGGCGAATTCTTCACCCAGGGTATAGGAATCGATACCGTCGGCATATCCCAGGTTCTCGTCCCAGGAATTGTGCTTGCGGAACTTCACCTCGGTACCGGCAGAGAGCTGTACGGCCTTGGCCAGGATAAGGGTACCGTTGGTCCACATCTCCACGTCGGGCTCGGCGCCCCATCCGTTGAAGGAACCTACCAGGCCCCAGGAGCTCTTTTCGGTATAGCGGCCGTAAGGATCGCCAGTAGGAATATACACTTCATAGCTGGGGATCATGATGGTGCCCAGGGATTCAACAAAGCCGTTCCGGCCATTGTCCCGGGCCGTTTCCTGGACGGAAGCGCGGAGTCCCAGTTCTACGTTGATCTTGGTCCCTTCCACGAAGCCCATGCCCATGATAGCCTTGGACAGGTTGGCTACGGAAATAACAATCTGACCGTTCTTGATAGAGGAATTGATGGTGCCGGTAGTAGGTGCACCGCCCAGGCTCTTAAGAATCACCGAATAGTTCACAGGCATCTTCTGGTTGAAGTCCTGACCGAAGTCGGCCGGCTTGTAGTCGATGAACAGGGCATCGTCGGTGAGTTCGTAAGAGAGCAGCTCCGGAGGAGTGGCTTTGGAAGTGTCAAAAATGGCCTTCGGCTCCTCCACGCAGGACACCACGGTGGTTAAAGCCACCAGGCCTGCAGAAAGTATAGATAGTATTTTCTTCATAAGGCAGATCTATTAATAACCGGTGTTCTGCTTAAGATTGGAGTTGGCCAGACGGTCGCTGTCCGGAATGGGGAACAGGACACGGTAGCTGTCCACGTCGCGGCCTTCCTTCACTTCGCCCTTCCACTGCCAGGTGTAACCGGAAGTGAATTTGCCAAAGCGGATAAGGTCGTTGCGGCGCCAGCACTCCTGATAGAGTTCGCGGGCACGCTCGTCCAGAATCTCGTCTGCCGTGAGCGCGGTGACGGGAGCCAGTCCCGCACGGGCGCGAACTTGATTGAAAGCGGTAAGACCGTCGATGGAAGCATTGTGCAGCTGGCATTCTGCTGCCATCAGGAGCACATCGGCATAGCGCATGAGCGGGAAGTCGGTATTTACGAAGCTGGGGTTCGTGAGCTTTCCGTCAATCATCTGCTGATTGGGGATGGAACCGTCGCTGCGTACGTTGCGGAACTTCATGAAGGCATAGCCGTTGGAGAATTCACCTACGTCGTCGATGTCGGCCTGCTGGGTTGCCGTGTAGAAGAGCTTGCGGGCATCGTTGTCGGCGAACTTGTTATAGAACTCGGGAGTCATGCGAAGACCGCCCCAACCGGAGGAGATACCCAATTCGGCCGGATCCATCTTTCCGCCGGTGGAGGCGAAAATGAGGTAGTTGGTTACGCCATAGCTCTGGGTGTACAGACCATCCTGCTGAATGGCAAAGATAATCTCGTCGGTGCACTTGTCGTTGTCGGCCAGGAACAGCTCCTGATAGGGGCTGAAACTGCCGGTGGAGGTGGTGTGAAGGCTGTAGCCGTCACCCATCAGGCTGGTAAGCACGGTGGCGCATTCGTTCCACATGGCCTTGCCGGCGAACACTTCGGCGTTCAGGTACAGCTTGGCCAGCAGGAACTTGGCAACGCCCATGCTTACATGGCCGTAAACAACGTTGTTCTTTCCGGGCAGGTTGTTGGCCGAAATAATGTCCTTAAGCTCGGTTTCCAGCCAGTCGAACAGTTCGGCACGGGTAATTCGCTGGGGAAGAACACCTACCTGGTCTTCTTCGGTAGAGAAAGGAACGTTGCCGAAGCAGTCCAGGGCGTGATAGTAAGCGATGGCGCGCAGGACGCGGGCTTCGTCGATGTAACGTTTGACCAGAGCCTGGTCCAGGTTTTCCAGAACCTTCACCTCACGGATGAACTCGTTGGCGGAACCCACCTGCATGAAAATGCGGGAATAGAACGCATAGATGAAGGTGTCGTCCGTAGTCCAGTTCATGTAGTGGAAGTTCTTGATGGTCTGGTCGTTCCAGCCGCAGAGGCTCTCATCGGTGGTGAGTTCCTCGTGATGGTACAGACCACGGATGTACTGGGAGGCACCACCGTCCAGACCGGAAATGGAAGGATCTCCGTTGGGGCCGTAATAACCGGAAGTGGCAAAACCCAGGTACACACCGGAAATATAGGAATCAAGGGCGGCCTGACTGACGAGCACCTTGTCCACGGTATTGGCGTTGGGGTCGATCGGCGTTACATTCAGATCACCCACGCAGGCAGTCATTGTCGCGGAAGCGGCAAGGATACCGAGAATATAATTGATGGTTTTCATTTTCGTAACGCGGTTTAGAAGTTAAACTTGATACCCACCACGTAGGTTCTGGGACGCGGATAAACCGTGCCGTCGATACCGCCGTAAACTTCCGGATCGATACCCGTGTACTTGGTGATGGTGCAGATATTCTGGACAGTGCCGAAGATATTCAGGGAACCTTCCCTATCCTGGCCTTTGAAGACATGGGGGAAAGTGTAACCCAGGGTGAAGTTGTCCAGCTTGAGGAAGGAACCGTCCTGCAGATAGTAGTCGCTCAGGTACTGGGCCTGGGTGAACATGGACTTGGGAGCGCTGGAAACGCGGTTGCTCACGAACTGGTTGGTCCAGAGGTCGGCCAGCATTTCCGTATCGGAAGCCACGTTGTTATATACCCAGTTGCCGATGGAGGCGTGTCCGGAGAGGGCGGCCGTCCAGTTCTTCCAGTTGAAGGAAGTGTTGAAGCCGAAGGTGAAGTCGGCATCGGCGTGATGACCCAGATACTTGTCGTCGGCGTTGATCTGGCCGTCGTTGTTACGGTCTTTGTAAACGCCGTTGATGGGATTGCCATCGGTGTCATATACCTGCTGGTACAGGTAGAAGGTCTTCATGGGATAGCCCACCTGGAACATCTGGACGTTGTTGCCGGTACCGCCGGAAATACCGCCGGTTTCAACGCCGGTGGCGTCCTCGTCGGAAGCGGTGAGCTTGGTAACGATATTCTGGTTGTAGGCCATGTTCACGCCGATGGTCCAGCTCATGTCACGGGTTTCCACCGGAATGGTGTTCAAGTCCACTTCCACACCGCGGTTGGTCATGGAACCGATGTTGGTGTTCAGGTAGTTGGTAAGGTTGGAAAGGCCGGGAACCGGAATCCAGTTAAGAATGTCGCGGGTGTCTCTCTGGTACACATCCACGCTGGCGGTGATGCGGTCCTTGATGAAACCGAAGTCCATACCGATATTATAGGTAGTGGTGGTTTCCCACTTCAGGTCGGCGCTGTAACCCAGGGCCACGATAGGCATGGAGTAGCTGTCGCCGTTAACGAAGTAGTAGGAACCGGGGCTGTTGATGCTCAGGAACTGGGCGAAGGTGTCGTAGTAGCCGCCCACTTCCTGCTGACCGGTTTCACCCCATGACAGACGGAGCTTGAGGGTGGAAACGGGATCCACGTGCTTGAGGAAGTTCTCGTTCTTGATGTTCCAACCCAGGGCCACGGACGGGAAGATACCCCATTTGTGGTTCTGGAAACGGGAAGTACCATCGGCACGCACCGTGGCGGTAATCAGGTACTTGTCGGCAAAGCTGTAATTGGCACGGCCGAAGAAGGAAATCAGGTAAAGTTCACCCTTGCCTTCGGTGTTCTTCATTTCCAGGTTGTCGGACATACGCTCTTTGCGCTCGTGGCTGTTGCTCCAGAAGTGCTGCCAGGAATAACCGGCCATCACATCTACGAAGTGTTTGCCCAGCGTCTTGCTGTAGTCGGCATAGAACTCCAGGGTGGTGTTCCGGCGCAGGTAGTCGTAGTTGGTGCGGGAACCGCCGCCGGATTCGTCCTTTTCGTGAATAGAGTCCTCGGAACCCATTTCCTTGGCCCGGAAGCCTTCCGACTTGGCGGCATCGATACCCAGGTTCAAGTTCAGGCGCAGGTCCTCGAAACCGTGAATCTTATAGTCGAACTGGGCGTTGCCGATGAAACGGATGGTGTTGGCATAGTCGCGGTTGGCAGCCAGCTGGGCCACGGGGTTCAGGGTTGCCATGGTGTTGGGATTACCGGAAGCGTCAATCCAGCTGGTGTAGCCGTTGATGCCGTTGGGATCGTACACGGGCTTGGTGGGATCGTAATGGTTGGCCGATCCGATGGCGCCCTGGTTGGCATACTCGTTATAGGCGTAGGAAGCCTTTCCGTTCAGGTTCACCGAAAGGTGATTCTGGAAGAAGGAAGGAGCAAAGTTGGCCGACAAGGTAAGGCGGTCCATGCTGGAGCCCTTGAGGGTACCGTTCTGCACGGTGAGACCACCGGAAACACGGTAAGGCAGCCAGGTACCGGCCTTTCCGCTTACGCTCAGGTTGGCGTCCACGGAAGGGGCCACGCGGTAAATCTGCTTCTGCCAGTCCGTATTGGTGTTGCCCAGAGCGGCTTCAGCGGCCGAATTCTCGCCGTAAAACTCGCGGATGAGGGAACGGATGCCGTTGGCGTCCAGCAGGCTGTTGTACTTGGTGAGCGTGTTCACGGAAGCGGTGAGATCGGCTGCTACATGCGGGGCGCCGGTAGCGGTCTTGGAACCCTTCTTGGTGGTGATCACGATAACACCGTTGGAAGCGCGGGAACCGTAAATGGCGGTGGCCGATGCATCCTTGAGCACGGAGAAGCTCTCGATGTCGTCCGGATTGATGGAGGACAGCGGGTCGGAAAGGCCGCCCACGCCGTCGTTGGACACGGGCAGGCCGTCAATTACGTACAGCGGCGTGTTGGCACCGTCGTTGATGGAGGAACCGCCACGGATACGCACGGTAGCACCGGCGCCCGGCATACCGGAACCTGCGGTTACCACAACACCGGCGCTCTTGCCTCGCATCAGGTCGGCCGGAGAGGTGATGACACCCTTGTTCACTTCGTCGGCCTTAACTGTAGAGACCGATCCGGTGAGGTCGCTTTTCTTTACGGTACCGTAACCGATCACCACAACCTCGTCCAGGAAGGTAGTGTCTTCCGACAGGGTGACGGTGGCCGGAACGGCCGATGCAGCGTAAGTTTGGGTTGCATAGCCCATGCAGCTGATTTCCACAACTGCATCGGCGCTAGAAACGGTAAGGACGTAGTCGCCGTCGAGTCCGGTAGTGGTACCGTTGGTGGTACCCTGCTCGATAATGGTGGCTCCGATAACCGGGCCTAGTTCGTCGACTACTACGCCTTTAACCTGGTATCCGCCCTGGGCGAATACGGTGGCGCAGGCTGCCAGCAGCACTGCGATTGCGGTTAAAATCCTTTTCATTTAGCGTGTAGTTAGTTAATATATAAGAAATTAATTGGTTTTCTTGGTGTTGATGAAGTAAACGCAGCAGGCGCCCATCACCAGGTACACACCCGCCATCAGCAGCATGGCCGGCTGGCTGTCCCCCACCAGGCGCAGCACCGCACCGCCCGTTGCGGCCGCCACAATCTGCGGCAGGCAGATGGTGCAGTTGAACAGGCCCAGGTAGCTGCCCATGTAGGGGCTGCCTTCCAGGGCGTTGGTGAGCAGCGAGAACGGCAGGGCCAGCATGGCGGCCCAGGCAAAGCCGATGAGGAAGTAGCTCACAAACAGCGCATACTGGTTGTGGATGAACATAACGGAGGCAAAGCCCACGGCGCCAATCAGGAGGCTCACCACATAGGCCGTGCGGATGTTCTTGAAGCGCGGGATAATGGTGGCCCACAGGATGGAGCCTATGGCCTGGATGGCGAACAGAACGCCCACCCAGTTGCCTGCGGCCTGGTATTCGGCCGATGCGGTGGCACCCTCTACGGCAGCATCCACGCCCCAGCAGTTGAGAGCGATGGCGCCGTTGGTATAGTTCCACATGTACAGGAAGGCGGCCCAGCAGAAGAACTGCACCAGACCCACCGTCCAGAAGGCCTCGGGGGCCTTTTTCAGCAGCGAGAACAGGCCTTCGCCTTTCTTCTCCTCCTTGGCCTGCAGGTCTATGCCGTGGAATTCGGCATACTCCCTGGGCGGCATTTCCTTTACCTTAAAGAAAGTATAAAGGACGCAGAGGATGAGGATGGCGGCGCCGGTGTAGAAGGAGTACTTCACGCTGTCCGGAACCTCGCCTACTCCGGCCTCGTTGGCAATGCCGATCCAGGTGAAGAAAATGGGGAAAATGTAGCCCATCAGGGATCCGGCGTTGCAAAGGAAGCTCTGGATGCTGTAGGCGGTGGTTTTCTGCTCCTCGTTCACCATATCGCCCACCATCATTTTGAAGGGCTGCATGGCCACGTTGATGGAGGTGTCCAGGAAAATGAGGGAGAACAGGCCGAACCACATGGCCATGTTCAGGCCCAGGAACAGGCGGGCGCCGAAATGCAGGCTGCCGGCGTTGGGCAGGAACACCATCACCAGCACGGCGATGATGGCACCAATGAGCAGGTAGGGCTTTCTGCGGCCCATTTTGCACCAGGTGCGGTCGCTGTATTTGCCGATGAGCGGCTGTACAATCATCCCCATAAGCGGGGGTAGAATCCAGAAGAAGGAAAGGGAATGCGGATCGGCGCCCAGCGTGGCGAAAATCCGGCTGATGTTGGCGCTCTGGAGCGCATAGGCAATCTGCACTCCGAAGAATCCGAAGCTCAGATTGAACATCTCCCAAAAACCGAGATTGCGTTTAGCGGACATTGTATTTAGTGTTTTTCCTATGCAATTAGCATCACAAAAATAAAACTTTGAACTTTAATATAATTGCGCGCAGGAACGAACGGCAAAAATGGCAGGACGAAAGGAAAGATTCCCCGGACGAACGGATGACGGGATTTGCGCATTTGCAGAAAATGAACTACATTTGGAAAGCCGATTTGCCTATGGGAAACATCCGCGCACCCTATATCATCCATGTGATGGCCCTGCTGCATGTAGTGGCCACCTTCATGTGCATGCTGCTGGGCATCAACGACTCCCTCCTGCTCACCCTTCTCACCATGACCATGACGGTGCTGCTGTGCCTGAAAAAGCAGCTGTCGGCCGAGTTTGCCGCCATAGTGATTGTGCTGGTGAACGTGCTGGGCTTCCTGATGGGCACCTTCGGGGCCGACCTGCTGGAGCTGTTCATCCATAACGAAATGGTTGTGAGGGCTTTGGCTACATTCATCACCACCGAGCTGCTGGGCTGGGGCGTATTGCTTTTTGTACACCTCTTCCCTACCCGCGTGGCCGCCAAAGGCGACTGGAGCAACAACATCGGCTGGATGGTGGCCGCCGTCACCATCGTTTTCATGCTGCGGGTAGGCGTGGACATGCTGCTGGCATCGGCCGAACCGGGCGTGGAAACCATCCAGGGCATCATGGAAGTAAGTGCTTTCTGCCTGGTGTTCGTGCTGTATTTCGCCGCCCGTATGCGCAACCAGACGGATATCGAGCGGGAAAAAACGCATCAGGCCGAATTCCGCTACATGGCCCTCAAGCAGCAGGTGAACCCCCATTTCCTTTTCAATTCGCTCAATGTACTGGATGCCCTGGTGCAGGAGAGCTCCCGGGAGGATGCCAGCCGCTACGTGCACAAGCTGGCGGGTATGTACCGCTACATGCTGCAGCACGAGGGCGAAAGCCTGGTGCGCCTGTCGGAAGAGATGGAATTTACCCGTATGTATGTGGAACTGATGCTGGTGCGCTTCCCCAAAGGCCTGGACGTAATGATTAATGTGCCGGAGGAAGACCTGCAGTTCCACGTGGTTCCGTGCGCTGTGCAGCTGCTGGTAGAGAATGCCACCAAGCACAACGCCATTTCCGAGGAAAACCCGCTTGTGGTGGAGATTGTTTCCGATGCCGCCACCCGCACCATCCGGGTTAGCAACAACCGCATCCCCCGCCTCTCCCCTTCCCAATCCACGGGCCTGGGGCAGGCCTATATCCGGCAGCAGTATGCCGACCAGACCAGCCGGGTAATCGGCATTGAGTCTTCCGACACCCTTTATCGCGTAACTTTACCCCTTTTATAGTATATGCAGAAACTCACCGCTTTCATTATTGAAGATGAGCCTCGTGCACAAAGAATCCTCCAGAACCTGCTGGCGGCCGAATTCCCGGACATTACCGTGCTGGGCTGCGCCGCTTCCGTGGTGTCCTCTGTAGAATGGCTGCAGGCGCACAACGGCAGCAACCCGGACATGCCGGCTCCCGACATCATTTTCATGGACGTGGAGCTGCAGGACGGCAACAGCTTCCAGATTTTTGACAAGGTGGATATCAAGGGGCAAGTGATTATGACTACGGCCTACGACAGCTATGCCGTAAAGGCCTTTGAGGTGAATTCGCTGGATTATCTGCTCAAGCCCATCGAACCGGAAGACCTGCGTCGTGCCGTTTCCCGGGCCGAGGCCGCCCAGCAGGATGTGCCCACCCTTACCAGGGAGCCGTCGGCCATAAGGGAAAAGTATCTCATTAAGCTGAACGACCGCATTGTGCCCCTGAAAGCCCGCGAAATAGCCTTTTTCTACTCCGAGGCCAAGAATTCCTATGTGGTGCGCACCGACGGAACCGCCTTTATCCTGGACGATTCGCTGGATGCCATTGAGCAGCAGATGGATCCGCACCGCTTCTTCCGCATTTCCCGCAGCTGTATTATAGCGGAAGACGCGGTAGACAGCGTAACCAAGCTTGTTGGCAGCCGCCTCCGCGTTATCCCCAGTGTTAAATTCAAAGGCAACCTGGACCTTACGGTTTCCCGCGCCCGGGTAGATGCCTTCCTGGACTGGTTGCAGGAGAACTAACGGTCTCTTCCGGAGTTTAATACCAGATTCCTGATCTGTTTGTTCAGCTTATCGTTGCCGATAAGGCTTTCCAGCGTGCAGTGCATCCGGAAGCGCCAGTAATAGCGCGGGATGGCCGGCACGTTGATGCGTTCGTCGGCCGGATTGCCCGGATAACGC
>Ga0265299_10004509_pt1 | contig 13155 bp, 10 predicted proteins | sample AusTroGonzalo_MG_4_FD_193485 | JGI IMG/M metagenome (GOLD analysis project Ga0265299, IMG submission 193485) | Bovine rumen microbial communities from tropical cattle in Woodstock, Queensland, Australia - Gonzalo_02 | ecosystem: Host-associated > Mammals > Digestive system > Stomach > Rumen ...
ACGTCAGAGCAGATATGAAGAACAAGCCGGCACCGCTTCTCAACCCCGGCACACTCCAGCCCATGACAGCAGCCGAACTGGAGGGCGTTTTCTGTAAGGAACTTGTCAAGCAGGAGCTTGATAACGATTCACGTTATATAGAGATACCTAAAGAAATCTGTGACTTCTACAAGATGTACAGACCGTCTCCCACAGTCAGGGCATACTGCCTTGAAAAAGAACTGGGAACACCGGCCAAGATCTACTATAAGTTCGAGGGAAACAATACTTCCGGAAGCCACAAACTTAACTCGGCAATAGCCCAGGCCTACTATGCAAAGAAGCAGGGCCTTAAAGGCGTAACAACAGAAACCGGAGCAGGACAGTGGGGAACAGCCCTCTCAATGAGCTGCGCCTACTTCAAACTTGACTGCCGTGTATACATGGTAAAGGTCAGCTACGAGCAGAAGCCTGCCAGAAAAGAGGTAATGAGGACTTACGGAGCCACAATAACTCCGTCCCCGTCAGATACAACAGAAGTCGGAAAGCGCATTCTCAAGGCCTTCCCCAACACAAACGGTTCTCTGGGATGTGCAATAAGTGAAGCAGTTGAATATGCGACAACCCACGAAGGCTACAGATATGTTCTTGGTTCTGTGTTGAATCAGGTACTTCTGCACCAGTCAATCATAGGACTTGAGGCAAAGGCTGCATTGGACAAGTACGGTGTAAAGCCGGATATCATCATCGGCTGCGCCGGCGGCGGATCAAACCTTGGCGGACTTATTTCCCCGTTCATGGGAGAGAAGCTGAGGGGAGAGGCAGATTACCGCTTCATAGCAGTTGAACCTGCATCATGCCCGTCATTCACACGTGGAAAGTTTGCATACGACTTCTGTGATACAGGCTATGTCTGCCCGCTTGCAAAGATGTATACACTGGGAAGCCAGTTCATGCCGTCCCCCAACCACGCAGGCGGACTCAGGTTCCATGGAATGTCTTCGATCCTTTCACAGCTTTACCACGACGGATACATGGAAGCCGTTTCAGTTGAGCAGACAAAGGTTTTCGAAGCAGCAGAGATCTTTGCAAGAACAGAAGGAATCCTTCCCGCACCGGAAAGCAGCCACGCAATCCGTGTTGCCCTGGACGAGGCTCTGAAGTGCAAGGAAACAGGTGAGGAAAAGACAATCCTGTTCGGTCTTACAGGAACCGGATACTTTGACCTTAAAGCCTACGAACAGTACAACAACGGCACAATGAGCGACTACATTCCTACTGACAAGGACATAGAAGAAGCTCTTTCAAAGCTGCCTAAGGTCTGATATCTTATATACAGTTATAAGTATCAGTTATGAGACCGCTTTTATTACAAGATGTACTGATTAGATTAGTAGTTTCTCTTATCATCGGATGCGCCCTTGGCTACGGAAGAACCCGCCTTGGGCGCGTTGCCGGTATGAGAACCTATACAATAACGTCTCTGGGCGCATGTCTTGCCATGATTATTGCCCAGTACGAGTTCCAGATGCTCAACACCATCTGGTTTAATCCTGCACTTGGAGCAATCAAGTTCGACGGCTCCAGATATGTCGCAATGGTTGTCTCCGGTGTAGGTTTTTTAAGTGCCGGAACTATAGTTTCAATCGGAAGAAACAGCGTTGTAGGTCTTACAACAGCCTCCGGTCTTTTTGCAACATGCTGCCTCGGAATAGCCGCGGGTGCAGGATTCTGGGCAGCCGTCATCATTGTTGCCATCCCCATGGTTCTGACAATTGACTACTCATATTCAGTTGAAACAGGATTCAAGAGATTCCTGCGCAACATGAAGATGTATGTCACATGTCCGGACAACTCAATGAACACCCTGGCAACAATTCTTACATTCCTTGAAGACAAAGGTGCCAAAATACTTGAGTCCGATTCGGATGACTCATCAACCTTCATTATTTCAGTCAAGCTGGGAAAGAACATGAAGTCACATTCGGTTCTTCTTGCAGAACTTGCAGACCTGGACTGTGTAGAGTCCGTACAGGAAATATTTTCATAGGAGACGGAATGCTTACACTGCTTGATCAACTGAGAAATTTTGACTTAATCGGGGTGCTTGCCCGTACAATTTTTGCAATTATCTGCGTCACGCCCATAGGACTTGAGCGTACGGCAAAGGACAGACCTGCAGGATTCAGAACCCACATAATGGTAATCCTCGGAGCCCTTGTAGCTTCAATGACGGGGCACTACATCTATCTGGGCATGGGCCTTCCGGCCGATGTCACCAGACTTCCGGCCCAGGTTATTGCCGGTCTGGGCTTTCTGGGTGCAGGAACAATCATTCTCACAAAGAGGAACGGAGTAAAAGGGCTTACAACTGCGGCAGGTCTGTGGACAACAGGTGTTGTAGGACTTGCAATAGGAGCCGGTTTCTACGAAGGTGCAGTCCTGTGCTCGGTTCTTGTATTCCTGACTGAGAAATACGCAGGAAAACTCAAAAAAAACGTTGCCAGAAACACGGGAGTTCAGATGAGACTCACATACAAGGATCCTGAAGTTCTGGACAATGCATTCAAACTCTGCAACAAGGTGGGACACAAAGTGAGCAAGATGAGGGTGGAGAAACTTGATGACGGCTTTTATCAGGCAACAGTTTCCGTTTACCTTCACCTTTCCATGTCCAAGGACGAGTTTGAAAAGGAAATAGGCGCCATAGAAGGTGTAAGGGAAGCTGTCTGCATTTCAGGCGCCGCCAGGGGAGACAAATGATGAAGATAACAACCATTGGAGAAATTCTGATAGACATGACCCAGTGCGGTGTTGATGAAAACGGAGTAATCCGTTTTGCTGCAAACCCTGGCGGGGCTCCTGCCAACGTTGCAGTTGCAGCATCCCGTCTTGGCTGTAGCACTGCATTTGTAGGCTGTGTGGGAAAGGATACATTCGGAAACATTCTGCGCGATACCCTTGTTGCAAACAATGTCGATGTTTCAGGGCTTCAGACTACAGACAGAAGCGGAACAACCCTGGCCGTTGTAACAGTGGACAGAACGGGGGAGAGAACATTCTCCTTTATGAGAAAACCCGGTGCCGATACATGTATCGATTCTGAAAAGGCCGTCGAGAGCGTGAAGAATGCAGATATTCTGCACTTCGGAAGTGTCAGTCTTACAGACTGCTACTGCCGCTCTGCAATCCACAGTGCAATAAAAGAGGCCAGAAAGAACGGAGCAATCATAACCTATGACCCGAACTACCGTTCCAGTCTTTGGGAAAAAGAAGAGTATGCAATGTACCACATGAGGGAAGTCCTCGAGCTGTGTGACATTATCAAAATCAGTGATGAAGAGACAGAACTGCTGACAGGAAAGAAGGACCCGAAAGAGGCTGCCCGGGTTCTTGTTGAGCAGGGACTGAAAATTGTCCTTGTTACACTTGGGGCAGACGGAGCCTACTTCAGAACACAGAACCTTGAGGGAACAGTTCCCGGTTTCAAGGTAAAGGTTGCAGATACAAACGGAGCAGGAGATACATTCTTCGGAGCATTCCTGAGCAGGATTGCCGTTCGCGGAGGAATTGAGAATATTACAGAGGACGAACTGAAATCCTACGTCCGCTTTGCAAACAGGGCAGCATCATTAACATCTAGCAGACCGGGAGCAATTCCGGCAATGCCTTCCTTGAAGGAAGTAACGGAGGCTTTATGAAAATGGAAGCAGAGTTTTCACAGAGGTTTGTGAAATATGAAGATGAACTAAAGTGGCTTTACGCCGAACTTTATCACAACGACAAACAGGCCTATGAGTACTTTGTCTCCATGATCTACAGGCTTTGGAAGGAAAGGCCGGAAGAACTGAAGAAGATAGACAGAGCCCGTGAAGCCTGTCCCGAATGGTACAAGGGCCATGACCTTGTAGGCATGCTCATGTACGTAAATGCCTTTGCGGGAAACCTCAAGGGTGTTGAGAAGAATCTTGACTACATTGAGGACTGCGGGGTGAACTACCTTCACCTGATGCCCCTTCTTGAAAGTCCCAAAGAGCGCAGTGACGGCGGTTATGCAGTAAGCGATTTCAGACGCGTCCAGCCCGAACTTGGAACAATGAAGGACCTTGCAAAACTGGCTGATTCCTGTCACAAACGCGGCATTTCAGTCTGTCTTGACTTTGTAATGAACCATACAAGTGAAGACCACGAGTGGGCAAAAAGGGCCCGTGCTGGTGAAAAGGAGTATCAGGACAGATACTTCTTCTACGACAACTGGGATATCCCCAACCAGTTTGAACAGACAGTGCCCCAGGTCTTCCCCGTAACAGCACCTGGAAACTTCTCATGGTGCAATGAGGCAAGAAAGGTTGTCATGACAACTTTCTATCCCTACCAGTGGGACCTTAACTATGCAAATCCCGTTGTCTTCAACGATATGACAGACAACATGCTCAACCTCTGCAACCATGGTGTGGATATTATCCGCCTTGATGCAGTTCCCTACATCTGGAAGCAGCTTGGAACAAACTGCCGTAACCTGCCTCAGGTTCACAGCCTTGTAAGAATCATGAGGATTGTCTGCGAAATAGTCTGTCCCGGAACCCTGCTTCTGGGAGAAGTTGTAATGGAGCCCAGCAAGGTTGTTCCTTACTTCGGAAGCGTAGACAAGCCCGAGTGTCACCTTCTGTACAACGTCACCACTATGGCATCCATCTGGCACACAGTTGCAACAAAGGATGTAAGGCTTCTTGCCCATCAGCTGGAGCAGGTATTCAGCCTGCCAGGCCAGTACACCTTCCTCAATTATCTGCGTTGCCATGATGACATTGGATGGGGCCTTGATTACGACTACCTAAGGCAGTTCGGCCAGCAGGAAGTTCCCCATAAGAAATTCCTCAACGACTACCTTACAGGTAACTTCGAGGGCAGTTGTGCACGCGGAGAGCTGTACAACAACGACCCGCGTCTTGGCGATGCCCGTCTTTGCGGCACAACTGCATCACTTTGTGGTATAGAGGTCCCCGAGGGTGTGAACATGGCCGTTACAAAGGACTGCATGCTCCATGCCTTCATGTTCACCCTCAGCGGTGTACCTGTAATCTACAGCGGTGATGAGATTGCACAGACAAACGACTGGTCCTACCACAACGACCCCATAAAGGCAGAGGACAGCCGCTACCTCCACAGAGGGAACCTGGACTGGAAGAAGGCTCAGAAGCGCAACTCAAGAACAGGAGTTGAAGGAAAAGTCTTCAGGGCAATAAAGAAGATGGAGAAGATACGCTTTGACAACCGCTGCTTTGACTCACAGGCAACTGCAACGCTTTTCAAGACCGGAAACAACAACGTTCTGGGAATCAGAAAAGAGTACAGGGGACAGACCCTGATTGCACTTTTCAACTTCTCCGACAATGACCAGTGCATCTGGCTTATGGAAGGAAACAAGTATAAAGATCTGTGGACAGGCAAGGGCACAAACCTCCCGTACGCAGATATCCCTGCCGGTAGTTTCAGATGGCTTGTTTTGAGGTGACAGTATGGATAAGAAGATAATTTTCCTTGATATCGACGGAACTCTGACAGTTGCCGGAAGCAACGTTCCTCCTGCAAGCGCACTTGAAGCCATAAAGAAGGCGAGGGCAAAAGGACACAAGGTTCTTCTCTGCACCGGACGCAATCCGGATATGCTTGCTCCCGTTCTGAAGTACGGTTTTGACGGGGCTGTAGGCTGTGGAGGCGGTTATGTCTTTGCAGATGGAAAAGTCCTTTACGACTGTCCCATGACAGAAGAACAGCGTAAGACCGGAATGGACCTTCTGGGAAAGAACGGTGTGTTCAGAACAATTGAGGCGAAGGATGCCACATTCGGAGACGAAGACCTGGCTGATTTCCTGCAGGAAGCAGGCGAGGGCAACAGCGAACTGATGCGCTGGAGAAAGGCTCTTGCAGAGCAGCTGAACATCAGACCCATGTCCGAGTACGACGGAAGACCCATCTACAAGATTGTCTTCATGTGCAGAACTTATGAACAGCTTGAACCTGCAAAGAAGGCCCTTGAGAAGGACTTCAACTTTGTTGTTCAGGATGTGGCTGCCCACAACTGCCTTAACGGAGAACTGATCAACAGAAAGTTCGACAAGGGAAAGGGAGTACGCACCGTTGCCCAGTACTACGGCTATGATATAAAGGATACAATCGGTTTCGGAGACAGCATGAATGACCTTGAGATGATCGAGACCGTAGGCATGAGCGTCTGTATGGACAACGGAAGTCCTCTTCTCAAACAGAAGAGCAAGATGGTCTGTCCTTCGGTTGAAAATGACGGTCTTGCAAAGGCTTTTGAACAGCTTGGTCTCGTATAACTGATTTCTGCAACAAACAGCAACAAAAAACGGTAAAAATCGGCCTTCCAGTATATTGGAAGGCCATTTTTCTACTATTTTTCATATGTTTTTATTTGCGTGCAGAGATAGGCTCAAGTAGAATCATAATGAACGAGTATACCCGGCTGCGCCGGGGAAACCCACTTAGGAGGAGTATATGGCTCTAGATTACAGAAAATGTGCCGAGGAGATTGCTGCCAATATTGGTGGTGGTGCCAATGTTGTAAGTGCGGCACACTGCGCTACCAGACTCAGACTGGTAATTGCAGACAACAAGAAGCTGAACAAGAAGGCCCTTGAGAACGTTGATGGCGTAAAGGGTATGTTTGAATCAAACGGTCAGCTTCAGTTGATTATCGGAACTGGAACAGTCAACAAGGTTTACGACGAATTCCTTGCTGTTACCGGTGCATCAGCAGCAACAAAGGATGATGTAAAGAAAGCAGCAGCATCAAAGATGCCGCTCTGGAAAAGAATTCTCAAGACACCGGGCGATGTGTTTGTTCCCATTCTTCCGGCAATTGTTGCTTCAGGTCTTATGATGGGTCTTGTCGAAGCTCTGGCAAAGGCAATTCCGTCATTCGCATCTTCAGGCTGGTTCGGCTTCCTGGATATGGTTGCAAACACAGCATTCGCACTTCTGCCCGTTCTGGTTGCAGTTTCATCAGCAAGAGTTTTCGGTGGAAACATCTTCCTCGGTTGTGTAATCGGTATCATGATGGTTCACCCGGCTCTTATGAACGCATGGACAGTCACACCGACAAACCAGCCGGCAGTATGGAACCTCGGAATCCTGAAGATTTCACAGGTAGGTTATCAGGGACACGTAATTCCGGTAATACTTGCAGTCCTTCTCATGTCCACGATAGAGAAGAAGCTGCATAAGGTTGTTCCGGAAATGATTGACCTGTTTGTCACTCCGCTGGTAACTGTTCTTGCAACAGCATTTGCAACATTCGTTGTTATCGGACCTATCTTCTCAGTCCTTGAGAACTGGGTTCTTGCCGGTGCTACATGGCTTGTTACATCAACAGGCGGTATCGGAGCTCTTATCATGGGTGCTCTTTATCCGTTCACAGTTGTCATGGGTCTTCACCACATGTACAACGTTATTGAAGCCGGTATGCTTTCTTCTGCAACACTCGGCGTCAACATCTGGATGCCCATCGCAACAGCAGCCAACTTCGCACAGTTCGGAGCCTGTCTTGCAGTTGCAATCAAGTGCACAGACAAGAAGCTCAAATCAGTTGCACTGCCCAGCTCACTTTCCGCATCACTCGGAATCACAGAGCCGGCAATCTTCGGTGTTAACTTCCGCTTCATGAAACCCTTCATCGCCGGTGTTATCGGTGGTGCAGCAGGTTCACTGTTCGGTTCCATTGCACGTTTCACAGCTTCAACTGATATCTACAACACAGCAGGTGTTCTTGTTTATGCCAAGGGCGCAAAAGTTCCTTTGGGAGCAACAACTTACGGCGTAACCGGTATCCCCGGACTTCTTGCTATCAACAACATCCCGCTTTACCTGATTCTCCTGGCTATTTCAGGCGGAATTGCATTTGTTGTCTGTAACTTCATCTGGAAGGAAGAGAAACCCGAAGAAGTAAAAGCAGAAGAACCCGAGGCAAAGGTAGAGGCTCCGAAGACAGTTGTTATCCGCTGCAAGAACGGTGCAGTCTACCAGCCTGTAAAGGGTAAGGTTGTTGCACGCAAAGACATCCCCGATGAAACATTCGCAGGTGGCGTTCTTGGTGATGGTGTCGGAGTTGTTCCTGAAGAAGGTCTTGTAGTTGCTCCGTTCGACGGAACAGTCACTTCAGTTGCAGAGAGCAAACATGCAGTAGGACTTGAGTCCCAGGGTATGGAACTTCTCATCCACGTTGGAGTAGACACAGTCAACATGAAGGGTGACGGCTTCACATGCCTTGTCAACGAAGGCGATGCAGTCAAGGCCGGACAGGCTCTGATTAAATTCGATATTGCCAAGATCAAGAAGGCTGGCTACAACGAGACCGTTGCAGTACTGCTTACAAACTCAGATGACCTTGAAGAAGTTGTCTGCGGCTGAAATAGGAGGAGTTAAAATATGAAGACATTTGAATACACAATCAAGGATCCCGTAGGAATCCACGCAAGACCGGCCGGAATGCTGGTAAAGGAAATCAAGAAGTACGCTTCAACAGTTACAATCTCCAAAGGCGAGAAGTCAGTCAACGCTCTCAAACTCATGGCTCTTATGGGCATGGGTATCAAGCAGGGTGACACAGTAAAAGTCACAGTCGAAGGTGCAGACGAAGACACAGCAGCAGCTGAGATTGAAGCATTCTTCAAGGCCAACCTCTAATTCAAGGAGACCAGTATGATTTCTATTCAGGGCAAGGGAGTATCAACGGGAGTAGCAATAGGACCGCTGTACTTCTACCAGCGTGCAAAAAGCACAATTGACCGCAAAACAGTCAAGGATACGGCTGCGGAATGGGAAAGATTCAAGGCTGCACAGGCTAAGGCCGTTGAACAGCTTGGAGAACTGGCAGAAAAGGCTCGCAGGGAGGCAGGTGATTCTGCCGCCCTGCTGTTTGAGACTCACCAGATGATGGCAGAGGACCTTGACTACGAAGAGTCAATCCAGGGCCTGATTCAGGACGAAAACCTCAACGCCGAAGCCGCAGTTTCCGACACTGCCGCCCAATTTGCAGAGATGTTTGCATCAATGGATGACCCCTACATGCAGGCAAGAGCTGCAGACGTAAAGGATGTTTCATCCAGAATAGTTGCAGTTCTTACAGGCGCAATCCAGGGTGGAATAGATTCATCTGTTCCTGTAATCCTCATTGCAGACGACCTTGCACCCAGTGAGACAGTCCAGCTTGACAAGAGCAAGATCCTGGGATTCATCACAGAGGGCGGAAGCGGCTCAAGCCACACTGCAATCCTTGCAAGAACAATGGGCATTCCCGCAATAATCGGAGTAGGCAAGCAGGTCAAACCCGAATGCGCAGGCCACGAGGTAATCATTGACGGCGCAAAGGGCGAAATCATCATAGATGCAGACCCTGCCACAAGAAACGTCATGCTCGGAAAGATTGAAGAGCAGAAGAAAAACCGCGAGATGCTTGAGCGCCTGAAGGGCAAACCCAATGTAACAAAGGACGGTCAGTCTATCCGCATCTACTGCAACATCGGAAGTCCCGATGATGTAGCACCTGTTCTCGGAAACGATGCAGGCGGAATCGGCCTCTTCAGATCTGAATTCCTCTATCTGAACTGTGATGACTATCCTTCAGAAGACTACCAGTTCGAAGCCTACAAGAAGGTTCTTTCTGACATGGAGGGCAGGGAAGTTGTAATCCGCACACTGGACATTGGTGCAGACAAGCAGATTGGCTACTTCAACCTTCCCAAGGAAGAGAACCCTGCAATGGGTAACCGCGCCCTGAGAATCTGTCTGAACAGACCCGAAGTATTCCATACACAGCTCAGAGCTCTATACAGGGCATCTGCATATGGAAAGCTTCTCATCATGTTCCCCATGGTAACAAGCGTATGGGAAGTAAGAGAAGCAAAGAAGATGTGTGAACGCGTTAAGAAGGAGCTTTCAGAAGAGGGTATTCCTTACAGCGAAGATGTAGAGATCGGAATCATGATTGAAACTCCTGCAGCTGCAGTCATGAGTGACCGCCTTGCAAAGGAAGTAGACTTCTTCTCCTGCGGAACAAACGATCTTACACAGTACACACTTGCCTGTGACAGACAGAATGCTGATCTTGGAAGGTTCTTCAACCCGCACCATCCCGCAGTTCTCAGACTTCTCAAGATGGTCTGTGACAACGCACACAAGAACGGTATCTGGGTTGGTATCTGCGGAGAGTTGGGAGCAGACCTTACACTCACAGATACGTTCCTTTCAATCGGAATTGATGAACTGAGCGTTTCACCGCGTGCCGTTCTTCCTCTCAGACAGAAGGTCCGTGAGACTACAGTTGCCAAGGTTCGCAACAAGGTTCTCGAAGATCTGCTCAGTGATGAGAACTCAATCTGAGGCCAGATGGCATATTGATTTTACCGGCAGAGTACAGCATGTGGGCTTCCGCTACACGGCACTGTATCTCTGCCGGAATCTTTTTCTCACCGGCTGGGTTGAAAATATGCCTGACGGCTCTGTCCAGATGGAGATTCAGGGAAGTATCGCATGTCTGCGAAAGTTCCTTATCCAGATAAAAAGCCAGCCACACATTCACATAGAGAAAGCTCAAATAACCGAAATGGATATTGATCCAAGGGAACGTCGTTTTTCCGTCAGATGAGGTCTTATTTCGCAGCTTTGTAAATCCTGAACATATCCTCTGTCTCAAGGATGCGGAAGTTCCCAAGGGTCTTCTTGCCGTTCAGGGAGGCCTTTTCTGCAAGCATGCGGCAGACATCGTCTGTTGCGTCTATGCCAAGTTCCTTGAGGCTTGTGGGCATTCCGAAGCTTTTGAAGGTATTCTCAACAGCCTTGATGGCAGAATCTGCATCCTCAACGCCGTAAACAAGCTTACCAAGTGTTGCAAAGCGCTGGGGACAGGTGTCCTTCACATAACGTGCCCATGAACCCCAGATTGCCGCAAGACCTGCTCCGTGTGCAACGTCGTAGATAGCTGAAAGCTCGTGTTCAAGGCGGTGGCATGCCCAGTCACCTGTTGATTCGTAGCCCATGTTTGTAAGGCCGTTGTGGGAAAGTGAGCCTGCCCACATTATGTTTGCCCTGGCATCGTAGTCGTTGGGCTTTTCGAGTGCAATCGGAGTGTATTTGATTATTGTCTTAAGAACTGATGCAGCAACATGGTCGGTGACTTCAAGGTTGGGGCCCTTGTGGAAGAAACGCTCGATTGTGTGCATCATGATGTCTGTGCTGCCGCAGCCTGTCTGATATTTAGAGACAGAGTAGGTAAGCTCGGGATTCATAAGGGCAAATACGGGGCGCCCAAGGTCGTTGTTTGATCCGAATTTGTCGTTGGGAGTCTTCTCGTCATTTGTGATGACGCTTGAGTTACTCATCTCGCTTCCTGTGGCAGAGAGGGTGAGTACCACGCCGACAGGAATTCTGCGTTCCACCTTCTTTCCTGTGTAGAAATCCCATACATCTCCGTCGTAGAGGCTGCCGTAGGAGATACACTTGGCACTGTCCAGTACAGAGCCTCCGCCCACCGCAAGGATGAAGTCAACCTTCTCGCGTTTGCAAATCTCAATGCCCTTTCTGGCAAGTGAGAGCCTTGGGTTGGGCTGAACTCCGGCAAGCTCGACAAAACTGATTCCGTTCTCGGTAAGGGACTTTCTTACAATATCAAGAAGGCCGCTTTTCTCTGCAGAACCTGTTCCGCTGTGGATCAGAACCTTGTGTGCATTGTGCTGTCTGAGCACTTCTCCTGCAAGTTTTTCAGTTTCGCGTCCAAAGTAGACATGGGTGGGTGTATAGTACTGTGTATAGGCCATGATTTTCCTCCGCCGATTATGATATTATAATGAACCAGTAGATATTGAAAGGCGGTAACAAAAAGTGTTCAGAAGATTTGGAGCTTTCATAGTTGATTTGTGTCTTGTTGTTGTTTTAACAGTTGTCATTGCGCTTCCTCTCAGAAGTATAAGCGGTTATGCCGCAACATCTGACAGGATGAATGCCATCTTTGACAGGATTGCAGCTGAGCACGGTGTTGATATCAACATTACAAACCAGCAGTACAACGCATTGTCAGAAGAGGAAAAACTTGCAATTGATGCTGCGCTTGTGGATATTTCAGAAGATACTGAGGCTGCAGAACTCTACGCAAAGACCGTCAGACTTCTGTTTATTGTCATCTTTTCTTCCCTGTTGGTCTCTGTTGTTCTTCTTGAACTTGTTCTTCCTCTTATCTTCAAGAACGGCCAGACAATAGGAAAGAAACTTATGAGGTTTGAAGTCCAGCGCCGCGATGGAGAACCGCTCAACCTTGTAACCATGCTTTTGAGAAGCATCACAGGCAAGTTCTTCATTGACTACGGACTTCCCGTTTTCTTCTTTCTGTCGTTTATCTATGCAAATGCAGGAAGGACACCTTTAATCGGTCTCCTGATGCTCACTCTTGCACAGATTGTCTGTATTGCCGTAACAAGTGACAGACGTGCGCTCCATGATATTATTGCAAGCACGGTAGTAGTCCCCATAGCACTGCAGTATTAACAAAACAGTATTTTCTTTTTCATGCCTATTGAATATAGTAAGGGCGGGGAGAAGAAAAATGCTTAAAATTGAACACCTTACAAAAACCTACGGAGAGAAGAAGGCAGTTGATGACCTGTCTTTGCATATCGCCGCAGGCGAGATCTTCGGATTTATCGGACACAACGGCGCAGGAAAGAGTACAACTCTCAAATGTGCGGTCGGAATTCTTCAGTTTGACAAGGGTGAAATAACGATTAACGGAAACTCGATAATGCAGGATCCTGTAAGGTGCAAGCAGGATATTGCATACATTCCGGACAACCCGGATCTGTATGATTTCATGAGCGGAATCAAGTATCTGAACTTCATTGCAGATATCTTCGGAATTCCATCAGATGTGCGTCAGGAGAGGATCCGCAAGTATGCAGACACCTTTGAGCTTACCGATGACCTTGCACAGCCTATCTCCGCTTATTCGCACGGTATGAAGCAGAAGCTCGCTGTTATTTCGGCCTGGCTTCATTCTCCAAAACTCATAATCATGGACGAACCTTTTGTAGGTCTTGACCCCAAGGCTTCCCACATTCTCAAGCAGATGATGCGTGAGCACTGTGACCGGGGCGGAGCAATCTT
>Ga0265299_10004511_pt1 | contig 13154 bp, 10 predicted proteins | sample AusTroGonzalo_MG_4_FD_193485 | JGI IMG/M metagenome (GOLD analysis project Ga0265299, IMG submission 193485) | Bovine rumen microbial communities from tropical cattle in Woodstock, Queensland, Australia - Gonzalo_02 | ecosystem: Host-associated > Mammals > Digestive system > Stomach > Rumen ...
GTGGTGCTCTGTGGCGGCCATACCCCTACCCAGAACCGCTTCATCCACGAGATCGGACTACGGAAGCTCCTGCAGGACTTTCCCGGCGTCGTAATGGGGTGTAGCGCCGGCTCCATGAACTGCGCCGACAAGGTCTACGCTCACCCGGAACTTCCAGGCGAAGTAGTCGATCCCCATTACCGGCGTTGGCTGACCGGTCTGGGACTGACGGACATCAACCTGATCCCGCACCTGGAACAGGTGCGCAACTACCAGGTGGACGGCCGGCGCCTGCTCGAGGACGTAGCTTTCCCCGACAGCCTGGGCCGCCGCTTTTATACCTTCCCCGACGGCGGCTACATCCGGATCAAGGATGGCCGCAGTGTCCTCTATGGCGAGGCCTGGGAGATTTCCGGTGGCACCATGCACCGTATCTGTGACGAAAATAAATCCTATTCATTCATGAACCTGATTTTCATTTCTCCCCACTTCCCGCAGACCTACTGGCACTTCTGTGCCGGCGCCAGACGCAATGGCGTCAATGTGCTGGGCATTGCGGACACCAACTACGAGAACCTGCCGTGGGAACTTCGCCAGAACCTCACGGACTATTATAAAGTGAACAACCTGGAAGACTACGCCGAAATGTATCGTGCCGTAGCGTGGTTTGCCCACAAATACGGCAAGATCGACTGGATCGAGTCGAACAACGAATACTGGCTGGAGCAGGACGCCCGCTTGCGGACCGATTTCAACATCACCAGCGGCATTCACAGCGATCGGATCGCCGCTATCCGCAATAAGTCGGAGATGAAAAAATACTATGCGCTGGGCGGCATCCCGACAGCCCGGCAGGTCAAGGGTTCGGCGGGCAAGGACGCCATCCGCGCTTTCGTCAAGAAGACCGGCTATCCGGTGATTGCCAAACCCGACAGCGGCATGGGCGCTTCCGGGACCTTCAAGCTGCAGAGCGACGCGGAGCTGGAAGCCTGGTTCGAAGCGCATCCCAATTTCGGGTTCTATGTCATCGAGGAATTCATCACGGGCCTGCTCGTGAGCTACGATGCGATCTATAATTCACGCCTCGAGCCGATCTTCGAGAACAACTCCGTGTTCCCGACGCCCATTATGGACATCGTGCACGGCAACCTGGATACCTGCTACTGGGTCAATAAGACGGTGCCGGCGAAGCTGGCCGCCATCGGTCGCCGCACGGTCAAGGCTTTCAACACGCCGGGCCGTTTCGTACACCTGGAGTTCTTCCAGCTCGACCGTGACCGCGAGGGTTTGGGTAAAAAGGGTGACTACGTGGGTTTGGAGGTGAACATGCGCCCGCCGGGCGGCTATACCCCTGATATGATGAATTACGCTCATTCCACGGATGTGTTCCAGATCTGGGCCGATATGGTGGCCTTCGACGAGCGGCGTAAGCCGGAAGGCGAGCAGTTCTACTGCGGTTATGCCTCCCGTCGCGATGGGCTGGCCTATGCGCACAGTCACCAGGAAATCATGGAAAAATATGGGGCGGCCATCAGCTTCCAGGGACGCGTTCCCGACGCCCTGTCCGATGACCTGGGCAATCACTGCTATATCACGCGTTTCGCGAACAAGAAGGACATCGAACCCTTCTTCCGCTTCGTCACGGAGCGAAGTTGATACTCCAGCGTGGCACTTTCCACGCTGAAAATCAACAAATTACCGAAAATCGGTTGCGTAATAATACGCAACCGATTTTCGTTAGTATGCTGATTATCAGGCATATGCGTGCCACGGTGAAAATTGTCAAAAAAAGTTTGTGGAAATTTTTGGAAATATTTGGAATAAAGTGGAAAATTTTCTTAACTTTGCAACACACATCACTGAACGCATATAGGATACGATGGCGAAGTTTATCGGTTGCTACAAGGCAAAGGTCGACGACAAGGGTAGATTGATCTTCCCTTCCGCCTTCAAATCCAGTATGGGCGAGGGTGCGAACCTTCGCTTCGTAGTTAAAAAGTCTCTCTTCGCAGAGTGCCTCGAAATGTACGCCTACGATGAGTGGGAAAAGGATTCCGAAGCGGTCAGAAGCCGTTTGAACCCCTTCAACAGGGAACACGACACCTTCTGGCGGGAATACATGAGAGGCACTGCGGACGTAGAGCCGGACGGCAAGCTGGGACGCATGACCATTCCGAAAACCCTCCTCGAGAAGGCGGGCATCGACAAGGAAGTCGTCTTTGCGGGAAGCAACCACATGATCGAGATCTGGGACAAGAAGAAGTACGAGGAGAAGGAGATGGAGAGCCGGGACTTCGTAGCGTTGGCCGAAAAGATCCTCGGTTAGCAGGAGGAGATTCCCGACATGTCTGCGTACCACACTCCCGTCCTACTCAACGAGAGCATTTCGGCGCTTGCCATTCGCGAAGACGGTGTCTACGTGGATGCAACCTTTGGAGGAGGCGGTCACAGCCGCGAGATTCTGAAACATCTCGGTCCGAAAGGCCGGCTGATCGCATTTGACAAAGACCAGGATGCACTGGCAAACGCGCCCGATGATCCGAGACTGACCGTTGTCCACAATGACTTCCGCTTTGTGCACAACTTCGTTAAATACTACGGATATGCGGCGGTGGATGGAATACTGGCGGACCTGGGCGTATCATCGCACCAGTTCGATACGGGAGAACGAGGCTTCTCCTTCCGTTTCGAGAACGCGCCGCTGGATATGCGCATGAATGCTGACGCACCAGTGTGTGCAGCTGATATAGTAAATAGTTATAGTGGGGAAGATCTGGAAAGGATCTTCCGGCTTTACGGCGAGGTAGAGAGCAGCAGGCGGGTCGCGGAACTGGTGGTTTCGGCCCGGGAAAGAAGCCCGTTGAAGACCACGGACGATTTAGGCAGAGCGATTGCACCTGTTCTGCCTAAATTATTTGAACATAAATATTTAGCAAAGATATACCAAGCGCTGAGGATTGAAGTCAATGGCGAGATGACTTCATTGGAGGGGTTTATGAAAGGGGCTTTCCGATCGCTCGGGCAAGGAGCACGGCTGGCCGTCATTACATACCATTCTATCGAAGACCGCATCGTCAAGACCGCAATCAGGGATGGCTGTCAGGAAGGACAGCTACAGCGTGTGAACAAGAAACCCATACTTCCCTCCGAGGAAGAGATTGCTTCCAACACACGCGCGCGCAGCGCAAAGCTGAGGGTCGCCGAAAGGCAGTAAGACGATGAAGAAACGGGACAAGGACCAGGACCAGAACCAGAACCAGAATCGGAAGAGAGGCCGCATCAAACGGCTTTTCGACAAGGTGGTCAGCTACCTGAGCGGGGACAAGCTGATCGAATGGGGCGTGGACCGTCAGCTCGGTTTCATCTTATTCGTGTTCCTCATCATCTGCGCCTCCATCGCATGGAGCCTCATGGTGGAACAGAACCTCGTGAAAGTACAGAAAAACGAACGGGCGCTGCAGGAACTGCGCATCAGCTACCAGCAGCGTACCCTCGACCTGGTGGGCATGAACAACCGCACCCGGATCGACGGTTTACTGAAGGCGAGCGGCTCGAAGCTGCACGCTCCGGTGAAGCCGCCCAAACGCATTGAATTGGACAAATAGGACTATGCAGGTCAATATCAACAAAGTCGGCGCCTTCTATCTGCTATTCGTGCTGATGGCACTGGTAGCAGTGGGGCAGATTGTGAACCTGCAATTCATCAACAAACCCGGTCGCAGCTATTCGAAAAAGACGACCCGCGAAGACGTTCTCCCTTGCACCCGCGGAAGCATCCTCGCCGACGACGGACGCTACCTGGCCTTCTCCATCCCGGAGTACCGCATGGGCATGGACTGCGTGCAGCCCGACTCCGCCCTCTTCGCCAGCGGCATCGACTCCCTGGCCATCTGCCTGGCCAATTTCTACAAAGACAAGAAGGCCGCCCAGTATAAAAAAGAAATCGTTGACCGCCGCAAGGAAGGACTCAATGGCGGACGCCGCTACCTCTTCCTCAACCGGCGCCTGCTCACCTACCAGGAGATGAAAGAAGTCTCCTCCTTCCCCATCCTGCGCGAAGGCCGTGGGCGCGGTGGACGCGACGAGGTGAAAGTGGACCACCGCACCTACCCTTACGGCCGCCTGGGCTTCCGCACCCTCGGCTACATCAAAGACCAGAGCGAGATCCCGACCATCGGCATCGAGGGAAGCTGCGACTCCATCCTGCGCGGCACCGACGGCATCCAGCCGATGCGCCTGACCGAAGGCCGCAACTGGATTGTAGACACCGACCGCGAGACCATCCAGCCCGTGGACGGCCTCGACGTGCAGCTGACCATCGACATCGACATGCAGGACCTGGCCCAGAACGCCCTGATGGACGTCCTTCGAAAGACCAATGAAGTCCATGCGGGTACCGTCGTGGTGATGGAAGTCGCCACGGGCGAGATCAAGGCCATGGTCAACCTCGAGAAGAACGGAAAAGGCGGCTTCGACGAGACCTACAACTACGCCATCGGCCGCAAGGGCGAACCGGGCAGCGTCTTCAAGGGCGCCACCCTCACCACCCTGATCGAAGACAAGAAACTCACGCTCGAGACCGTGGTCCCCGCCCCTGTCATCTGGAACTACGGCGGCGGCAAGCCCTTCGAGGACTCTTACCTGAGAAGCTATCCGGGCACGATCTCCATCCTGCGGGCTTTCGAGATCTCCTCCAACAATATCTTCCGCATGCAGGCGGCCAAGTATTACGACAAGAACCCGAAGGAATTCTTCCGGAAGCTCACCGAGGAGCGCCGCATCACCTACGACTTCCCCTTCGAGCTCAAGGGCATGGCCCACGCACACCTCAAGGATCCCGACCGGAAGGTCAATCCGGGAGCCTGGAATATGAAAGACCTGCCCCAGACCGCCATGGGCTATACCGTGGAAATCACGCCGCTCCATACGCTCAACTTCTACAACGCACTCGCCAACGAAGGCGTGATGATGCGCCCGCACCTGGTGCGCAACTACCAGAAGGACGGAGAGATCGTCAAGGAATTCAAACCGGAGAAGATCGGCACCATCTGCAGCAAGGAGACGGCCCATGAGATGTGGCGCGCCATGCGCGGCGTGGTCGAATCGGAAGGCGGCACAGGCTATCGCGTCTTCCACGGCTGCCCGGTGAAAGTGGCCGGTAAGACAGGCACCGCCCGTATCGTCTTCCCCAACACGGGACGGTATGAGGACCGGGCGGGCCACAAGATGCACCAGGCCACCTTCGTGGGCTTCTTCCCTTACGAATCGCCGAAATACACCATGATCGCCGTGGTCTACTCCGAACCGACCTTCGGTAACTTTTACGGCGCCACCTGGTGCGGCCCGGTCTTCCGTCAGGTAGCCGAAGGCATTTATGCCGAAGCGGTCGAATGGCAGGACCCCCTGCCGAAGAAAGGGTCCCTCCCGCAGAACGACGGCATGCTGTCGTTCCAAGGGCAGGAAGATATACACAAAGGACTCGTACCCAACGTGAAAGGAATGGGACTGCGCGAAGCGCTCGCCTTGCTCGAGAAATCGGGTTACCAGGTCTCCTTCGAGGGCCAGGGCATCGTGGAAAGCCAGGTCCCGGCTCCCGGCGACACCGTCAAGGAAAAGACTATCGCCCTCAAACTGAAAGAACAATATCAGCAGCATGAAACTAAATAGCATATTGAAAGGCATCGACGTCGTAGCCACCAGCGGCGAACTGGAGCGGGAGATCTCGTTCCTGACCTTCGACTCGCGGACCTGCCGCCCCGGCGCTCTTTTCATCGCCGTCGCAGGAACGGCCGTCGACGGACACGCCTACATCGCCAAGGCCGTCGCAGCCGGCGCCAGTGCCGTGATCTACCAGAACGACATCCCGGAGGCGGGCAATCTCGGCGACACCACCCTGGTGAAAGTGACGGACAGCCGCAAGGCCCTCGCCTTGGCCGCCGACAACTGGTACGACCACCCGTCGGGCAAGCTGAACCTGGTGGGCATCACCGGCACCAACGGCAAGACCACGACTGTCACCCTGCTCTACAACCTCTTCACCCAGCTGGGATGGGCCTGCGGCCTGATCTCCACCATCGCCAACTACATCGACGGCGAACGGCTGGAGACCTCCCACACCACCCCCGACCCCATCGAACTCAACGGCCTGCTGGCCCGGATGGTGGAGAAAGGCTGCAGCTACTGCTTCATGGAGGTGAGTTCCCACTCCGTGGACCAGGAGCGTATCGCCGGCCTGCAGTTCAAGGTGGCCATCTTCTCCAACCTGACCCACGACCACCTCGATTACCATAAGACTTTCGCGGCTTACCGCGATTGCAAGAAACGCTTCTTCGACGAGCTGCCGAAAGATGCGTTTGCCCTTACCAACATCGACGACCGCAACGGCGAGGTGATGGTACAGAACACACGCGCACAGATCCGTACCTACGCCTGCAAGCGCATGGCCGATTTCCGCTGCAAGATCGTGGAAGAGAGCCTGGAGGGCATGCTGGTCAACCTTGACGGTACCCAGGTATGGACGCGCTTCATCGGCGCGCATAACGCATACAACCTGCTGGCCGTCTACAGCACGGCCGTGCTGCTTGGCGCCAAACCCGAAGAAGTGCTGGTGCAGCTGAGCGCCCTCGGCCCGGTGGCCGGCCGCCTCGACTTCGTCCGCGGCGGAAAGGACCTGACCGGCGTAGTAGATTATTCCCATACACCCGACGCGCTGGAGAACGCCTTGAAGACACTCCGCGAGACCTGCCAGGACCGCTGCCTGGTGTGCGTGTTCGGCTGCGGCGGCGACCGCGACCGCACCAAACGCCCCGAGATGGGTGTCATCGCCGCCAAATATGCCGACCGCGTCGTGGTCACCTCCGACAATCCGCGCACGGAAGACCCGGAAGCCATCATCCAGGAGATCCGCGCCGGCATGGACACGACGGCCCGCGCCAAGAGCCTGTTCATCACCGACCGCCGCGAAGCCATCCGCACCGCGCTGATGACCGCCCCGGAGGGCGCCGTGATCTTGGTTGCCGGCAAGGGACACGAAGACTATCAGGTCATTGGCACGACCAAGATCCACTTCGACGATAAGGAAGTAATCGCCGAAACCTTTGCTGAAATGAAATAAACGAGAAACCCTATGCTCTATCATCTCTTTGAATACCTCAACAACGCCGGATTCGACTTCCCGGGTGTCGGCCTGATGCACTACATCTCGTTCCGTGCTATCAGCTGCGCCGTCGTTGCCATCCTGACCTCGATGCTCGTGGGCAAACGGATCATCGCCACGCTGCAGAAGAAACAGATCGGCGAGACCATCCGTGACCTCGGCCTGGAAGGCCAGCTGCAGAAGAAGGGAACCCCCACCATGGGCGGCATCATCATCCTGGTATCAATCCTGATTCCAATCCTGCTCTTCGGCGACCTGTCCAACGTCAACATCCTGCTGCTGATCCTGACGACCGTCTGGCTCGGACTGCTGGGTTTCCTCGACGATTATATTAAGGTATTCAAGCACAACAAGGAAGGCCTCAACGGCAAGTACAAGATCGCGGGCCAGGTGCTGCTGGGCGTTATCGTGGGCCTGACCCTATACCTCACGGCCGACCCGGGCATGAGCTACAGCCGCACCACCATCCCCTTCTTCAAGGGCAACGAGTTCGACTACAAATGGCTGGTTCCCTTCTCCGGACCGGTGGTCCGCGCCCTGCAGGGAGGTGTCTACGTGCTCGTCATCACCTTTATCATCACAGCCGTCTCCAACGGCGCCAACCTAACCGACGGCATGGATGGCCTGGCGGCGGGTGTCTCTGCCATCATCGGCGCGGCGCTCGGCGTACTCGCCTACCTGTCCGGCCACACGGGCTTCGCCGAATACCTCAACATCATGTACCTCCCCAACATCGGCGAAGTGACGGTCTATGTGTTCTGCTTCGTGGGCGCCCTGCTGGGTTTCCTATGGTATAATGCATTTCCTGCGCAGGTGTTCATGGGTGACACCGGTTCCCTGGCGCTGGGCGGTATTATCGCCGTTTTGGCCGTCGTCATCCGGAAGGAGCTCCTGCTCCCGATCCTCTGCGGTATCTTCTTCGTGGAAAGCCTGTCCGTGATCATCCAACGGTACTACTTTAAATATACCAAGAAAAAGACCGGCACCGGTGTGCGCATCTTCCGCATGTCTCCTCTGCATCACCACTACCAGAAGGAGAATCCCGATGCGCTGCTGCAGAAGCCGGCACAGATCCAACCTGAAAACAAGATCGTCGTGCGTTTCTGGATCGTATCGATCCTGCTGGCGGTCATCACCATCGTAACCTTGAAAATCAGATAAACATGAAAAGAGCAGTCATTCTCGGCGGCGGCGAAAGCGGCGTGGGCGCAGCAGTCCTTGCGAAGGTCCAGCACTACGACACCTTCCTCTCGGACAGCGGCACGCTCAAAGAGCAGTTCCGCAACCAGCTGCAGAAATGGGAAATCCCTTTTGAAGAAGGCGGCCACACCCCCGAAAAGGTGCTCAACGCCGACCTCGTGATCAAGAGCCCGGGCATCCCCGAGACGGCGCCGCTGGTGGTACGCCTGCGCGAGCAGGGCACGCCCATCATCTCCGAGATCGAGTTCGCAGGATACTACGACACGGCCAAGAAAATCTGCATCACCGGCAGCAACGGCAAGACCACGACCACTTCGCTGATATACTACCTGCTGCAGAACGCCGGCCTGAATGTGGGCCTTGGCGGCAACATCGGCAAGAGCTACGCCATGCAGGTAGCCACGGAGAAGCACGACATCTATGTCCTGGAGCTCAGTAGCTTCCAGCTCGACGGCATGTACGACTTCAAGGCCGACATCGCGGTGCTGATGAACATCACGCCTGACCACCTCGACCGCTACGACCACTGCTTTCAGAACTATATCAACGCCAAGTTCCGCATCACCCGCAACATGAAGCCGGAAGACTGCTTCATCTTCTGCTCCGACGACGAAGTGACCATCGGCGAGCTCAACAAGATCGTGGTCCAGGCCAAGAAACTGCCTTTCACCCAGAACGGAACGGTGGAGGAAGGCGCCTGGCTCGAAGACGACACGATGCGGGTGCGCTACGACGGCGACGAATTCGACATCCTGGTGCAGGACCTCGCGCTGGAAGGCCGGCACAACGTCTACAACTCGATGGCGGCGGCCATCACCGGCAAGATCATGAAGGTCACCAACGAGACCATCCGCCGGTCGCTGACCACCTTCGAAGGCGTAGAACACCGCATGGAGAAAGTGATGACCGTGGGCGGCGTGCTATACGTCAACGACTCCAAGGCCACCAACGTCAACTCCACCTGGTACGCCCTGGAAAGCGTCCAGACCCCGATCGTCCTGATCCTGGGCGGCACCGACAAGGGCAACGACTATGCCCCCATCGCCGATCTGGTGCGCGAGAAGGTGAAAGCCATCGTCTGCCTGGGCGTGGACAACAAGAAGATCAAGGATTTCTTCGGCGGGATGGTGCCCGTCTACGAGACCCTCTCGGCCGGAGAATGTGTCAATAAATGTGCGGAGCTGGCTGTCTCGGGCGACACGGTGCTTTTGAGCCCCTGCTGCGCCAGTTTCGACCTGTTCAAGAACTACGAGGACCGCGGACGCCAGTTCAAAGATGCGGTAAGGAGGCTGTAGCATGAAGCAGTTCTGGAAACTCAAGGGAGACCGGGTCATCTGGATCATCGTGGTGTTCTTCGCCATGATCTCGATTGCTGCCGTCTTTTCGTCGAGCAGCTTCCTGGCCTCTTCCCGCGGCATCAGCAAGGTCGCCATCTTCATGGAGCAGACCAAGTCGGTGCTGATGGGTTTCCTGGCGCTGCTCGTCTGCTACTTGATTCCGCTGCGTTTCTACCGCACCTTCTCCTTCGTCATTTTCGGCAGTTCGGTGTTCCTGCTGCTGCTGCTCTTCCTGCCGGGCTTCCGGGTGGAGATCAACGGCGCTATCCGTGGCATACGGCTCTTCGGGCGCACCTTCCAGGTGTTCGAGTTCGCCAAGATCGGCGTGATCCTCTACCTGGCGCGCGCACTTGAGCTCTGGGGCAACGACCTCGACGATTTCAAGCAGTTTGCGCTGAAGATCCTGCTGCCCGTGGGCGTGGTCTGTCTGCTGATCATGCAGAACAGTTTCTCCTCCGCCCTGCTGATCGGCCTGATCACTTTCTTGATCCTCTTCTTCATGAATGTAAGCCTGAAGAACCTGGGCATTACGATGGGTATCCTGTTCATCGCCGTGCTGATGATGTTCCTCACCTACCATGCTTTCTTTGCCGGCCGGCCCCAGCGGCTTGAGTCGGGCGTGGGCAAGCTCTTCAACCGTTTCGGAACGGTGGAAGGACGTCTGACCGCCCACTTCCAGAAAGAGGAGGAAGACCTGGAAAACCTCTCCCGCGCCGAACAGCAACAACTCAAAGACAAGGACCGCCAGAGCGAAAATGCGAAGGTCGCCATCTCCGAAGGCGGCATCTTCGGCAAGGGCCCGGGCAAGAGTACACAGCGTTACTCCCTGTCCATGGCTTTCTCCGACTTCATCTATGCCTTCATCGTGGAAGAGTACGGCCTGCTGGGTGGTTTCTTCGTCATCCTGCTCTACCTGATTTTCCTCTTCCGCTGCATACGGCTCTGCCAGCGCTGCAAAGCCACTTATTCCAGCGTGCTGATCGTGGGCCTCGCCTTCCTGATTACTACGCAAGCCTTCCTGCATATCCTGGTGAACGTGCGCATCCTGCCCATCACCGGCCATACCCTGCCCTTGATCAGCCATGGCGGCACCGCCTACCTGGTGCTGAGCGGGGCCTTCGGCATGATTCTCTCGGTCAACAAGCAACTTGAGAAACAGGATGCGTTGGAACGTGCCGCCCGGGAAGCTGAAGAAGCGGCCATGGTGACCAGCATCGCGGCGGCGGACGGCTACCAGAACACCACTGAAACAACTGAATACAATTATACGACTCCCGATGAATAAACCTCGCATCATCATCAGTGGCGGCGGAACGGGCGGACACATCTTCCCGGCCCTTTCCATCGCAGGCTCGATCAAGGAATGCTGCCCCGAAGCAGAGATCCTCTTCGTGGGGGCGGAAGGCAAAATGGAAATGGAGCGCGTTCCCGCAGCGGGCTATAAGATCATCGGCCTGCCCGTGGCGGGCCTGCAGCGCAAGCTCTCGCTCAAGAACCTCGCTCTTCCTTTCAAAGTGGCCAAGAGCGTCCGCAAAGCCGGCGACATCATCCGGGAGTTCAAGCCGGATGTCGCCGTGGGCGTGGGCGGCTACGCCAGCGCGCCGCTGCTGTGGAGCGCATCCCGCAAAGGCATCCCCTGCCTCATCCAGGAGCAGAACTCCTATGCGGGCCTGACCAACAAGATCCTGTCGAAGCGCGCCGCCTGCATCTGCACGGCTTACGAAGGCATGGAGCGCTTCTTCCCCGCCGACCGCATCATCCTCACCGGCAATCCGATCCGCAAGGAGATCGCTCCGGCGACAAAAGAACAGCGGGAAGAGGGCTACCGCTTCTACAACCTAGACCCTAACAAAAAGACCCTTTTCGTGGTGGGCGGAAGCCTGGGCTGCGGCACGCTGAACCGCGTGATGCGCGACTGGGTGGAACACCGCGCCGCACAGGCCGACTATCAGGTGATCTGGCAATGCGGCAAATTCTATAAGAGCGGCGTGGATGCGTTCATGGAAGGGCGCACGGTACCCAATCTCTTCTATACGGATTTCATCCAGCGGATGGATCTGGCTTACGCCGTATCCGACCTGCTGGTATCACGCGCGGGTGCCGGCACGATCTCGGAACTCTGCGTGGCCGGAAAAGCCACGATATTCGTTCCCTCGCCCAACGTGTCGGAAGACCACCAGACGCACAATGCGATGGCCTTGGTCAATAAGGACGCGGCCCTGATGGTCCGCGACGCCGAAGCCGACACGAAACTGATCGGCACGGTCGAAGGGCTCATCGGCGATGCAGCCCGCCTCGCCGAACTGGAAAAGAATATCCTGAAACTCGGGCGCAAAGACGCATCGGAGGTGATCGCTAAGGAAGTATTGAAACTGGTGAAGGCATGACACAGTACACCCATTATTATTTCATCGGCATCGGCGGCATCGGCATGAGTGCCATCGCACGCTATTTCAAGCACCAGGGCTACGAGGTGTCCGGCTATGACCGCACGCCCTCGGCCCTCACCCGCGAACTGGAAGCCGAAGGCATCGCCATCCACTATGAAGACGACGTGACGGCCATCCCGCAGGACATCACCCATACCTTAGTGATCTATACTCCCGCCATCCCCGAGGACTTCAAGGAGTTACAGTTCGTGCGCGAGCACAGCTATCCCCTGTGCAAACGCTCGAAAGCCCTGGGCGAGATTGCCCGCGGGCAGGAATGCCTTGCCGTATCAGGCACCCACGGCAAGACCACGACGAGCACCCTGCTCGCCCATATCCTGACCTCTTCTGGCGAAGGCTGCAGCGCCTTCCTGGGCGGCATCTCGAAAAACTACGACACCAACCTGCTGCTGAGCCGCAATCCGGTCCTCGTGGCCGAAGCCGACGAGTTCGACCGTTCCTTCCTGCAGCTGCATCCCCATATCGCCGTGGTGACGGCCACCGACGCCGACCACCTCGACATCTACAATGACCATGCGCACGTGGTCGAGGCCTTCGGTCAGTTTACCGCACAAGTCGACACAGATGGCGCCGTTGTGGTCAAGTACGGCGTCGACGTGCCCCTGGCCCAGACCAGCGCCAAGATTTGGCGCTATGCCTACGACACCCCCTGCGACTTCTACGCATCGGACATCCGGCCGCTAGAAGGCGGACGTTTCGATTTCACTTTGAACCATCCCGGCGGACGCATCGAGCACTGCAGTGTCGGCATCCCCGGCTGGGTCAACGTTGAAAATGCCGTGGCGGCATCGGCCATCGCCCTGCTTCACGGCACAGCACCCGATGCCATCCGCGACGCCCTGGCCAGCTTCCAGGGAGTCAAGCGCCGCTTCGACATTCATGTCAATACGCCGCGCATCGCCTATATCGACGACTATGCCCACCACCCCAACGAGATCAAGGCAGCCATCAGCTCGATGCGCAACATCTTCCCCGGCCGGACGCTGCTCGGCATCTTCCAGCCGCACCTTTACACCCGGACCCGTGACTTCG
>Ga0265299_10004513_pt1 | contig 13153 bp, 3 predicted proteins | sample AusTroGonzalo_MG_4_FD_193485 | JGI IMG/M metagenome (GOLD analysis project Ga0265299, IMG submission 193485) | Bovine rumen microbial communities from tropical cattle in Woodstock, Queensland, Australia - Gonzalo_02 | ecosystem: Host-associated > Mammals > Digestive system > Stomach > Rumen ...
GACCTTACGACTTCTTCGGCTTGCCTGATGATGCCTCCCGAATGGTCATCAAGTTCACATCTTCGACATGGAATACCTCTTGGAATCTGGATGACTTTGTCGTTTCCCTCATTCCTGAATGTACTCCTCCCACAAGACTCTCTTTGTTGTCCCTCACCACGACTACCGCTCAGATTTATTGGGCAGGATGGAATGACTTGACGTATGACATCCTCTATTGGGAGGACGGTTCATTCGATACTACCGTTATATCAGGTGTAGCATATAGCAATCTCGGATACACCTTGACGGATCTCGCATCCTCCACCCATTACAAATGGATGGTGCGTACATACTGTAGTGACGGCACCTTGATGTGTTCCCCTGTGAGTTCGTTCACGACGGTCGGTGAAACTCAGTCATTGCCCTATTCCCGTACTTTTGAAGAGGGTGACGGGGCTCCGGAGATCACATTTTCCGGAACGGGTAACAACCAATGGTTTGTGGGCTCTGCCACGGGTAATCCAAGCGATGGTTCCACCCCGCCTCACTCTATGTACATCTCCAATGACAATGGTCAAACGAACATCTACGGGGCTACGGTCTCCAATGCTTATGCGGTGTTGAATGTCACGTTCCCCGACCTCCCTTATGAATACCATCTCAATTTTGACTACAAGCTCAGGGGTGAAAACGGCTATGACATGTTCTATGTGTATATGGTCAACGCTGGCACGAATATAACGCCTACATATTCCTATAATGAGCTCCCTGAATCATTTCCCGGCACGATGTTGTTGGACAGAGAGTCCTTTGTGTCGGAATGGACTTCTGTGGATATGATTCTCGAAGGTGTGGCTGGCACTACCAAGCAGATTGTATTCTATTGGTACAACGATGCTTCTGTGATCAACAATCCTCCAGTTGCGGTGGACAATATCTCCATCGATTATTTTGCCTGTCCGTCACCCTCTTGGTTCACTGTCGATGAAGTAGGTTCAAATGATGCACTTGTGAGTTGGACGGAAACGGGATCTGCTACTTCGTGGAAAGTGTATTACAAACCAAAATATAGTAACTCACCCTATCAAGAGCAAATCGTGAATGCACAGGAGGCTGTGTTGACGGACTTGTATTCGAATACGGAATATGAATGTTATGTGGTGTCAGATTGCGGTGACGGTGAATTTTCTGCGCATTCCAGACATAGCTTTTTCAGAACCACCTGTGGAGACGAGGGTATTGCCACGCTGCCGTTCGTGGAAGATTTCAGTAATTTTGAGCTCTTGAGCGACCAGCAGTACCCCATGTATGCGCTTTGTTGGACCCGTCTCGGTAATGCTTACCCCTATCAAGTGTATGTGAACGCAAGTGACTATCCTTCAGATCCTCCATTGGACTTCGGTTATACGCCTAACAGCACATTCACCATGGCAGTCCTTCCGGTCTTTAGCGAGAGCATTCCGTTGAACAGTCTCGTGATAGACATGGATGTCAGACGCGCAAACCTGCAAATGGGAACTTTGGAAATCGGTACGCTGTTAGTACCCGACGATGCCACCACATTCCAAGCGATAGATACTATACGGCTTGTCTCCGTGAATACATGGGAGCATTTTACCATTTATACTAATCACTACGAGGGTGACGCCAGATACCTTGCCATCCGTGCCAAGGGTGCTGGCATGAACAATCAGGTGTTGGTTGATAACTTACGGATTGACAACTTGCCTGATTGCGTGCCTGCCGATGGTTTGTCAATCTCCGATGTCACGGTGAATTCCGCTACCTTGACTTGGTCTGGTAACGGAAGCGAGTACGAGGTATATTTAATCAATTCAAACGACACTGTCGTAATGTCTGTAACGGACAATACGTTGACGCTTAATGATTTGCATCCTAGTACCAGCTATGTTGTTTTGGTGAAGACCATTTGTGGCTCTGATGAGGCACCGCTGTCCAATCCGTTTGTCTTTTCCACGGAGTGCGGTGCAATCACCATCACGGAAACGACGCCATGGTTGGAAAACTTCGAAAGTTATCGTGGTATTGCGGAATATGCGATTCCGTTGTCTTCCTGTTGGGCAACTCCTCTCACGATGTCGGCTTCCAATGGTGTTTTCCCGGCAGCGTATCGTTATCAGGTAGCCGCCCATTCCGGTTACAATGTCTTGGAAATCAAGGGCGCCAATACCATGTTTGTATTGCCCGAATTTGAGAATGACTTGAACACGTTGCGTTTCTCCATGTGGGCTAATACCAATTCAAACGTCAGTGCCGGTGTCGGCTTGATGGAAGTGGGTGTGGTGATGGGAACCGACGCCTCCACTTTTGTGCCGGTTGACACGGTGGATATCACCGCTCTCTCTCTCACGGGACATGATTCTCCTATGGCCGATTTAATGGGACCCTATGATTTCTTGACCATCACCCCGCAAGCGGGACAACGCATAGCGGTTCGTTACCATTGTGTAGATCAGGAATCCTGCTATTTAGATGACTTTGAGGTATCCATCATTCCCGAATGTGCATCTCCTGTGAAAAACAGCGTGGTAGTTTCTGATATCTCCGATCAATACGCCCAAGTCTCTTGGGTGGACCATGATCAGTCTCATGACAGCTGGACGGTTTACTATAAAGTTTCAACTGCCGGTGACGATGCATGGCAATCTGTCGTTGCCGAAAATACTCCTTCCGTAGTTCTGGAAGGCTTGACCTCCATCACTCCTTATGATGTCTATGTGGTGTCCAATTGTGACGGTCCTGGTACAGATGCCACGGTTGTCAGACATTTCACTACCACGATGTCAGCCGCTGTGTTGCCTTATACGGCTGATTTCTCGAATTCTTCTGAGTGGTTATTCTTGAACAGTACGTGTAATAATCGCTGGATGTCCGGTCCTGTGTCGGGATATGGTGGTGGCAACGGTTTGTTTATCTCCCAAGACGGTTCAACACCGGGTTATAATCAGTATTATGCTTCTTTGGTAGTGGCGGAGAAGGTATTCACGGTCGGCAATAGCGAAGCCATCAATATCTCATTCGATGTTGTGGTGGGAGGTGAAAGTGTATATGATTACTTAAAGGTGTTTTTCACTTCGTCCACATTTGAGTTCAACGAAGTAGGTTCCTCTTACATGTACAATTCAGATCTACCCACTTGGGCTACAACCTATTATTCTACCGATGCTATCAGCTTCCAAAGCGTCGCACCGAACACGTCCACACCTTATATTTTGAGCTCAACAGGCAGCAACCCGTTGCATGTGACGGTTACTATGCCGAATCCTAACGCTTCTCCTTCGCAAAATTCTACAGCGAAGCTTGCTTTCATGTGGTACAACGATTCATTCATGTCGGATGATCAGCCGGGCGCAGTAATTAAAAACTTGACCGTTTCGGTGGAACAATGTCCGGCCCCGATCAATATGCAAGCATCTCATCTCAATGCCAATTCCGCAGAAATCTCTTGGGAAGCAGGTGCAAATGTGGATGAATATTTGTTGGCGTACAGGAGTGAATATGAGACGGATTGGACGGAACTGGACGGTCTGACCTCCAACTCCTATGTGATTACTGGACTTGAGCCCACCACCAACTATACTGTTCGTGTTGCTAGCTTGTGTTCAGGTTCCTATTCCGATTATTCATACGTTGCTTTCATCACCCCTAATTGCGATACGGCCGATCAATGTTTATATACGATGTTGATGTCAGATTCTGGTAACGATGGATGGAATGGTGGTTATATAGAAGTTAAACAATATGGAAAGACGATTGCAACCATGACAGTTCCTGCTGGACAATCCAGCAGTCAGAGATTATTGCCTTTGTGTAGCAATGTCGCCACAACGTTGATATGGCACCCGGGTACTTACGACTATGAATGCTCTTGCACTTTGTTGGGACCTGATGGAACGGTGATTTATCAAGAAGACAACTTCTATATTGGTGATTTCACCTTCAACTTCACCACTCATTGTCCAGGAGTTTCCAACTGCCAGACACCTATCGGATTGCAAGCCAATGACGTGACCACACATGTTGCATCCATCGGTTGGACAGACAATGAGTCAGTCGAGTCTTGGGAAGTGGAGTATAAGAAGGCTTCCGCCCAAAACTGGACTTTGGCTGGACTTGTGGAAAGCAATGGCATTACATTGACAGGACTTAGTCTCCATACTTCGTATATGGTTCGCGTCAAGGCTATATGCAACAGTTTGGAAGGAGATGAGAGTTCATGGTCTCAGGCCATCTCTTTCATGACGGCGGATTCGGTGGCTTTACCTGTTGTGGTGACCTATCCAGCCGACAATATCACCTACAATTCCGCAAAACTCCACGGTCGCATTACAGAACTGGGCAACCAGGATATCATCATGTGTGGCTTTGAATGGAAAGAGTCAGGCAGTGGAGAATATCAATTGGCGACAACTACTGGTGCGAATATGGCTTCCAATTTGACCAACCTGAATCCTGCAACGGTTCATGTGTTCCGTGCTTTCGCCTCCACGCCCGACACAACGGTTTACGGCGAGGAATTGACCTTCACTACTTTGGAAGCGCCAGTCCCTTGTCCAACACCTACCAATCTTATGCAAACAAATGTCACGGAGAATACGCTTACTGTCTCGTGGGTTGACAATGCAGAGGCTGATCATTGGCAGGTGCGATATCGTGCCAACGAACAAGACTGGATAACGAGAGAGGTACACAATACACCCACTTGTACTATCACGGGTCTGACGTCCGGAACGTCTTACGAGGTGCAGGTGCGAGCCATCTGTTCGGCAAATTCCTACAGTGCATGGACCATATCTTCTATCTTCACGACTATTGGTCTCAATGAGTATCTGCAAAGCCAGGTTGTCCTTTATCCGAATCCCGCCAAGGAGATTGTCAATGTACAATGTACGATGAACAATGTGCCAATGGATGGAGCGGAGATTGAGGTTTTGGATGTGTATGGCAAACTGTTGCAGACGTTGAAGGTATCTTCAGAAATCACCCAAATCAACGTGTCCGGTCTCGCCGATGGCATGTACTTTGTGCGAGTGACGATGAGCGAAGGTGTAGTGACGAAGAGATTTGTGAAGAAGTAGGAAAGCTTAGGAGTTTAGGAGCTTAGGAGTTTAGGAGCTTAGAGCCAACTTGGTATAATAGCCGTCCTGAAATTTCAGGACGGTTTTTTTGTTTAAAAAATAATTGATTAACAAATGGAAAGAAAAAGTTTTTATTATTTTTGCAACTCTTATCTGATTGTGTGATAAGCGGATGAAATAAGGTGTGTTTTCATCAATTAATTCGAAATATTATGAAGAAATCTTTACTTATGTTGACGGTGATTCTGACTATGTTCATCGTCTGTGTGCAGGCTCAGGTGACTGCGCTTTACGAAAGTTTCGAGGGAGGAATCCCTTCGAATTGGACCGTCTTAGATGCGGATAATGACGGGGCGACTTGGAGAGGCGCCTTGGAAGACGATTGGTCGTCTATCTTTCTTTATAATGGATTCACAGGTGACGGATATGCGGCCTCACTTGATGCATCTTCTACTGACAACTGGTTGATTTCGCCGTCTATTACGCTGGGATCGAATGCTACGCTGACTTTTTATCGGTGTATTCTTGGGAACTATTATGCGGAGCACTATGGCGTTTATATCTCAACGACGACCACAGATCCATCGGCATTCGCCCTTCTAGAAGATGAGACCTGTGAACAGGCGGAGTACAGTTGGCGTCAGCGGACGATCAATTTGAGCGAATACGAGGGACAAACGGTCTATATTGCTTTCCGTCATTTTAACAGTTCCACACCGAATCTTTTTCTCGCATTGGACGATATTACTATAACTATGAGTACTGTAAGTTCGACTTTAGTGACAAATCCTTCGGAAATGAATTTCGGCACTGTGCCGGCAGGTGCTCCCTCGCCTTCACAGCAAGTGAGCATATCCGCATATAATGTCACAGGTGGTGTGAACGTCTCCGTGAATTCTCCTTTCGAGGTTTCGGTTAACCATAACGCCTATTCCAATTCCGTCACCCTTCCTGACACAGGCGGCATTGTGTATGTTCGTTACTTCCCCATGGAAGCGAATGCTGATGCTACCAACTTAACTGTGACGGGTGGTACCGCCACGCGTACGGTTGCACTGTCTGGTGTAAGTTTGGATTGCAGTGACATCACCTTGCCATATACGCAGAACTTTGACAATACAACGCCTTATACCATGCCGGATTGTTGGTATCAAATCAATCCCTATGACGGTTCTCCAGGCGCGTCGTCCTACCATGCTCGCAGTGGTTTGTCGCTGATGCTTGTCAGTGACGATAACTCCAGCGAACCTGTTTTCGCTGTCATGCCGAAAATGCCGCAGGCACTTTCCGATTTGCAGATTACTTTCTGGGCCTCATGCGCTGGCCTTTTATATACTCCACCTTTGTATATGGGCTATGTGACCGATCCCTCCGATGGCAGCACTTTCGTTCCGTTATGGTCAAGAACCACTGCTGAAATGGGGGATGTTGAGTATCATTCTTTTATTGTGAACTTTTCTGAATTAAGCATTTCTCCAGACACGGACTACTATATTGCATTCCGATACCAAACAAACAGTGGTTGGACTTGGCATGTGGACGATATCACGGTGGAGGTGATTCCTTCCTGTGGTGCGCCCACAGACTTGACCGTCAACCAAGTGACCAGCAATACCGCAAATCTTAGTTGGGAAGGCGATGCCGACACGTATATGATTTTTTATCATCCTGTCGGTGAAACCGCATGGGATTCAATCCAAAATGTGTCTTTGGAAACGGAAGGCTTCACTGTGACGGGTTTGCTTCCTGCCACTGATTATGTGTGGTATGTGGCTTCCGATTGTGGAGACGGTACTTTCATCGGCAGCTTGGAGACTTCCGCATTCAGGACCGAGTGCGCCGTCTATGCAACTCCGTTCACGGAGGATTTCGATGCGCAGTTGACGATTCCCGATTGTTGGGAGAAGATGATTGGTTTTGTCAACGATGCTTTTGAAGGCATTAATCCCACTCCCATCAATCCCAATTCCTATTTAGGATGGAAAATCTCCACGACGGTCTTCAGCAGCAACCATCCGAGTCTCAATGTACATGGGACCGACACCAAAGGCTGGTTGGTATCTCCTTCCATCGACTTAAGCATGGTGACGAATCCTTCTTTGGTCTTCGATTTGGCTTTGACCGATACTCACAATGCTAATCCTATTGAAAATCCCAATAATCAACTTGATGATATTTTTATGGTGCTTGTTTCCACCGACAATGGTGACACTTGGAGTGCCGAAAATGCCGTGGTGTGGAGTGATGATCCCAATAAAGGAGACTACCCATACAGTCAGATAGCTACCGCAGGCCAGGAAGTGATTATTCCGTTGGCGGAGTATGCGAACCAAACGGTGAGAATAGCCTTCTATGGTGAATCTACATTGTCTGGTGGCGACAATGACCTCCATATTGACAATGTGATGGTGATTCCGATGCCACTGTGTGCTAAACCGGTGGGATTGACCGTTGAAAACATCACCTATAATTCCGCTGATGTTTCTTGGAATAACGATTTGGTTGACGCTTGGTTGTTTGAATACAAAAGCGTGAATGACACGGTGTGGCAAATGCTGGATGTCACTGACACCCTCGTCCATCTGTCTGATTTGGATGATTACACCCATTATGATGTGCGTGTGAGTGCTTACTGCGGGGATGATGAGTATTCCATTACGGCGGTTACTTCTTTCACCACCGATATGGGGGCACAAACACTTCCTTACAGCACGGACTTCAGTGAGAACGCTGACCGGAATTGGATCTTTGACAATGGGAATTGTAACAACTACTGGACCATCGGTTCGTTGGGCACGGAAAATGCTATGTTTATCACCAACAATGGCACTACTGCGGGTTACAACAACCAGTCCTTCTCGATTGTATCCGCCGAAAAGCCGTTTGTGATTGGTGAGGCGGAAGAAGTGGTCATCTCCTTTGATGCCCGTATTGGCGGCGAGGAGAATTTCGACTACTTGAAGGTGTTTTTCGCTCCTCAGGATGCATCCTATCCCTCATCCATCACTTTTGAGAGCTATGCCGAATATGATTATGCTGCTAACGCGGTTCGTTTCCCGGCGATTCTCAGCCTCTATCCGTATATTCTCAACCTCACCAACGGAAATACGGTTCATGTGGAAGTCTCCATGCCGAACCCGAACACTAATCCTACGGATACTTCCATTGCCAAATTGGTGTTCTTGTGGAAGAATGACCAATCCTCCGGCAATCCTCCAGGCGCTATTATCACAAATGTGTCTGTTACCCATGTGGCATGTCCAAGACCTACAAACTTGACCATCACCAATGTCACCACCCATTCTGCTGACGTGTCATGGACACCTGCAGGTCCGGAGGCAGGATGGATTTTGGAATATAAAGCGGAATCTGACACCGTTTGGACATCTATGCCAATGAGCACCTACATGCACACACTCAATGATTTGACGTTCGGTACGAACTATCGGGTGCGTGTGCAGGCCGACTGCGATGATGAGCAATCCTTGTGGTTGGAAGGCGCTTTCATGACTTACTGCGATGCCGTGACGGTTTTCCCGTACACGGAGGGCTTTGAAAACAACGGGGAGATGGCCGACTGCTGGATGCAGGAATATGTGATTGATGAAATGAATTGGACGATTCATACGGGTAATTTCGGTACCATCAATACCGCTCATGAAGGTAGTTATAATGCCTATTTCTATGGTAGCGACGGATATTTCACTACGAAGTTGGTTTCCCCGATTCTTGACCTGACGGGCGTTGATAATCCCTATATGACTTATTGGTACACTCACGCAGCGTTGGCCAATAACTTAGATGTCCTGAAAATTTATTATCGTACATCTCCTTCTGCTGTGTGGCATTTGCTGAGTACGCATGACCTCTCGGTGACACAATGGACGATGGATTCCTTGATGCTGCCCAGTCCGTCGGCTACTTATCAGATCGCTTTTGAGGGCCGCGTCAATGCCGGTCGTGGCATTACCTTGGATGACATCACCATCGCTTCTGCCGGCCCGGCACCCATTGTAGATACATGCGAAACCCCGACGGGATTAGCTGTGTTGAATGACATCATGTATGAAGAATCATACTCTATCACGTTGCATTGGGACGATAATCCGGATGTTTCACAGTGGAACGTGCAGTACAGAAAAGATAATGAATCGTGGACGGTCGTTTCTATCAGCGAAAACAGCTATCTGATGGAAAACCTCCAATATGACAAAAACTACTGTATGCGTGTTCAAGCTGTTTGCGACGAAGACAATACCAGTGCATGGACAAATCAAGTCTGTTATTCATTAACCGCTCCTGGCATTGACGATTATTTGCAGAACAGCATCAACCTGTATCCAAACCCGGCCAACGATGTTGTCAATGTGCAATGTACAATGAACAATGGACAATGGAATGGTGCAACCATTGAGGTTCTGGATGTCTATGGCAAGCTTCAGCAAACTTTCAAGTCGGATGTTGAAATCACTCAAATCAACGTCAGCAATTTGGCCAATGGCGTCTATTTCGTGCGCGTGACGACGGGCGAGGGCGTGGTGACGAAGAAGTTTGTGAAGAAGTAGGTTAAGGTTTAAGGTTTATGGTTTCCTTAGACTTTCAACCTTAAGCAAAAAAGGTCGTTCGGGAAACTCTCGGACGACCTTTTGTATAATTCTGAATTCTGAATTATAAAGGGGTATATCCAAAGGATACACTATGGTATGTATCACATTTTCATCAGTTTACGAGTGAAGGATTGATGGCCGGCGTGGATGGTGAGCATGTAGAATCCGGCGGGGAGGTCGAGCAAAGAGAGGCGAAGTTCTTCACTGTTCGGCGTTTCACTGAGAATTTTGCGTCCGTCGGCATTGAACAATTCAATGGTTTCCATCGGTTCGGAATAGGAGATGGTGACGTAATCGTTGGTCGGGTTGGGAAAAACATTGAGATTTCCTGTCATATATCCAGAAACCCCTACGTTACTGGCTTCATAGTCGATGTCGAAGCCGCTGGCCGTGCCGCTTTCATCTGTTTCCATGACCAACAGCAGTATTCGGGCGTTCACAGCAATGTTGGTATCGTAGATTTGTCCAGTAAGAGAAAGCAAATGGTTGGATTCGCTGATGGCATTGTTGTAAAAATGTAGGAAATCCTTACCTTCTTCAAAGTCCAACCTGTTGATATGCAAAAGGTACGCCGTATGTGAGCTGACCATTACGCGGAATTTGCAGTCACAGAAATTGTTGTAGTCATTCGTGCCGCTTCCGTCTGTAATGTTGCCGGTGGGTTGGGTGAATAATTGCGTACCTCTGCAGAAAACTTCTTGACTAGTGGAGTAATGCGCTCTGAATCCTGCGCTGTTTGCACTATGAGTGACCAAACGGACTTGTAGATTTGGAATGTATATGTCGAGATGGAAGGTGCCGGTGTCACCGGTCAGTTCGACCATGTTGAATTCGTCTTCACTGAACACATACAAAGTGTCACCGTCTGCCAGATCGTAATGGATGGTGATGCTGATGCCCGTCAAGTTGCTCACTTCCGGCTCGATATTCCAGGTGAAATCCATACCTGAAGCACAGTTCTCAGAGGTCAGATTGCCGTCGGTGAAAGTGGCTTCACCGGCCGTAAGAGTCATTTCGCCGGTCAGTGACTGCGGGGTAGGGTAGGTGTATTGTGTAGTGTCAGGATAAGCATTGACAATCAGCTCTTGAGCAAGGTTGAAATTGTAGGAGCCCACGTAAAGGGAATTGGTGTAGAAATATCCGTCCCGATAACCGCTCCATCCGAAATTAAAGTGGAAATAATAGCAGCTGTCCACGGTTTTATAGCCATCGCAAATAAAACCGTGACCGTTGATGTTGGGCTCGCTCCAACCAGCATAGTACATCGGTATCCGGCGGTCCAAGTGGCTGACGATCACGCTGTCCCAGTTGAGGTTGGTGGAGTCGCGGAAGAGGTATTCGGTTTCGGGGGAGTATTTGAAGAAGGTGCGGAGCACCCGCGCTGCGCTATGGTTGGTCATGCCGGAGCCATTGGGACCGTAGTGCATGTCCACGCCGACACCGCAATGGTAAATGAGCTTGGAAATCTCTGTGTTAATGCAGGATGGCTCGTCGCACATGGCATTGAAATCGTAGGTAGTGTTGCCGTAATCTGCCGATTGTACGCCGTAGTTCTCGTCCGTGTAGGAATAGCTTCCAATGCCGGTCTCGGGGAAACGGAAGTAATAGATAAGCTGTGCCATGGCCGTGGCCACGCAACCGGTCGCTACTCGTCCGTTCGATCCAGCGGGGTCGCGGGGGCAGTAATAGTTGTAATACTTGTCTTGGTCCCACTTGGAAAGCATTAAAGGTTCTACTTCATCGCCCAGGCGGAAGGCAGGCGCATGGGAGAGGATTTTCTCCCATTGAAACACATGTTGAGGTTGGACAATATGCTGCTTCTTGATTTGCTCGATTTGGTTGGCATAATGGTTGAGCCACATCTCGAAAGGTGCCACGTTCTCGGCATCGTTGTATAGCTGATGTTCGACGTAGGCCAGCACGGGTTGTGCGCTTTTATCGCCCGACACCACCGCGAAGGCGTTCTCGGCATTGAAGATGTAGAGCAGCGTTTCCGAATCTCGGGTCACCGTCTTGGCACAACGCACGAGGGTCTTGCCTTGACTGTTCAGAAAACGGTCTGCCGCCAATGTCGCCTCTTGCAAGGATACATTTTGGGCCAGGCTCAAACCTGAAACGGCCAGCATTATCATACAAAGGTATATCTTTTTCATAGCGAGATTATTTTTCGTTTTTTTTTTACCGCCGCAAAGATACGAAATAATTCAGAATCGAGGGTCGAGGGAAGAGTTCGAAAAGTCCATGTCCCAAAAAAAGTGTATCTTTGCCCCCTTATTTAAATGTATAATGAAGATTGATGTTTTTGTTCAAAAGGCAATAACCCTTAACCTCTAACCTTTAACCCTTAAACTCTAAACCTTAAACCTTAAACCTTCAAATGGAAAAACGTTTTTGGAACGAATATCAAAAAGAGATTGCAGACGACCACTTTTTTTATGAGCGGAGCTGCATACGGCAGACCTTCTTCCCTGGTTCGGAGGCGGCCTTCCTGAACATCATGCGCAATGACCTTGGGAAGGACATTTACGACTCCTCGCACCAGCACACCTGTACTGGTATTGGCTATCACTCCGATGTGGTGCCGTTCGAGACGACCATGACCATCGTGGCGCGGCTTTTCTCGCTGATGACCGAAAAGGGCTACAAGAACTACGTGCCCTCGTGCGTCACCTCCTTCGGCGTGATGACGGAACTTATTGAGAAATGGAAGGAACAGCCTGAAATTCTGGAGAAGGCTCGCGAATATCTGATGAAAGCTACGGGACGCACGTTTGAGATTCCTAAGAATATCGTCCATCCATCAGATTTGATCTTCAAATTCCGCTTCGATTTGAAGGAGAAGATGAAATATCAGCTTATTAACCGCTTTACGGGCAAACCGTTACGTGGAGTGGAACATATTGGCTGCCACTACGCCAAAATTTTCCCGAAGCATGGTATCGGTAACGCTGAGTTCCCCTACGTGTTGGCTGGCATGATTGAGGCGTGGGGCGGCGAGGTGGTCGATTACCCTGAACGCCGTCACTGCTGTGGCTTCGGCTTCCGCCAGTATCTCGTGCAGGAGAATCGCGGCTATTCCATCGCCAACTCCAAGAAGAAGTTCGAGTCGATGGAACCTTACGAGCCCGACTTCATCCTCACCAACTGTCCGGGCTGCGGCATGTTCCTTGATAAATGGCAATACACCATCGCTGAAATGGAACATAAGACCTACGACAAGGACGGCTATGGCATCCCTGTTTTCACCTACGAGGAACTGACTGGCCTGCTCTTGGGTTACGACCCATGGGTGCTTGGATTGCAGATGCACCAGGTGCAGTGCGAACGTCTGATGGACAAAATCGGCATCGCCTACAATCCTGACGACAAATACCGCGGCGCCTCCGGCAAGGTGCTACGCGCCCCTGAAAAACCGGAAGTGCTGAAAGTATAATGAGATAGTAGTTAGCAGATAGTAGTTAGCAG
>Ga0265299_10004515_pt1 | contig 13149 bp, 13 predicted proteins | sample AusTroGonzalo_MG_4_FD_193485 | JGI IMG/M metagenome (GOLD analysis project Ga0265299, IMG submission 193485) | Bovine rumen microbial communities from tropical cattle in Woodstock, Queensland, Australia - Gonzalo_02 | ecosystem: Host-associated > Mammals > Digestive system > Stomach > Rumen ...
GGAGTAATGCCTCTGCGGCGGAAGTTCTGCCAGATGATTGTGTTTGCACTTCCAAGCGGCTCCGCATCAATAAAGATGGGGGTGGAAGTCTTGGGGGCATCGAGTCTGTGATGGTCAATGATTTCACGGACATCGGCCTCATCAAGGCCTTTAATGCTCTGGCTTGCCTCGTTATGGTCAACAAGTATTACCTGATACCTGGGCTTGTCCAGGAAGCATCTTCTTGTGACAAAGCCAACCCAGTCGGTGCCGTTGAAGACGGGGAAACCTCTGAGGTTTGATGTTGTCAGTGCTTCTTTAACATCGTCAAAAAGGTCTGTCGACTGAACCGGCTGTGCCTGTTTTCCCATGATGGTCCTTACCGAAGGAGCCATTCTCAGGCGTCTGATTGCTTCTGCAGTGCCCATTTCTGTCTGATAGACAAAACCCGTGTAGCCTGAGAAATCGATATCGGGTGTCTGGCTTGTTGCAGTAATGATTATTGCAGGCACGTTCATCTTGATGGCGTGCTCGATGTGGCGCTGTCTGTAGCCCATGATTATCACGCTCTGGGTTTTTTCATGGACAAAGTCAAAGAAGTTCTCAAGGCTTGCCGCTCCTGCAAGCAGGGAGGCATGGAGGGTGTCGTTTTCTCCCTCATGAAGAACCTTTCCAGGGATGATTTCCTTTATGTTCTTTACAGGAATTGTGTAAACGGGGTCGGGCTCAGTGTTGTCCTTGAGGAACCATGATGTGATGTCATCAATACTGAGAAGGCCGTAGAACCGGCCGTTGTCAAATACAGGAACAATTGAAGGTCTTGCAAGGTCATAGACTTTGAAGAGGTTGAAAAGCGGAGCGTCAGCCTCAATGGAAACATAGTCCTGCTTGAGAACATCGCCCACTTTTGGGCGGATATCGCGCATGTAGGGTGGGGCAACAACGCCTGCCGCCTCAAGCTGCTTCTTCACGCTGTCGGAAAGATGACCGCACCTGACTGGGATGTACTTGTTGGAAGGGTCAATCTTGTTTTTCAGGTCTGCGTACGAAAGTGCTGCGCACACGCTGTCAATGTCCGGGTTTCTGTGTCCTGTAATATAAATCTGAGCCATGGCCTAATGATATAACACCTTTTCCGTATTGACTATGGGATTCTAAATAGTTACAAGAGTAGTAAATGCTGATTCTTTACCTGATGCAGACATTTATCCAGCCTCTCAACGGGTCGATTGCCTCGTACTTCCAGATTGCAATGAGGAATAAAGGGTGGTCGTATTCAATGATCGGAGTGGTAACGGCGCTGGGACAGGTGACTACTATCCTGGGGCCGCTGTTTGTTGCCTTTGCGGCAGAGAAGAGGGGCAAGGAGAAGAAAGCTCTTATTATCTGCACACTTCTGAGCCTGGCTTTTCATATTCCGTTTTTCCTTGCAGGAAATGCACTTATTACGGGAATCAGCTATGTTGTTGCCTGCGCTTTCATGTGGAGTATTAATCCTGTCTCTGATGGGCTTATTACCAAAAACTGCATAGGAACAAAGACGGAATACGGCAACATCAGGGCCTGCGGAACAATGGGCTATGTTGTTTTCATGTTCCTTTTTTCCGTCACTGGTTTCCCGTCAAATACAAGTAACCTTCAGATGCTGCTCAACAATGCATTCTTTACTGTTGCCGTCCTGATTCTGGTCTGTCTTGCCCCGTCAAAAAGTATTAAACCCAGTGTCATGGAGAAGGGTCTCCGTTTCAATAAAGATTTCTATGTGTTTATTGCCTTTGTAGCAATTTCAAGGGTTTCCATGGCTGCAATAGACAAGATGCTTGCATCCTACATGGTTGAGGAAATGGGTCTTGGACGCTGGTTTACGGCTTTTATTGCCCTTGGAGCTTTCTCCGAATTCTTCTTCATGATTGGTGGAACCAGAATCCTGAAGAAGGGGAAAATGTCTCCTTATGCTATGCTGATGCTTTCCTCTGCAACGATTATCATCAGGCTCCTGGGCTACGTTGCGACAAAAAACATAGTTGTGTTCGGTCTGTGCCAGCTTCTGCACGGTACGGTGTTTGCATTCTGCCATGTTGCATCGGTCAGGTGGATTTCCGAAAGAGTGGACAGCAGACACTATTCTCTTGCTCTTTCAATTTACCATTCGGTGGCTTTGAATCTTCCGGTTCTGCTGGGTTCTCTTGCAGGTGGCTTTATCGTTGACGGCCTTGGATACAGGGCCCTGTTCCTCATTTACACTTTGTTCCCTCTGGCTTCCATGATCTTCGGATTTACCAACAGGAAAAACCTCGTTACCCAGTAACAATTATCCGCGCGATTTGTTATACTTTAATTGTTGGAGGGAAAGATGAAAAAAATCTTTGTTTTTCTTGTTGTTTTGAGCGTCGCTTTCTCGCTTTTTGCCTCGGGTACTGCAGGGGACGGAGGTTACAAAGGTGTCACTGATAATGCCTTTACCGCATCGCTTTCTTCAGATCCTGACTCATTGTCTTACAAGTTGCATGTCAGTCCTGCATCTCTTACTACCAACAGGCTTATTGTTGAGCTGCCCTCCATTGCAATTGACGGCTACAACATTGCAAGGACTATTTCGGAAAGGTCTGTTGCAGAAGCTGTGAGTGAAATGTTGAGGTTTAAATTCACCAAAGAAAACATTGTCAAACTTGCAGTGGGATTGGTTGAAAACATTGGTTCAGGATACAACTCCGTTGCATCCACAACCATTGAAGCTGGTGCCGCAATCGGGCACTTTGCATTCGGAATTGATGCTGTTGCCCAGGTAAGGACAATGCCCGGATTTGAATCGGGGACAGAGACTCCTATCAATTCAGATCCTGATCATTATACTCCTCAGAGCCTTGCAAATACGGGAGTTGTTCCTGTAGTGGACGTTGCAGCAACAGCTGCTTATGGAATGAGGGTTCTTGAGTTCGGTTCAAACTACCTTGATGCAGGTGTATCTGTAAGATTCATAAACAGAATGTATCTTACCCAGACTTCCGCTTCTGCAGTAATTGAAGAGGGCTTTGACATCAATACCAAGGAAGCACGTGCCGGTTTTGCAATTCCGGTTGATCTGAACGCTGTTCTGGGTTTGTTAAACGGTGATATAAAGATTTCTGCTTCTGCAAATAACCTGAACGGATACTTTTACATGCAGAAGTATGCAAACTACAAGGATGCCATTTCCAGAAAGAACGGAAACAGCAAATACACATTCTACAGCCCGTGGAGTCTGAACGCTGGAGTTGAATTGACCCATAAGTGGTCTTTTATCGAGCCCAAACTGACAGTCAGGTTTGAAGATATTCTTGGTTTCTTCAAGAACGAATTTGACAAGGAAAGAGCGGTTAAGCCAGAAGTTGAAGTGTTGAGATACCTGACTTTCAGGGCAGATATCAAACTTGTCAGATTTATCAAACTCAATGCTGCATTCAGAAAGGGATATCTTGAATTCGGTGGAGCACTTGATTTCTACGGAAACACTCTTGAGCTCTCCTACGGCTATCACGAAGCAGGTTCCACCTACGGTGAGAAACCGGTTGATACCCTGACTTTAAGAGTCAAATTCGGCTTTGACAATAACTGAGGAGGAGGTTTGAAATGAAAAAAACGCTGATTATCATCACATTAATTGTAGTTGCATTCTCTCTTATCTGCTGTGATGCAGACAGTATTGTAAAGGCAGGTGAAAACCTTATGAAAATACGCAACGTCAACGGAGCAAATGTCAATACTGCTGTTGAATTAGCCCTGAACTTCGCCACAGCGTCCATTGACGGACTGATTGGCGATACAGGATCAGGTTTTGATCCTGTAATAGGAAACATGACGGAAGAACAGTTGAAAGCGTTGATTGGCTTGGTAAACGTTGCAAAAGAAACCACTGTACCGGACGAGACGATAACATCAATGCTCAATAAAAAGGCTGCACCTGTTGCACAGGGAGATAAGTTGAATATTCAGATTAAAGAAACCATTGATAATTTTCTTACGAATGTTCACAACGAACAATTTATTGACTCCATGAAACAGATGCTTAAAAATCTTGTACCGGAAAAGGAAACCCAAATCGCTGACATATTCACCAATCAACTTTCCAAAGTTGAAAAGATTGTACGTAGCATTGAGCCGGCCATTGATGCCCTTCAGTCAATCAATGATCAGTCTTACAACCATGACGGAATGACATACGGTGATGTAATCGGAAGAGCTGTTATGTACCATACAACACAGAATCTGATTCTTCTTCTTACTGGTGTCGGCACTGAAAATCTCAAGACTGAAATTATCAACACCGTTGTCAGTGACTTGACTGCGCTTGAGGTCATTTACAACGTTACGTTCGATGCTCCTCAGATAGCCGGAAACTTTATAGGCAACCTTTGAGTTCCTGATGGACTTTGTGACAATAGACTTCGAGACGGCCAACCAGTATCCCCAGAGCGCCTGCAGTGTAGGGCTTGCACGCTTTGACTGCGACGGCAATCTGGTTGACAGGTTTTATTCCCTGATAAAGCCGCCTCGGGGTTTTGATACTTTCTGGGCACGCAATATAGAGATACACGGAATCAGGCCACGCGACGTGGCCGATGCCCCCGACTTTGCATACATATGGCCTGAGATTGAGCTTTTCATAGGAAACGACTTTCTTGTGGCCCATAATGCTGAATTTGACATGGGCGTGCTCAGAAGTCTCTTTTCCTTCTACGGAATAGAGAAGCCAGATATTAAATACTTGTGTTCACTGAGAATATCAAGAAGGGTATGGCCCGGTCTTTCGAGTCATGCACTGACCTTCCTTTCCGAGCATTTCTGTCTTGAATACAATGCGCACAACGCCCTTGATGACGCAATTAACTGCGGCAAGATTTTCATACGTTGCTGTAACGGCAGACTATACGAACTCCAGGACCTGAGAAAGTTCCTGATTGTGCGCGGGATAGAGTTCAAACACCTGTAATCACAGAAGGTATTTTTCAATCATCTTCTCAACATAAGATGTCTTGAGCGGGAACTTAGAAGTTTCCATCGTAACTATAAGCTCGGACCCAAGATAAACTCCATGATTTGCGAATCTCTGTATTCTGAGCATTAGATTTTCCGCATACTTCGGGTCGTCGAACTTGCCGCAGTGTTCCCAGTAGTAGGTTTTTCCGGTTCGTCTGTTCAAACAGGTGAAATCCGGAAAATCCCTGTACTTTGCGGGCATGCCGTCATCAAAGGACTTCTCATAAATATAGGGGATGTTATGATGCTTCAGCAGATTCGCAATTATGATTTCCGATTTTGAACGCACCTTCTCGCCGTTCAACGTTTCAAAATCATCATTTCCATTTCTCGGATGGTCAAAGTCATAGTCCTGATTCAGCCACTTCTCAACATCTTCCGGATCCATTGATGAATCGGTTTTGACAAGCTTTCTAATCTGGGCAGGTAGTTCTTCTGTCAACTGTTCTGTGTTGAACGAGCAGTCTTTCAGTATTTCCCTGCATTTCTGGATTCCTTCAAGTTTTTTGAGTGCAGCTTCTTCAAGAAGATGGTTGTAACGCTTCTGGGCCAGGGCTTGAATCATGTCTTGCTTGTCTTTTCCCAGGTACTGTTCATGTCCATCTTTTTGTCTGACGTAGAACTGGACCGTTTTCTTGTTGGGTCTTATGCAGAGAACTCCTTCCGGATCATCTTTCTGGTTTGTTTTGACTGTTTTGAGCAAATCTTCGAGCTCTGCATGGGCTTCAAGCAGCTGATTGATAATGTGAGAAGTATTCATAAAATGATTATACCCCGAAATATGGTGGAAGAAATGGAATTTCGGGGTAAAATTACCCCAATTGCTTGGATTTTAAGCAGTTTTCGGGGTAAATGCATGCTTTCCGGCTTTGAAACCGACACCGGCGTGCACCAGATGGCTTATTTTTCCCTGTAGATTATGCGGCCTTTTGTCAAATCGTAAGGGGACATCTCAATCTTGACCCTGTCTCCGGGTACAATCTTGATGTGGTTCTGTCTCATTCTGCCTGACATATGGGCAAGGATGATATGTCCGTTTCTCAACTCAACTCTGAACATGACGTTGGGCAGAGCTTCCTTAACAAGTCCTTCAACTTCAATAGCTTCTTCTTTAGCCATCTATCCTCCGAAAAATCACTTCTCAAAGCGTAATAGCGCCTTTATTTCTTGTCAATAAGGACGTCAGAATGTATCATTGAGTTTGCCCATATTATAGATAATATTTACAGGAGGGCTTCTTATGGCCAGAGGCGAAATCAGAAAAGAAAGCAAAGGTAAGAAATCTTCAAAAGATTCAAAGCAGAAAGCAGTTCCCCAGAATGCATACGTTGCAGCTGAGGTAATCTCAAAGAAAAAAGACAAAGGAAACTGGTGAGCTATGGACGTAAGGGAATACGTAAATTCAGAGTACTCAAAGCATCTTGATACCGAAGGACTGAGGAAAAACTACCTCATTGAAAAGGTTTTCGCAGCAGATGAAGTCACAATGACATACAGCCACGTGGACAGAATGATTGCCGGAGGAATCATGCCGGTCAAGAAAGCTCTGACCATAGAGACTGCAAAGGAAATAGGTGTTGACTTCTTCCTTCAGAGAAGAGAGCTGGGTCTCATCAACATAGGTGAGGCAGGTCGTATTACAGTTGACGGGAAGGTCTACGAAGTTGGACATTATGATGCACTGTATATCGGAATGGGTTCAAAGGACGTTAAGTTCGAGAGTCTTGATCCTGCAAAACCGGCAAAGTTCTACTACAACAGCTGCCCGGCACACCACGCATATCCCACACGTGTTGTAACTCTTGAGCAGGCTGTCCACCAGGCAGCTGGAAGTGTTGAAGACAGCAACAAGAGAACAATCAACAAGTACTTTGAAAGTTCAATTCTGGACACATGTGCACTCAGCATGGGTCTTACCCACCTTGAGGAAGGTTCAGTCTGGAACACAATGCCGGTACACACCCACGAGAGAAGAATGGAGGTCTACTTCTACTTTGACCTTCCCGGAGACAGCGTTGTCTTCCACTTCATGGGAAAGCCGGACGAAATCAGAAGCATTGTTGTGCGCAACGAGCAGGCTGTAATCAGCCCCGCATGGTCAATTCACAGCGGAGCCGGCACACACAACTATACATTCATCTGGGGAATGACCGGAGAGAACAAAACATACACCGATCAGGACTGGATTGAAATGAAGGATCTTCGCTGATCCGGGAGACAAGATGTCTGCACTTGAAAAATATCTGCAGGGCAAAGTAATCAAGCCTCAGATGGTAAGTTACGTTGCCCAGCTTGATGCCGTCAGTTCGGTAAGTCCTGAGGTTGCCCGCTCCATAGTCAAGGAACTGGCAGATCAGAGAAGCCATCTCAAGCTCATTGCAAGTGAGAATTTCTGCTCACCTGCAGTTCAGGCAGCTATGGGAAACCTGCTTACAGACAAGTATTCAGAAGGCTTTCCTTACCACAGGTTCTACGCAGGATGTGACAACGTAGACGATATCGAAGCTCTTGCATGTGAAACTGCATGCAAACTGTTCGGAGCCGACCATGCATACGTTCAGCCCCACAGCGGAGCAGATGCAAACCTCTGCGCCTACTGGGCAATTCTGAATCACCGCATCCAGATGCCGGCCCTGGAAGAGATAGGGGAAACCAACGTAAGCCATCTTACACGTGAGCAGTGGAACCACATCCGCAGCCTTACAGGCAACCAGAGAATCCTCGGTCTGGATTACTACAGCGGCGGACACCTTACACACGGATACCGCCAGAACGTCAGTGCCCAGATGTTCGATGCCTATTCATACACGGTAGACAGGGAAACAGGACTTCTGGACTACGACCAGATTCTCAAACAGGCCATGGAAATCAGGCCTTTGATTCTCATTGCCGGATACAGTGCATACCCGCGCAAAATCAATTTCCGTAAGATGAGGGAAATTGCAGATGCATGCGGTGCCACACTGATGGTTGATATGGCCCACTTTGCAGGTCTTGTTGCAGGAAAGGTTTTTGAGGGTGAATATAACCCCGTTCTCTGGGCAGATGTTGTTACAACCACAACCCATAAAACTCTGCGCGGACCGCGCGGCGGAATGATTCTGTGCAAGGAAGAATTTGCAGAGAGCGTGGACAAGGGCTGCCCGCTTGTAATAGGCGGACCGCTTCCCCACGTAATGGCTGCAAAGGCCATTGCCCTGATAGAGGCTTCAAGTCCTGAGTTCGAAGACTACGCCCACAGGATAGTCAAAAACGCACAGGCACTTGCAAAGGCCTGTATGGATGAGGGAATTCCTGTTGCAACAGACGGTACCGACAACCATCTGATGCTTCTTGATGTAACCCCGTTCGGTCTTAACGGAAGACAGGCAGAGACTGTTCTGAGAATGTACGGTGTAACGCTTAACCGCAACGCACTGCCTTTTGACGCAAACGGACCCTGGTACACATCAGGCCTCAGAATCGGAACACCTGCTGTTACAACACTAGGTATGGGCGAAGAGGAGATGAAGGAAATTGCATCCATCATTGCCCTTGTGCTCAAAAACACCAGACCTGCAAAGATTACAAAAGGTGAGAACGCAGGAACACTGTCAAAGGCAAAGGCTGTTACAGAGCCTGCCGCAGCTGAAGAAGCAAAGGCCCGCGTGAAGGCCCTGCTTGATAAATTTGTTCTTTACCCGGAACTCGATCTGAACTTCCTACAGGAGAATTACTGAGATGTCATATCTGCTTATCAAAGGCGCATGTGTTGTTGATGAAAGCTCTCAGAAGATTGCTGACATTCTGGTCAAGGATTCATCAATTCTGAGAATTGAAAGCTCAATAGATCCCCAGACTGTACCACAGCCGTGCAGGGTTGTAGATGCCACAGGACTGATGGCCCTTCCGGGCCTTATCGATGCCCACACGCACTACCACCTTGTAAGCCGCGGAACCGTCACTGCCGATGACTTCGGTCCGGCAAGTGCGGTTGCATCGTTTGGCGGTGTCACAACAGTTGTGGATTTTGCCGATCACAACAAGGGCATGAACCTTGTGCAGAGTGCACACTACCGCCTTGATGAGATGGCTCCCATGGGAATTGACTACTCACTTCACCAGGGAGTGTACGGACACGGCTACAACGACGAGATTCCTGTCCAGCTTGAGAAGCTGAAGGAAATGGGAATCAAGACGCTTAAGATTTTCACAACCTACAGGGAGACAGGTTATCTTCTGGATGACCCGAAAAAGCTTTCAGACCTGTTCAAGCACTGTGCACGTCTGGGAATGCTTGTTACAGCCCACTGCGAATACAACCCCCTTATCGAGCAGATTTCAAAAAACTGGAAGGGAACTTTCAACCCCAAAGACCATGCGGATTTAAGACCTGCAGAGGCAGAGGCAAAGGCAATTGAGTTCTACGGCACATGCGCAATGAACGAAGGCTGTCCTCTCTACATTGTCCACGTTTCTTCAGAAGCCGGACTGAACGAAATCAGGAAACTGAGGGAGAAGGGGGCAACCATCTACGCAGAGACAACTCCCACATACCTGTTCCTTGACCGTTCAATGCTCGAAGGACCTGACGGACCTCTGTACGTAATGACACCTCCGCTCAGGACAAAGAGGGACAATCAGGCACTCCAGGAAGCAGTAGTCAACGGAGAATTCCAGGTTATTGCAACAGACCACTGTACCTTCACAAAAGACCAGAAGCTGGCCAACCCCGATGTCAGAAAAACATACCCAGGCGTTCCCGGAACAGAGGAAATGTTCCTCCTTCTGAATACCCTCAGAGAGAAGAATTCCGTACGCCTTTCAATGTCAGACCTTGTAAAACTCATGTCCTACAACCCTGCAAAGCTGTTCGGACTGTACCCTCAGAAGGGTTCTCTCAAGGTTGGAACAGATGCAGATATCACACTTTTCGACCCGAGCAAGGGACGCGTTCTTCAGGATTCCAACGTTCATACAAAGGCCAACTACACACCGTACAGGGGCTTTGAGGTGAACGGAGAGGTTGTCATGACCATCATGAGGGGCAAGGTGATAATGGAAAACGGCCTTTCATACACACAGGAAGGCGAAGGAAAGTTCATAAGGCAGTGCTGATATGATTAAGGGAATACTTTTTGACGTGGACGGAGTCATTTTTGACTCAGAGCCTTTCATCAAACAGGCCTTCTACAACTACTATCAGTCCTTCTACAACAAGACCATCACCGAAAAGGACATGGCTCCCTATGTGGGCACCGGAGAAAACAGCAGCATAAGGGGCCTCGGAGCTGCCCTGGGACTTGACTGCGACGTAGAGCGCGACAAGAAGGGTATCTACGAGGAGTACGCCCGTCTGATCAAGGGAAAACTCAAGTGCATGAACGGCTCGAAGCGCTTCATAGAGAACGCCAGGAAGGCCGGCCTGAAGCTTGCCCTTGCCACCAGCGCAGACAGGGTAAAGCTGAACAGCAGCCTCGCCGAAACGGGCCTCGGAGTAGATTTGTTTGATTTCATAGTCAGCGGCGATATGGTCACGCGTACAAAACCCGATGGGGCAATATACCGCTACGCGGCAAGCGGCCTTGTGCTCGAGAACGAGCGCTGTCTGGTTGTTGAAGATGCCGTTGCTGGTCATATGGCTGCAAAACGGGCAGGAAGTCCGAGTCTGGGCCTGACAAGTTCTTTCGGAGCAGAAGAACTTGTTCTTGGCGGAGCGGATCTTGTACTGAAAGATCTTTCCGAATTCCCGGATTTCGAGACTGTCCAGCAGTTCAATGAGATTTACGGAAACCTTCTTGTGGAGTTCAGAAAACAGTCTGTCATCGGAACTCTGATTGAAAAGGCTTCAAAGGTAATTGAGAACGCATACGCACCTTATTCAAAATTCAAGGTCGGTGCTGCAATCCTTACCTCAAACGGCAACATATACAGCGGCTGCAATGTTGAGAACTCTTCGTTTGGAGGAACAATCTGTGCAGAACGCGGAGCAGCCATGGCTGCAATTGCAGGTGAGGGCAGAACGTCATTTAATGCAATTGCAATTACGTCTTTTACCTCCGAGCCTGCACCGCCCTGTGCAATCTGCAGACAGTTCCTGAGCGAATTTGCAGGTCCTGACATGCAGGTTTACCTGTACTCGGTCAAGGACGGTACTTACAGACACTATAACTTCGGAACACTGATGCCCAGTGTTTTCGAACTTAACTGATATTTGGAAATGAGAAAAAGCGTAGTCCTGATTTCATTTATCCTTATCCTCTCGCTGCTTTGCGGCTGTTATTCCACCAAGGCCATGGTGGAAAACCCAATTGTTACGGACACATCTGCAACCATCGCCGACAAGATGGATGCACTGGGATTCCCGAGGGCATCCATACGCAACATGGAGGCGTACTTTGACGGGCCCGACTGGGTGGACCGCGTGATGGAGCTTGTGCAGGAGGCCCAGGACTACGTGATAATAGCAAGCTTCCTGGTTTCCGAGTGTGAGGCAAACGAGCAGGTCTACGACCTTCTGTGCAGGAGGGCTGAAGAGGGACTGAGAATCTACTTCATCTACGACTCTGCTGCCGCCATGGACATGACTGCATCGCGCTTTCACATGAAACCGGTTAACAGACTTGCAAAAAGCGGGGTGCACGTGCTTGAGTACAGCCCGTTTTCCATCAACCGCCTGCCCAAACTTGCAGGAATGCTTCTCAGAGAGCACCGCAAATTCTACATCATAGACGGAAGTATTATCGCTGTCGGCGGAATGAATCTGAACTACATTTCAAACCGCAGTTCCCTTGATGACGGACAGCGTGACAGCATGTTCTGCTTCAGATCGGAAAGCACAGCCAAGGTTCTTCTTGAGGATTTTGTCGATTTCTGGAACACATACTCCTGGGAAGAGGTAAGCCTGTCGGATTTTTACGTTCCTGAGGAACCCCAGGTTGAAGATGCCTACCAGGCATGGATAATCAACCAATTTGACAGGAATAAGAACATGGTCACCACCTTCGGAAGTATTTTCTACAGTGCCAAAGAAGAAATACTGATTCTGCCTCTTCTTCCTATGGAGAATGCAGATACCAGAAAGGCCATTTCGGATGCGGTTCAGAGGGGAGTTGAGGTTCAGATGATTCTGCCCAACGATCCCAGAGAAAGTGTTTACAGAGGGGCTCATTATTCGGTTTCAACCCTTGCGGATACCGGAATGAGCATCTATCCCGAGCCGAACACGGAAGAGAGAAAGAATCTTCTGCATGAAAAGACCATAATCGTTGACGGAGAGTATGTTCTCTTGGGTTCTGCAAACTTCAACTACAGAAGCCTGGTACTATCAAACGAGGTTGGAATCATGATTCACAGCCCTGAGTTTGCAGAGTTTATGACCGAACACTACATGACGATAAAGGACGGCTGTGAACTCCTTACACCGGAGCAGACAAAACAGTGGCATAAGATTACCTGGATTCTGGATTTCCTGGTGCACTTTATTATGGGGTGAAGATGAAGAGAATTGTTGTTATTACAGCTGTACTGTTGCTTTGTTTCTCACTTTCCGCAGCACCCAAGGTGTTCAGGTTCGGTTATGGAATAAATGTTGAGGGAAACAGCAGTGCACGTACGGAAATAAAGCTGAACTTCACTGCAAGGCCGTTTTCTTCAAATGTGATGAACCCCTTTGTAAGGGCTGAATACGGCATAGGAATGGGAAGGGGCGGTTTCGGTCTTACCAACCTTACTGCTGTAGCCGGGGTGGAGCTTTTCAGATCAATGAAAAACCCGCTCGGCTTCACAATGGCGAACAAGGGACCCTGGAGTCCTGCAATCTGTGCAGGAATCACAACGGATTTCACAGATTCCAACCTGTATGCCGAGCTGTCTCTGTTCAGGGTTCTGGACAAAGACTTCATCTATGAATGGTTTACTGCATTTGCAGTCTTTGACCGCAGCGGTATTGAAAAGTGGGGAGTGTGTCTGTTAAGGCTCACTTCAATGTTCTGAGGTGCGTGTGAAAAAAGCAGCTGTTGTTCTTACTCTGGTCCTCTGTGTTGTATGCTCTGCCTTTTCTACTGATATAGGCGTAAGAATCGGCCACGGAACCATTGATCCTGATTTCAACAACCTCGGACTTACAGCCCTTGCCGGTGTGGATATAGGCCTTTCAAAGCGCCTGGAACTGAA
>Ga0265299_10004518_pt1 | contig 13141 bp, 3 predicted proteins | sample AusTroGonzalo_MG_4_FD_193485 | JGI IMG/M metagenome (GOLD analysis project Ga0265299, IMG submission 193485) | Bovine rumen microbial communities from tropical cattle in Woodstock, Queensland, Australia - Gonzalo_02 | ecosystem: Host-associated > Mammals > Digestive system > Stomach > Rumen ...
CGTTCCCGCACCCGAGAAATGCTCCGGATCGTAGACGACCTTCGGATTTGCGAGTGCAGTCGCCTCGTCGCCCGTGTAGACGCCACGCTTCAAGTTCTGCCATTCCTGCGTCTCTGGATAGTCACGCCAATACGCCTTCCAGCACTTCGCGGCGATTCCCTCCGGCACCTCAACCTTGCCAAACCATCCCGCCGCACCATCAAACTTGACAATGGCACTCCGTGCGGATTCGATATTTGGAAGGCGAAGTGTCGCATTTGCGAAGATGCGGATTGGCAAGTCCCGTGCGAGCTTGCAATTGCTCGACGCCGTGCCAAGCTGAAGCGAGCCGGCATTTACGGCAATCTCGCCCGCAATGCCGCTCTGGTCGCCGCCGAGAATGAGGCAACCCGTTCCGGCCGCGACAAAACCGCCAGGTGCAGAAATCTTTGCCCAGATTTCGTTCGGGGCAAGTTTCTCGACAGCCGGGGCACGGCCACGCATCCAGACATAGGCAGGATGCGTCACATCACCGAGAACGAGCGATCCATTCGCGGCACCACCATCCTCCGTTCCAATTGCCGATGCGCCTTCCAACCAGTTGATGTCGCCGAGGATCAGTCCGCCGGACGTGAGAGTCATCGTCCGCCCCTCGCCGAGCTGTTTCGATTTTTCCTCGTTGACAATCGAAAGTGAGTTGAACGTGGCGTTCTCGGACAGGTCAATCCCGTTCCTCCAGACATAGGCGTTGTCATTGGGACCATAATCGGAAAGCGCCGCGCTCTTGTTGTGGACGACGCGTGAAAGGCGGTCGTTCGAGTCAAAGGCCGCAAATCGGAGATCCTCGTCCTGCTTGCTTCCCGCCTGGGCGACAATCCACGGAACGATTGAGGCCGCGTTTGAGGTATGTGGATCTTCACCAGCCCCGATGGCATGCGCATCGATTCCGTGCAGGATCACGGCGATGTTGGTTGCAGACGATTCGAAGAGAGACTGGTCGCGGATACGCAGGGTTCCGGTTCCTTCATGAGCAACTGAATCCGCTTCAAACCAGGAAAACGTCCAGTCAGAATTGTTGTTGGCCCCATAGATGTAGTTGAATCCGCCTCCTATCGTCAACTTGTCCGTGAGCCGCTTGTCGGCCGTGATGGGCGTGGTTCGTTCTGGAACTGGATTTGTCCAGGCACTGGTGCAGTCGCTGTATATGCGGAGTAGGCCGCCACGCATCGCGAAGCCCTTTCGCGGAAACCACGGAATATGCGGCGAAGGAACATTGAAAAAGTGAGCCCAACCCGTCTGGAAGCAGCCGACACCCTTCGGAAAATACCCGTCTGGATCGGATCCGCTACGGGCAACCCAACCGACCACTTCGCCCATGCAGTTCGTAAGCGATCCAGTCCGGACATAGGTGGGGCCGGTACGGTCGTCAGTGCCGGCACCATGGCCGCCCGAGTCGCGAATCAGTCCCGTAAAGTCAGAGTGGCAACCGTTGACGCGCATCGTGGCCGAAGAATGATTCCAGAACGTTCCGCCTCCGGAAAGTTTAGAAATGGAGAAAGTGCAGCTCATGCTTTGACCTTGCGTATCCATCTCGCGGAGCGCCACCGTGACGCCCTCGGGAATAGAATTTGTCTTGTTCGAAAAATCGAACCGCCCCTGCGGGAAGCGCGAGTCGGTACCGTCCCATCCGCCGCTCAGGACAGTATCTACGCTGAACCTGACAAGGGGAATGTTATCCTGGAAGGTCAATATCGTGCGATATGTGTTGTTTCCAAGATCGAGCGAACTGGAGCATAGCTGCACAAGCGCCGGCTGGCCGTCCGTGCGCTCAAAGACGACCGGGCTCATGAGAAGGACGTTATTCAGCTTCGTTGCGCAACGCAAAGATATGGCGGCCCTATTGTCCCGATAACTGCCTGCAAAAAGCGAACCCATCGTGGCACCGCCATCCCGCAAGTCTAACTGAACACCCGTATTCGCATAATATGCAATAATCGCGATGTCGTCGGGATTATGCGGCCAAGAGTCGTTCTCCGCGCTGCCAAGCTTCTCCCACTTGGCAGGGTCGTTCCAATAGCACCAGCCCCCGGTGACGCTGGCGTCCTTGAAAATGTAGATGTCGCCATTGCCTATCTTCTCCGGCAGGACGAGAACGGCGAGGGTGTTCGTCGTGTAATCGTTTCCAATGCAGTGAATGCCGACGATGCCAGGCCTGAGCGCCGTCAGCACATTGCCGTCGAGCGAGGCGAAAAGCTTGTTGCCGACAATGTATTGCTCCGAACCGCTCAGCTCGGGAAGTGTCACGACGTCGCCCGGATGGACGCGGACGGCCGTTTCGGCAGAAACGTGCTCCATGATGTCGGAAACAGATACCGACGTCGAACCCGAGGCAATGACCGCCTCAAACGTCTGCCTATATGTCTGTCCGTTAAGCTCAGCCGAGAGCTCTACCCGTGCAACGGGATTTCCACGCACGACGGCAATCCCGGACCAGGAAAGCGTTTCGGCGCCATTGACGGGTTTTGTCCCACGCTCGACGCCGTCGTATGTAAGCGTCGCAGATCCAGTAGCGCCGTCGTAGACGCCAGAGATGCCAAATGTGATCTCGATTGTCGAGCCATCCGGCGAAAACGTCCAGCCGATACCGGTTGTCGCAAACGGCACGGCACGGGTAGACATCGCCGGAAGCTCCACGAACGTGTCAATGCCCCACTCGTTGCGGATGCGGACGCGAAGGGAATACGCTGTGTCGGCAGAGAGCCCGTCCACCAAGAGATTTACCACCGTATCAAGAGTGGCATCCGACTCAGCCCCGGCGATGACATTAGCGAAGCCGTCGGTCGACGCCTCGAGTCTAACAAACGCCGACTCACTGTCCACGCCGAAACTGGAGACTGTCGCCGTCGCCGCCATAGTCGAGAAGCCACGTTCCATGAACTCCGCCGTTCCGATGGGCGAGCCCGGCGTCATAGTCGCAAACGGGACTGCGGGCGTCGTCAGCGTCGCATGTTTGCTGTTCTCGACGACGGCGCGCACGTAGTAGGTCGTCCCGAACTCAAGGCCAGCCACGAAAAAGAGCTGGGGAACGTTGTCCGCCTCGACGGTATAGTTCGTCGTCCAGAGAGGCGAGGCGAAGTCGTCCGACGCGGCGAGCTCGACTGTCACATCCGCCGACGTCGCGTCCGTGCCGCGCGAAGTGACAGTCGCCGTGATCGTCGCATTCGTGTAGGAAATATCCGACACCAGGATACCCGCCTGTGGGTCATCGGTCACCTCGTATGTCTCCGCCGTCTCAGCCGTGAGGAACGCTGCGTCTGTCATGGAATCGTATTCCGCCTTCACCCAATCTGCCGACGGAACCGCGTCGAGCAGGCGGCATTCGTCCACGCTGCCAACGAGCGGTCCCGTGTTGTTGCTCGGATAGTCGCCTATGCCGAGGGCGCTGTTGTTGTCCGTAGCAGCGGTTCCGTTAGTCTTCTGCGCCTTTTGGACGCCGTTTTCGAAAATCGTAGAAGTCCTGTTGTCGTAGACGATGAAAAAGTGCTTCCAACCTTGGCCAATGTCCGTGTTGTATTGAGCGTCCGCGGTGCTGGAAGCGCCGCGGGTGCTGAACGCTTTGTTGCTCTTCCAGACGACTTCCCAGCCATTGGCTTCGGTATAGTACGCCTTGCGAGCGAAGAGACGGGCGTCTTTTGCGGGCTGGCCGCTGCGCACATCGAACCAACCGGAAACGGCGAACGTGTTCCCTACATTCAACGAATCGTAGGACGGCACGGTCAGGTAGGAGCGAACCGACGTGTTGGTCGTGCACTGGCGACCGTTCCCGACGGGACCGGACACGGCAACTGAGAGATTGGCCGAGCCATCCCCAGACGGCTCGGCGTCAAGAGAGTGTCCCGAGGAATCCGCTACCGTCCCGCTCGCTTCCGACATGTGCCAGACGCCAACATAGCCCGCGAAGGGACTGTCGGGGCAAACGATCTTGCCGCTTGAATCAGATCCCCAGCACATGACGAACTGCGTGCCGTTCGCCATTGTAGGAAGCCGCACCCAGATGAGCGAGGTGCCGTTTGTGTTCCACGTGTCGATTTCGAATGGCAGGCCGGAGCCATCCATGCCAACAAACGCGATATCGTCGCCAGTCGTCGGTGAATGCAGATCGGCGTAGGAGAAGCCGTTCGGCGAGTCCGCGGCGATTCGCACGAGGACCGGGAAGCCGGAGAGCGGCTCGGTTCCCGTATAGCCGGCGACAGTGAACTTCGCGCCCTTGTCGAAAGACGCGGACACAGGCCCGGGCAATGCGAAAAGCGACAAGCCCAACAACGCGACTATCAAGCATGATATTATTTTCATATTGTTCTTTCGCATTGCCATAGCCATGTTATTGTCTATTCCTTGTTGTATTGTTGCATTTTACCGCAAATAAATTGTGAACGAACCTTGAGGAAGAGGCTCAAGCGCACCGATAAAGCGCGGATACTCATCGTTCTCGCCCGTCCAGCCAATGCGGTCAAAATCTACGAAACCCTGTTTGCGCACCGCCTTTGGACGATAGAAGTCGACAGAAAAGATATCGTTCGTGTTTGCAAACGGCCACATGAACGAGCGGATTTCAGTGCCAGCGGGAACATGCGTATCGTCCGACAGCACAATCGTATCTTCAATCGAAAGCCTGGCTGTGATGTCGTAGGTCCAGTCCTCGAGCTGAAGCGCCGCCGCTGTGCCGCCGTTGAACGTGCCCGTAAGCAATGCATTCTTGCGGTAGAAGGATCCTGACTTGAACATGGTCGGACTCCAGCTATTCGGTTGTAAATACCCCTGGATCTGGCAGGGGGAGTTCTCGACGATGTTCGTCGCGCCCGGATCCAGTACAAAGATGTTGTCGAAGATCTGCGCCGCAAGGAGCACGCCGCCATAGCCCAGGTTTTCGGCGAAGATGAACTCGCGGAAGCCGACGACGGTGTTGTGGTGGAAGACCGGGCCGTTCGAGAACCCTTCGCGGTTCTTCTTGAAGATCGATCCGTAGGGAGCGCCGTCGTCGTTCACGAATCGGTTGTAGGTGACGGTCACCCGGTCCTTCGGCCCGCCGTATCCGGCGGAGAACACGCCGCGATGTCCGTCGCCGCCAGCTCGGTAGACAACATTGGAGACGAAAGAACAAGGGCCCGTACACCTGTCGCCTTCCAGCTGGACGCCGGTGAAGACGGTCATGACGTTCGAGAACACGTTATCTACGAAGCGCGCGTTGTCACGAACGACGAACAAGGTGAAGTCCTTGTTCCGGCTGTCCGCACGGCAGTCGAGGAATGTGCAGCCCTCGACGAGCAGATTCGTGGCGTCGAACGTGCCGCACATGAAAAGATTCCTGCCCATGCCGCTTTTGCCGTAGCTGCCGTCCGGCAGATCGCCGGAGAGGGCAAACTCGCAGTTCGACAGAGTGAGGAACGGCGCCATGGCCTGGACAAGGTAGCAGTTTGTGCCGACGGTCCCCTGGCCGGTGATGTACTGCCCGAGCGAATTCTTTGTCCACTCGAAGCGGAGGCCCGCCAGTGTGACATGCGCCGCTTCGTCTGAAATGACGGGGCGCCCGCCAGCGTACCAGGAGTAGTCGTCCGCGATGGCTATCAGGGGCGTGCCGTCCCAGCCGCGGATGGAGAGGTCCTTCAACTCCGACGGAATCGTCAGCGAGCAGGCGTCATTCGTAATCGCATAAACACGCCCTTCCCCGCCGCGCACCCATATCGTATAGCCGGCGTCTGCCATGTCGAGCGCTTCGCGAATCGTAGGCAAGGCGCTGTCTGGCGACGATCCGCTACCCGAACCAAGGGAGTCGACATATAGCTCTGCAAGACCAGACGCTGGGAGCGTAGTGCTGTGGCCAAGGTCAACGACAGACGACAGCCCCCACTCGTTGAGAATCCTTACGCGCAGACCGTAAGTCGTGAAGGCAGAGAGCCCGCCAACTTCAAGCTGGATGTTCCCGCCGCTTAAGACTTCGACTTCACAGCTCGACGCAATCGAATCAAAGCCGTCGATCGACGCTTCGAGCAAGACCGACGCAGACAATGAACCATCTCCAATTGACGAAATGTCCACGGACGCCGAGAGCGAATAGGCCGTGCGCCCAGACACGGATGCAGCCGCCGAAGGTTCGCTTGGCACATGCGTCGTGAAAGAGAGGGGGCCGAACTCGGCAGCGACGCCTTTATTATTTTCAAGCGCAACACCGACAAAGTAAGTTGTGTTGGTCAAGAGTCCGGATACGTCGAAGGAACGCGCACCTGTGGTTGTCGCGGAATATGATTCCGTCCATAACGGTGACGCCAAATCAGATGTCGCAGACAGTTTTACAACCACATCCGCAGATAAGGCCCCAGTTCCGAAATCGGAGATGGAAACCACAACCATCGCGTTCGTGTATCCAATGGGTGAAATCAGAATGCCGGCAACCGGATCATCGGTCGCCTCGTATGGCTCCGCCGTCCCAGGCGACAGGAAGTCGTCCTTGAATATGGAATCGTATTCCGCCTTCGCCCAGTCCGCCGATGCCGAAGGAACTGCGCCGAGGAGACGGCATTCGTCCACATTGCCAACAAAGTAGGACGACCCACCCCCCGAATAGCTCCCGATCGAGAAGGAATTGTCGTTGTCCTCTGGCGCAGCGTCAGCCTTCCCGCTCTCCTTCTTTGCAACGCCGTTTTCGTAGATTGTCGCCGTGTCGCCGTTGTAAACTACGAAAAGATGCTTCCATTCAGCTTCGGCGAAGGTTGCAGCATATGTGGCGATGTTGTCTCCGGTTTTGCCGCGCGCGGCAATGTTGCTGCTCTTCCTGATAACCTCCCAGCCGTCACTTGTTGTCTGGTTGCGTACCTTGCGAGAGAAGAAACGCACGTCTCCAGATGGCTGGTTGGACGACATGTCAAACCAACCAGAAACTGCAAAACTGCTGCCGACATCCAAAACATCGGCGTTTGCAATGGAGAGATATGTTTTATCGACACATTGCCGACCGTTGCCGACACAACCAGAGCCGGCAACCGAGACGGTCGCCGCGTCCGTACCAGCCGGCATGGCCGTTAGCCCATTGCCAGACGAATCCGCGACCGAACCACTCGCCGCAGACATGTGCCAGACACCGACGTAATCCGCAAAGGGACTCTCATTGCAGACGGTCTTTCCACTCGTCGCCGAACCCCAGCACATGACAAACTGCGTACGGTTCGTCATAGTAGATAGCTTCACCCAGATCAAGGATGTGTCCAACGGGTCCCACGTGTCGATCTCGAATGGCAGGCCATTGCCCTCCATGTCGACGAAGGCGATATCGGCACCATTGGCTGGGGAATGCAAATCAGTATAGAAGAATCCGGAAGGCGAATTCGCCGCAATGCGGACAAGCACTGGGAATCCGGAGAGCGGTACCGAGTTCGTGTAGCCGTCAACCGTGAAGAGCGCGCCCTTGTCGAACGCAACAGACGTTGGCCCAGGCAATACCGCCTGTACCTTAAGTGTCACAAACAAGGCAATGACCATCAGCGCCAGAAGAGAGGCAGCCCTCTCCAGTTTCGCGGATATTTGATTGATCATAGCCATGTTGTTATCTATATTAGTATGATATTATTGCTGCATTTTACCGCAAATGAATTATAAGCGGACTTGACGTAAGGGGCTCGACAGCGCCAATGTAGTCGCAGAGGCCAGTCTTGCAGCCGGAAACGGCATTCGTCCAGGCGACACCACGCGTCGCCCAAGTAGGATTCCTGCTCGCCCTGGGGCGCATGAAGTTTGGAGAGCCCAAATCCATCGACATGAACGTCGGCCACGTGTCAAGGACTATGTTGTTCGTTATGGCACAGCCCTTTGCAAGGTCGTAACCCTCTACAGCTATTGCCGCGCCGCCCGAAATGCCGCCCGGCGCATACCAGGCGTTGTTCTTGAGACATCCCACGCCATCTGTTCCAAACGACGAGAAGTTTCCGTCGACAAATGCCGTCTGACGGTTCAGGAAAACCGTCGCATCAGCAGTGGCAATCTTCGGGTCAAGCAGAATCAAGTTGTCGAAAAATTGCGGCTGCCAACTTATTGTACTGTCCGCCGCGATCAGGGCAAGATGCGAGGCATTGACAAGAGTGTTGTGATGGATGAAGACCTTTTTACCAACGAGCCCATGCTTCCCGTTCTTGTAAAAGAATGGCTCGGCATTCCCCCCTGCGTCAGAGAAAAAGATATTATAGGCGAATTCTGCATTTGGCCATTCCTGCCAACTATTGCACTTTGCTTGAATACTGCGACATCTGTAGAGAATGTTAGACGAGAACAGAAAACTCGTATCACAGTTTTTTATTGGCCAAACGATATAATAACAATTGGAAAAGATATTCTCGGAAAAAACCGAGTCCCGGCCATGTATCGCGGCAGACATGCTGCGATCCTCAGTCTCGCCGAGAAAACGACATCTCGCAACCGTCAGATAGCGCCCCTTGTCTTTGTCAGCCTGATAGGCCCGCGTTGCAACCGCCGCATGCCCCATTTGATCTGGTTTGTCGCCACCCGTCGTATTATACGTGTATTCTTTCTTGCTCGACGAATAATTTCCGACCTGACGAAACGTGCAGTCCTCAATTGTCGCATAGTCGCCAAACAAATCAACCACGCGCCCTCTATTTCCAAGCGATCCCGCATTCGCAATGCCTCGGCTCCCAAAGTAGGTGAAATCAAACCCGGAAACCGTGAAATAAGTGGCGTTGGTCGGGACGAGAATGACGGACGCGTTGTTGGTGACTTCGCAAAGCGTCTCGGATATCTCGACCTTGGCCGGCCCGTCGCCGCCATACGAGCGCAGCGTTATGTTGCTCGCAGGGACGACGACCAGGTCGCCTCCTGACGCAACCGTGTAGCTCCTGTCCGCGCCGCCGCGCACGAGAATCGTGTCGCCCTCGCCGGCCAGGTGAAACGCCGCGGGAATCGTAGCGAAAGGCGACGCCTGCGTGCCGGTACCGCCTGGCTCCGCCCGCGAATCGACATAGAACTCGGCACCAGAGGCAATAAATGACGATAACGAGGCGATAAACACCAGCAACAAGAGAAAGTCACCCCTCTCCAGTTTCGAAAAAATGTTATGCATCATGGCCATATAATTTCCTCCCTATCTGAAATGAATGAACAGAGGCGCGCCGCCATACCCGTTGAGGTCAAGAAGTATCTGCCGAGCCGCCGAAAGACTGGTGCCATCCGCAAGCGGAGCGCCGTCGACACCATACTTGAACTCACCGCACGACACTCCAGAATGAACAGGAACAGTGCCAATGGCGCTGTCCATGTGATTGGTATCTATGCCTGATTTCGTCTGCACGATGACCATGTTGGAAAGGCGCGCATTAGATTTTCTCAGCGCGGGCGACTTCTCGCTGACCTCGAACGACAGCCTTGTCGTACCGCCCTGTCCCGGAGCGGCAAACTTATAGTTGCCAGCAAGGACGATTGGAGGATTCCTGAACCCTCCGACTGGCACGTCAAGGACGATCTTCGCATTCTCGCCCTGAGTATGGGTGCCGAATCCCGCTGCGCTCTCGACGACTGCATCTTGACCGCGCAAGACAAGCAAGCCCTCGCCATAGACGTCCTGCGGCAAAAGAATGCCGATCGTTGCATGTCCACTTGCCAGCAGGCACGAGTTGTCGACGACTACAACGGCGTTCGTCCCGCCGAAGCAGGACTTTGAGAATATGTTTGTCGAATAGTTCAGAAGCTCGAGGCGCGAATATGGCGTGGCGAAGGCGAAGAAAGAGTCCTGCCCCGTCATCGTCGTTCCTGACAGGCGCATCGTCACGTTCGTGATGTCGGAATGGTTCAAGGCGCCACCCCCGCTGCGTATCACCTCCCACGGCCCGCCGCGCACAACGGTCATGTCAAAGAACTCCATCGTCGTGTTTGCGGCAATCGGATATTTCGGCGTCACGCCGTCGGTGTAGGAGGGAAACGAAGCCGACGTTATTCCGCTCACGTCTCGCCCATTCCCCTTGAACCTGACTTTGCTCGCGGCACTTTTGCCGTAGGGAACGAAAAGCTTCATCGCATAGTTACCGTTCACGTTCACGACAACGGGATTCGCCGCACGGCAATCTTCGAACGACGCCGTGGAGCTCTCATTGTCGGGATAGCCCTGGCCGCCATCGCCGTCATGGCGCCAATGCGCCGGGTCGTTCCAATTCCCATTCCAATCTCCATTGGCTTGCTGCCAATAGTAGATCCTGCCGTCGATCGGCATCTGCGTCCCGGCAACGACATTGGTCCAGAATATTCCAGTCGGCTCGCCGTCCACCGTCAGGCATTCGTTCGACACCAAGATCTGCCACGAAACCGCCTTGCTCCACTCCGGCGCCCAATATGTCGTCTCAAACTCAAGCGACGGAGAATCTACGTCGAAGGTCTTTACCAAAGTCCAATCGCCGTCGTCCCACTTTGCAAAGACATACGTGGTCGATGCGCCGAAGACGCCGTTAGAGGAGAAAACGGTGATGTCCCGCTCACTTGCGGACGAGGCAACTTCGCCAAGCTCAGACGCGCTCTTTGTCATAAAGGTCATTTCCGCCGACTCGAAACGCCCGCCTGCCGAGTCCACCATCTCTACCCGGCAGCCATACTGCACGCCCGCCTGCAGGTTCGTGGCGTTGAGCGCAAACGGACCGAGACCGACGACGCTCTCGACGGCCCTCGAAGGGCTTGCGGAGTCTTCGCCGCACCAAAGACGGATCGTGCACTGCGGGACATCGCCAGTGTAGTTGCCAACCGAAACTACGACGCCGGTAATTACTGCGTATACGCCATCAACGCGGGAAAGACCGACATCCGAGAGAATCGGAACTTCATCGTCTTTCGCCTTGTCGTTCTTTTCCACGTAAAGTTCCGCCATATCGGCCGAGACTCCGACACAGCCGAGCTCATTCGTCACAATGGCCTTAATGTATATCGTCACTTCGTCCTTGAACAGCGGAACCGCGCAGTGTCCCGTTCCGAGCGCACAGGTCGCAACTGCATTTGTGTGGACGAGGTCCGTCGGAGCATATCCCCACGCGATCAGGACGCCGACATTCTGGCATCCGTATCCTGTCCAGACAACGCCGTAATCCACATCGGCCGTGTAGTCCTCGGCATTGTATTCCACCCCGACGAGCTCAATAGCCGGAATTGGAGTCGTCGCCCCTTCAAGATAAACTGCTTTTCCAACCGAGAGAAAAGCGGCATTTGTCACTGTCGCACAATCCGCCGCAATCCAGTCGGCGGACTTAAGACCGGCCGAAAGACGGATTTCGTCCAAATCCCCCTTGAACGCCTGGTTCCACTGGTTGTTGCCGATAAACATCTCAGTGGTTTCCGTCTTTTTGTTGATGTCTTCGGCTCCACGCGTCTTCACGAGCTGGCCGTTGACATAGAACTTGAGGCCGTCATCGGCCGTGTTCATCTTGAACGTCGCGACGAAATGCCACCAGTTGCTTACGGCAGGAAGAACGCCGCTTGACAGATCGATATCGTGGTTGGTCTTATAGGGTGTTGTCAGGACAACCTTCGTGGCGCTGCTGATGCGGAGGGAGACGAGACCTTCTTTGCCGAACATGGCCGCGCCCTCGCCCATGCCGCCGTATTGGGTCGGCCGACACCACCCCGCGACTGTAAAGCCGTTGGTGAGTTCGGAATTCGCGATGACATTTCCGCAGGAAATGCCGTCGCTGCTGTTTGTGCGCGGGACATTCACGGCGGCGCCGACCGGTCCAGGCACGATGGAAAGGTAGTCCGTCCGGTGCGTTCCGTCGTAGCCGTTTGGCGACGAATCGGCAGGATCGACCGATTTCATGTGCCAGACGCCCTTGTAGCCCGCAAAGGGATTATCACCGCAGACGGTCTTGCCGCTCGTCGTGGAACCCCAGCACATGACGAACTGCGTGTTGTTCGTCATTGTCGGGAGCGTCACCCAGATCAAGGACGTGCCTGACGGGTTCCATGTGTCAATTTCAAACGGCAGCCCGTTGCCTTCCATGTCGACGAACGCGATGTCGGCACCGTCGGTCTGCGAATGCAGATCAGTGTAGAAAAATCCAACAGGCGAATTTACTTTAATGCGGACAAGCACTGGGAAGTTGGTGAGCAATTCGCTTCCAGTGTAGCCAGCGACAGTAAAGCGTGCGCCCTTGTCGAATGCAGCACCGACGGGGCGCGGCAAGGCATCGGCGAATAACGCCGAACCGAGCAACGTTGCCAGAAAAAGACAGCAAAATCTTACGGCCACATTTCTCATGCGTCTAAACCGTTATTTTGTAGTTAAATTATAGCAAAAAACGCCCCTTGCGACAAGTGCAAACACAAAATCCAGAGATTCTGTAACCGGCTTTAAACGAAGAGCCGCATGGAAAAATGGACGACGAGAGAGGCGAGGGCGCAGAGCAAGACGATTTTCACGACGCCAATGCGACGCGAGAGCGTGCCGGCACATGCGGCGACGACGAGAACCGCCGCAACAGGGCTAAAGGCGACGCCCTCATCCCCCACCGTCACAACGCACATCTTCGCAAACGCCCATAGCGCAACGGCCATAAGCGCGATAGACGCTGGTCTAACCCCCTCGAGAAGGCCCTTCACTACCCTGCTCGCGCTGAAGCGCTCAAGCGAGCGAAACGCGACGAAGGCAAGAAGTGACCCCGGGAGCAAAAGTGCCGCGGAAGCGACTATCGCGCCTAAGACCCCCGCAAGCCGATAGCCGAAGAACGTCGCCGCATTGACGCCAATCGGTCCCGGCGTCATCTGCGTAAGCGCCATCAAGTTGGAGAACTCCTCAGCGGTTACCTGCAAATACGGCGCCGCCGCACCGACGAAGTCCTCCATATACATCGGCACAAGTACGAAACCGCCGCCAAAGCATAGCGCGCCGTATTTTAGAAAAAGCAGAAGTCCGAGCCATGCGGGCGACTGAAACTTCTTCCCGCGCGGCAAAACGAACTCCGAGGAAATCCCGACGAGCATCGCGCAAAGAAGAACCGCCCAAACTGGCACCGCCCACTGGACAATCGCGCATAGCGAAAGCGCGAATACGACAATCGCGAATGCGCTCGCGAGTTTCTTGGCGCTTCGCACTATCGTCGCGGCAATTATGACCGTGAGCGCGGCGCGA
>Ga0265299_10004521_pt1 | contig 13138 bp, 6 predicted proteins | sample AusTroGonzalo_MG_4_FD_193485 | JGI IMG/M metagenome (GOLD analysis project Ga0265299, IMG submission 193485) | Bovine rumen microbial communities from tropical cattle in Woodstock, Queensland, Australia - Gonzalo_02 | ecosystem: Host-associated > Mammals > Digestive system > Stomach > Rumen ...
GCCTGAACAATTTGGAGTGGTACAATATGTCTCTACGCTATTTGGAAAATGGTGTCCTTATGATGATCAAACTTGGATTGTAGAGTACTAATTCTTTTGATAATATGGAGGATTGATTATGACTAAATTTTCTTCTTTCTGTTTGACTTTGCTCCTTGTAATCCTCTTTTTGGGATTTAAGGCAGCTATTGTTGTTGCTGTTTCGACATTTGTTGTGCTCTACATCCTCTACAAGATTAAGCCTGAATGGTTCAAGCCATTCGATAGTTATAAACCTGAAGATGACTTTGATGACATTGACATATAATGCTGGTCAAAATCAACAATGAAAAGTTGGTGGAAAATAAGCCTGGAATGGTTTTGCCCTAAGTGTTTTTGCACTGTAATAGGTCATTTTCCCCTCGAAAACTTGCAGGATTCAGCAAAAAAAGCTATCTTTGCATCAGAATAATAACTATTGGCTAATAATGCCTTAAAACTATTTCTAGCAGTCTTATGAATGATGAATTAATGAGTTTTGCAGCGTCGCTTTTGGAGGATACTCAGTTAGAAATGGACGAGTATCAAACTCCTGAGATGGCTTTTACTGCTGTTGCTTTAGATAAAATTGTTGAATTGCTTGATTGTACCGATCCGGTAATCGAACATTGTAAGTTGACTAAAACCAATGGCGATACTATTGGCGAAATTCATGCTTATGCAGAAAGTGTTAACGGAGAGGTGTTGTATCTGTTCTATACTGATTATAACCCATTACCAGAGGTTAAGACAAAAAGCAACACCGAGTGCCAGCCACTGATAAACAGACCTCAGGGATTTTATAACCAGGCAGTCCGCTTTGCTTACAATGATGTTGATTCATCTTCATCAGAGTATCGTGCACTAAGGTATATTTACGATAATGTGCAGAAGTTTAATTCGGTAAATATAGTTGTTCTATCAAATTATATCATCAATAATCTTACTGCCAAGAAGGTTACAGTTGTCAAACCACTCTTCCACGATACTTGGGATTTGAAGAAGCTGTATGCTAATACTCATTCTATGAGCGACCATATGGCTATTGACATTGATTTTAATTCTGACGATTATAAACGATACAAGATTCCTTTCCTCCAGATGGAGTCTAGTCAGTATGGTTATAAGTGTATTCAGGCAATGTTCCCAGCGAAGTTGTTATTTCAACTATACGAGCGCTATAATACCAATCTGTTGTATAATAATGTTCGCTACTTTCTGGGTTTAAAGGGTTCTAAAGACAAAAAACCAAATGTTGCTATGCTTGATACGTTGCGTAAGGAGAATGAGATGTTTCTAGCTTATAATAACGGTATTACTGCATTGGCCCAGGGAATCGAATCGTTTGATAATACTGAACGTACAGATGTTTCAGATCCTGATAGCAATACATCTACGCAGTATATCTCTATGGGAATCCTTAAGAAGATTATGGATTTCCGAATTATCAATGGAGGACAAACAACTGCTGTTATATTTAATGCGAAGAATTATAGTAACAATACTACCGACCCGACCAAGAAAGTAAATCTGCTTGGTGTATATGTTCAGGTAAAGTTGATTGTAAGTGACGAAATAGAGAAGATTTCAGGTAATATTGCCCTCTCTTCTAATTTCCAGAATAAGGTACAGTACTCCGACTTTACTGTAAGTAATGAGTTTAATACCAAGTTCGAGCAATTATCTCGTGGAATACTCATCCCTAACGCCAATAATGAGCCCAAACATTGGTTCTATGAGCGCTTAAAAGGCCAGTATGACGAGGAATGCAAGAAGAGAAGAACAAAGCAAGATAAGGAATATTTTGAGTTTTGTTTCCCAAAGAAAAAGAAATTCTCAAAAGAGGATGTTGCGAGAGTTTGGTCTAATTGGAACCAGTTACCATATGATGCAGTAAAAGGCGCAACTACTATGTATGCAGCCTTTATGAAGCAAATTGTAGACAGGGGATTTATACCTGACGAAGACTACTACAAAAAGACTATTGCGCTTTTAATTATCTACAGATATCTACTTTCACGACCAGATAATAAGAAGTATGCAAATGGTAAGGCTAGTGTAATCGCTTATGCGATGGCAATTATGTCAACTCAAACATTTGGTAGGTATGACCTTCTGAAGGTTTGGGATAGACAGGATATTTCTGATAATACGAAGATTTATCTTAACTCATTATGTGATAGTATCTATGACATTTTCCTGAATAGGGTTAATATCCTTAATACCACAATATTATCTTATGGTAAAACAAAGCCTGCCTATGATTTTATAATGGGGCAGAAATATGGAGTTGATCATCATTTGTTAGACGAAGACCTAATCCGCTATGACAGCTGAATTTATTAAGAATAAGATAGAAAACGAATGTCAGATTCATGACATTATTGTCTTGAAGGGATTTTCTCCTGCTTTAATCTCAGAGTTGGGTAGAGAGTATCATTTGCTAGATGATTATGTGATAGAGGATGGTAAAATCATACTTGAGAATATTAACGAAAACAGATTGATGATTTCTATTCTTTCTTCGGATAGTACAAAGAAATCCATTTGTTCAATTGAGTCGTTTATCAAGATGTGTACACATATCACAGGATTAAGTGTACTGAACAAGAATATCTGTGTGCTTGATAATAACATGCTGGAATTAAATCCTAATCCATCAAATGCAGATATCCCCGATTTTGATAGCAAGGACTTTGAAGATACAGAAGGCGAAACAACACTTTTTAGCGCCTTTTATTCTTTCTGTATCAATGAAGAAGGCTTACAACGTGTTCAGTATATTGATAATTATTCTGATTCTAACACATGTGTAGAGATAAAGGATTTAATACCTCCCGTTCCGTTTGTACCTGATGGCAACATATCTGATAGAGATGATGTACAAATTCTTTCTACTAAAGATGGATCGTTATATCGGGAATTAGAGTCTTTATACATGTCAATGAAAACTACTTCAACAGAGTTTGCTGTAGAAGCAGAGGAGATCGACGAAAAGGGCATAAGGGCTTTTGTACAGGCGGCTAAGCTGTTTGGATGCTCAATCCATATGTATAAGTTGTCGCGTGTAATAAATGTAGAACCACGAAAAGAGCTATATGATTATCTTAAAAAGGTTTGGGGATACGACTCGTTCCGACAATTGAGGATGTATAATGATCTCAGTGTTAATCATGATGTGGTAGAAATTTCTCAGGGATCAATCATCGAAACAGTTGTTCAACAGGCAGAGCATGCTTATCTTGGCGACACTCAGAAAGTGAGCAATGTATTGCTAACGTCACCTACTGGAGCAGGAAAAAGCCTTTTGTTCCAACTCGCAGCAATATATCTGGCAGAGAAATATGGACTCTTAACCATTATTGTTTCACCATTAGTGGCTTTGATGAACGACCAAGTTGAAGGTTTGACTGGTTATGATGCAGTAGCAACACTTAATAGCAATAAAACGGCAGCAGAGAAAGAGTCTATATTGGAAGGTGTACTTAATGGTAAAATTAACCTTTTGTATCTTTCTCCGGAGTTGTTATTGTCGTATACGATTAAAACGTTTATTGGTGAAAGAAAACTAGGTTTGTTAGTTGTTGATGAAGCTCATACCGTAACCACATGGGGGCGTGATTTCCGTGTAGATTATTGGTTCCTGGGTGATTATCTCCGTAAAACAAGACGTATACTTAAGTATCAATTCCCAATATTTGCACTTACTGCGACTGCAGTATGGGATCCGTCTGGAAAGAACGATATGATTTTCGATACAATTAGGTCGCTAAATATGGATCCATGTATAAAATATATTGGTGTCGTTAGACGAACTAATATCGTTTTTGAAATTGAAAAGTCGAATATTTCTACGGGATACGAAGACAAGCGCAGAAGACTTACGGTTCAAAGAATGAGAGAAGCTTTGGATGCTAAACGCAAAGCCATTGTTTATTTCCCATTCCGCAGGACTGTTGATGCTATTTTTCTTGGTGATGATATTACCGATATTCGTGACAAAGTAACCCGATATCATGCAGGTCTGTTCCCTGATGAAAAGGTAGTTAATGCAGAGGCTTTTAGAACAGGACAAAGTCCGATAATGTGTGCTACTAAGGCGTTTGGTATGGGTATTGACGTCTCTGATATTAATGAGGTTTATCACCATGCTCCAACAGGATGCCTTTCGGATTATGTGCAGGAAATCGGTCGTCTTGCACGTGATCCAAAAATAACAGGAATCGCTAAGATTGATTTCTGTGAGAAAGACTTTAAGTATATTAGACAGCTTCATGGACTGTCAGCAATAAAACCATTCCAGTTGATACAGGTGTTGAAAAAACTGATGGCTATTTATCGCATCAATGGTGAAAAGAGGAATATGCTAATATCTGCGTCTGATTTTAGTTACATATTTCCATTGTCAGCACCTGATGAGATTGACCAGAATTTAAAGAGTTGTTTGCTACTGATTAGTAATGACTTGCTGAACAAACTTAGGTTCCAATCTCTTATTGTTAGACCTAAGAGCCTGTTTAGTAAGAGTTTCGTAGAAGTACCATATGATGAATCGAAATCATTTTATCGTTTGTATAAAGATTATCTTCGACCTGTAAACAAAACGGTATATATACTAGATGCTGATAAATATTGGATTGATAAATACTACAACATCAGTTTCCCAACTTTCAAGGCAAAACTGGCTACAGGTAAAATTTTTAAAGAGTTTCATGTTGAGTTAAAGAATAAAGTTGTCCTTTCTTTACATGATACTGTAGATAATGTATTATCAAATGTTGAGCAATTCTTTAATGACGCCCATAGATTCCTTAGTGAGATGGCAAATACAGGTCACCGCATGAGTGTAGAAACGATGAAGAGTATGCTGTCAGCAAGTTATGACGATTTAAAAAAAGAACAGTTTGTTGAAACTTTTCGATTGATATATGCTACCGAACATGGATTAGGCGGTGATACTGCAGTACATTGTAGAGTATACAAGAACTCTGATGGTAGAGAGTCTTTCCAACTGATGCAAAGCGGCTATGAGAATATAAGAAACCGCTACAGAACAGCATATACCAAGGTAATTACTCACCATGAAATGTGTGTATATTGCTCTACAAAGGATCCAATAGTTAAAGTTAGTGAGCTATTGAATAGTTTAGGCTTGGCCGACTACTATCGCCAAGGTGGTGATCAGCCTGCGATTTTTGTTCGTATAAATAACCCATATTATCTAAATTCTTTAATAAAGAGTGGTAAATATCACAATGATATATTGGCAAGTATCTATGAGAAGTACAGATATTCCGAGAGAATATTTACATACTTTTTTACTACTAAGATGACAAATGAGCAAAGATGGGATTATATTGAAGCGTATTTCTTGGGTGCACCAGAAGCAGAACTATTGAATTTTATTCAAGAATGAACATTTATTTCGTAAACAGATACTCAAAGTTAAAGGGGCCATTTGATATTATTGACTCTAATCGCGAACATATTATAAAAGTTGGCGATGTCTGTTTGCGTGATACAACAGGTGGGATAGAGTTTTTATTTATAACAACACAGAATAATTCATGGAATGCGTGTAAATGCGTCGGGTTGGGTAGAAATGATGTTTTTGCAAGTAAAGGAAACTCTCTGCTTTTGTCTTTCGATGGTATTCATGGAAGAAAGGGTGATCTAACCTTTCTTACCCAATTAACATCATGTTTCAGCGAGATTGTTATCAATGATTTTATAGAGAATGCTATAGATATCCTTGAGTACAAACGAGACAGTTGGGATGGAGGTATATTCCCTAGATTCTTTGCAGAAAATATAGAACTTGTTGTAAAAAAAGAATTACCTCCAAGCTCTACGCCAAAGTCAGAATCATATCCTTCTGTTTTTTCAAAATATCTGAATGATAGCTTGCTAGATCTCTTGAAGACTTACATTAATGAAGGCTTGAGTCTGAAGGATGCATATATGTTTATTCGCGAAAAAGATTCTGAGGCATTTCGTAAGGCATTATTAAAGTTTCTTGAAGAGAATCCTAATGGTACGATTTTCGATAAAACACCTGACACGGATAATCGAGCAGTACCTGAGCCCGAGGTAGATACAAAAGTTGACATTAAGAAACCTGAAAAAGAAATTATACAGGAAGAAAGAAAAGTAGACGAATTTCGGCGTTTTTTAATTAATGACTTTGATAACAAAGAGTTCAGAAAATTATTGAAAGAGTATCATAAAGGGGACAATAAAGCCTTTGAAAAGATTGTCAAAGGCAATATGAAACTTGTGACGGCTATAGCAGAATCTTTCAAAGATAATGGCGTTGAATACAATGATCTTGTACAAGAAGGTACGATTGGCTTAATTAGAGCGATAGAACGTTTTGATCCAAGGCGTAAAGTTCAATTTCCGGTATATGCTAAATGGTGGATTCATCAAGCACTTATAGGTGCATTGGGTTCAATCAAGCCTGTAGTAAAGATACCTGCTAATCTATATGGCTTATATAAGAAGGTTCGAAAGAGTATAGATCAATATGAGCAGGAACATGAATTCTCACCTGCTCCTTCTGAGATTGAAATTGAAGGATGCGATGATTATCAAAGCATTGAGTATCTTAGTAGTTTGCCTGATAGTTTGGATAAACTTACGACAAATGATGCTGATTTTGATACTATTCCTAACGCCGAATTATCTGCTGATGATATTTTGATGAAGGAATCGCAAAGTATCTATATAGATGTAATTTTAAATAAGTTGACACATAGAGAAGCACTTATCCTCAGACTAAAATATGGTATAGGCGAAAGGATGGAGACTATGAGTGAAATAGGAAATATGATGGCATTAACGCGAGAGCGCGTAAGACAAATATCCGAGAAAGCAGTGCGTAAACTTAGAGACATTTTAGTGCTACACAAAAAGAATGACGAAGATTCATCAGGAGAAAAGGAACATGTAATAGAAAATGTTAACACGCATTCGGTACAGAGTAGTATAAACTATAATGGATACCGAATCGATAATACCTCAAGAGCCTGTAATGTGTACGATCCTAATGGAATTCGATTTTTCCATTCAGAGGGCAATATTGTGAAATTGGATGAAAACCTATGTCTTGTCATCCGAAAGAGTACGTACATTAAAATAAACAGGGTAGATGTATATGGCTTAAAACTTAATATAGGAAGGACATTGATACATGCAGACTTAAGATCTGATCTTTATGGGGTAATAGGTGTTAAAAATATTGGGAATCAGATCAATGAACTTAAGAGAGATCGTATCAGTGGAGGTTATTATGTTTGTGTTAAAGGAAACTGGTATAATGTATTGGGAAGTCATGTGACATTCCCTCCCTCAGAGAAGGAAGTTAAGACTAAGGAGAAAAATAATAAGAAGGAAATAGCTTCTCCTAGCAAAAGTAATAATAAAGGTGCTGAAGTAGGTAATATAATACTTTACTCTTCAAAAAAATGTGTAGTACTTGATAAAAAAACAAGTACAAAAGGTCTGCGTTTGATTGTTAAATATGAAAATGGAACAATAGATAATGTAATAGATGATATAAATAGATATCAGATCCTTAAACAGACAGGTGAAATTATTGATAATAAAAGAAAAAATACCATTGCTAAGAAAGAGAATGGTGTAAAAGAAAATGGTGATGGTGATGCTTCGGTGAAAAAAGTACAGCCTGTAAGAACTTCAAAAGATTCTGATGTTGAAGATGTCTATGTCGGAGTACCATCTGTTGATTCATATTTTGATGTTGAAGACGGTCCAGAATTCGAAGTGGAAGAAATTGTTGGTGAGGAGCCTAATAAAATAATAGAATTTGAGCCAGAACCTGAAACTGCCGGTGAACCTGAGCTGGACTCTGAGATTGGCTTTAATAAGATAAAAACCATTTTCGACAAGAAGGCTTCATCTTATAAATACTTCTGGTTCCTTTCTATCATATCACTAGCTAAAGAGCACGATGTGCTTGCTATAACCTACAAGGGTATTATCGCAAGAATGGCTGCAATGGCTTGGCCTTTGGTTTTCAAATATGGGATTAGTCTTGGTAAATCGGATATGATGGCAAGTTATCTTTCGTTAGTAGAGAAAACTACTAAGCTTGTCCCTTCAACTTCTAGTATTGGGGTCGAGAGTTATATTAAAAAGTATTATGAATTTGAATGTATAGATCGGGTTCTAGCTCCTTTGTTAAAGAATGTTCCATACAGATTTCTATCGCCATGGGTTAAGTATACCACTGATCAAGAAGTGATTGCAGCATCGAACGAAAAGAATTTTACAGGCATGTACGCACTATTAGATGATCGTATTTTGTTAAATGAAGACTGGTGGGATTATATTCAGGATCATTATAACGAGTTGTGCAGATTTGCCACGCAGTCATTTTTAGACTATGCAAAGCAATATAATGATGCGATGAAACTCCTGAAATTCGGGACTATTGGGTTCAGTTTTATCGGAAAACCATAGATAATTTGTGGTTATAATTGCATTATCGGCTTGTATTGGCTGAAAAATGGCCTTGAATGCTGATAAAACTAGGGTTTTTGTTGTATAGTTCGGATTATTTTGTTACTTTTGCAGATGTATTTGCAATCGATGATTAATTGAAGAATTATATGACTGATATAGAACTCAAAACACTGAAAGATAATCTTTGGCACTCGGCTGATATGCTGCGTGCTGGAGCACATTTGGCGGCCAATAAATATGGACAGCCTATTTTGGGATTAATTTTCCTTCGTTATGCTGACATCCTTTTCAAGCAGCATAAGGCCGAGATAGATGCCGAATATCAGCAGTATAAGGGCACTCGTATGGAGAAGGAATATAAGGATATAGCCATCGAGAAGTGTGGCTTCTACCTGCCAGAGTGTGCTTACTACGATTACTTGAATAATGCTCCTGATAATGCAGATAAGGCCGTGCTTGTAAAAAAAGCCATGGAGGCCATTGAGCAGGAGAACACCAAGATGCAAGGTGTATTACCAAAGGAGGTTTATGGTCAGTTGGTACCTGAGGAGGAACCAGAACTGCTAAGCCGTATAGTCCGCGTATTTAAGGATATTCCCGAGGATATCAGCATCGACCTGTTCGGTCAGATTTACGAATACTTCCTTGGCAACTTTGCATTGGCTGAAGGTCAGGGTGGTGGAGCCTTCTATACTCCAGCCAGTGTTGTACAGTATATGGTAGAGGTTCTGCAGCCAAAGACGGGTGATAAGAAATTCCTCGATCCAGCTTGTGGATCAGGCGGTATGTTTGTTCAGGCTGCACGCTATATGCACCGCCATAATGCCAGTAGCGACGATATGATGCGTTTCCGCTGCTATGGTGTTGAGAAAGAGCCCGACACCGTTAAGTTGGCAAAGATGAATCTGCTGCTTAACAATGTACGTGGCGAGATTACAGAAGCCAACTCATTCTATAGCGACCCATACAATGCTTTCGAGTCATTCGACTATGTAATGGCTAATCCACCATTTAATGTGGATGAGGTGGTGCTGGATAGAGTTATTGATGATAAGCGCTTCAATACCTATGGTGTGCCTCGCAACAAAACAAAGTCTACTAAGAAAGCAAGCGACAAGAAAGAGACAGTACCCAATGCTAACTATCTGTGGATAGGCTATTTTGCTACAGCGCTTAACGATAATGGTAAGGCTGCTCTGGTAATGGCCAACTCTGCCAGCGATGCAGGAGGTTCGGAATTGGAGATTCGTAAGAAGATGATTGAGGATGGCATCATCAGTCAGATGGTGACATTGCCCAGCAATATGTTCTCAACTGTTACCCTGCCTGCCACACTGTGGTTCTTCAACAAGCAGCGCACTAACAAAGATGAAATACTCTTTATTGATGCCCGCAATATCTTTACGCAGGTAGACCGTGCACATCGCAAGTTCTCTGATGAGCAGATTAAAAACCTTGGCATTATCAGTCGTCTGTATGAGGGCGATTCTGATAGTTTCTGGGCACTCGTTGAGGAGTATAAGGCTGCAGGTCAGCAAGACCAGGTTGATTGGCTCTTGGAGCGTTGGCCAGATGGTAAGTATCAGGATGTGGTAGGACTGTGTAAGGTGGCTAAACTCGATGGCGAGGATGGCATCAAGGATCAAGACTATTCGCTGAATGCAGGTCGCTACGTTGGTGTAGTGATTGAGGATGACGGCATGACAGAAGCAGAATTCCGCGACACCATGAAGGGGCTACATACTGAATTCTCTGAGCTCAATAAAGAGGCTCTTGCTCTTCAGGCAGAGATAGATGAAAACATGAAAGAACTGTTTGGGGAGGGGTAAGATATGATATATAGATTTGGTGATATATTCAACATCATAGATGGCGATAGAGGAGTTAATTATCCCAAAGAGGGTGACTTCTTTGATGAAGGATATTGCCTTTTTTTAAATGCAGGAAATGTAACAAAAACAGGATGGTCTTTTAATAAAATTAGCTTCATTTCAAAAGAGAAAGATTCTCAACTTCGAAAAGGTCGTATTGAAAGAGGAGATACGGTTTTTACTACAAGAGGGACTATAGGAAATGCTGCTTTCTATGGTAATGGTATTAAATATAATCATATTAGGATTAACTCTGGAATGGTAATCCTAAAAGCAAAAGATAAACAAATTATTGATGATGAGTTTATTTACTATTTGGTAACCAGTCCTGTTGCAAAAAAGAAAATCGAATTATTTTGTTCTGGTAGTGCACAACCGCAACTTCCTATAAAAGATTTCATTAAAATAAAATTTAATTTACCCTCTTTGAAGATACAAAAGAAAATTGTATCTATCATTGGCTCTTATGACAATCTGATTGAGAACAATAATCGTAGGATTCGTTTATTGGAGCAAATGGCAGAGAATCTCTATAAAGAGTGGTTTGTCCGTTTCCGCTTCCCTGGCCACGAAAAGGCTGAGTTTGAAAATTCTAAGCTTGGAAAGTTGCCTTCTTCTTTCAGAGTTGCAAATATGGAGGAAATATTTGCAGATTATATTGGAGGGGGTTGGGGAAATGACGTTTTATCTGAAGATTATCCAATAGAAGCCAGTGTGATACGTGGTGCTGACTTCCCCAAAGTTTGGCATTACGACGTGTCGTCATGTCCAAGAAGATATCATAAAGCAAGTAACTACAAATCTCGCCAACTCAAGGACGGGGATATTGTAATGGAAATATCTGGAGGTACATCAGAACAGCCTGTAGGCAGAACAGTTCTTGTTACACAAGATATGATAAACCGTTTTAAGGATGGGAAAGTAATATGTGCAAGTTTCTGTAAGATGATAAGGCTTAAGAAAGAGATTATCTCTCCTTATTTGTTTTATTACTGGATGCATTACCTTTATGATACTCGTATTATCGATAGATTCCAGTTACAATCAACAGGTATTATCAACTTTAAGTTTGAATCATTTCTTCGAAGAGGTGATGTTATGATACCACCTAAAGATTTACAAGAAGCATTTGATAGACAAATTATTCCTATAATTAAGGAAATGAACCAGCTTGCAATACAATCAGAACTACTCTCTCGCCAGCGTGATCTATTGCTTCCACGCTTGATGTCTGGTAAACTCGAAGTTAAAGTATAAAACGAATAATAAGATAACGGCATGTATATACCACCATTTACGATAACGTCTGAAATAATGCGATTGGTGTCGGAGATATCCGAACAGGTAGGCATTGTAACTACATTGTTAGGCGACAATGTGCCTTCGCCTATGCTGCGAAAAGCTAATCGTATTAAGACTATTCATTCGTCGTTGGCTATAGAACATAATACATTGTCGTTGAAACAAGTTACAGCTATTATAGACGGCAAACATGTGCTGGGTGCTCCAAATGAGATACAGGAGGTGAAAAATGCACTACAGGCTTATCATCTGATGTCGGAATTAGATGCCTTCAAAGAAAAGGATTTGCTGAAGGCTCACGAATTGATGATGATGGCATTGGTTGACAAGTCAGGCCAATATCGCCAAGCTGGCGTGGGTGTGTTCGATGGTGACAAATGCATACACATGGCTCCTCCAGCTGATCGAGTGCCACAGCTGATGCACGATCTCTTTGAATGGGTTAGAAAGACAGATGTGCATCCACTGGTTAGTTCGTGCGTGTTTCATTACGAGTTTGAGTTTATACATCCCTTCATTGATGGCAATGGACGTATGGGGCGCTACTGGCAAACCATGTTGCTAAGCCGTTGGAAAGGAATATTTGCATGGATACCTGTTGAAACCATTGTAAAGGAGCATCAGCAGGAGTACTACGATGTGATAGCAAGGTGTGATGCTGCAGGCAACAGTACAGCCTTTATAGAGTTTATGTTGCGCTGTTTGCTTGACGCTATGAACCAAATAGAGGAAGAACCAGAAGAAGTTCCTAATAAAGTAGCCGATAAAGTAGCCGATAAAGTAGCCAATAAATCTGCTCAAAAGGTTTTGATGTTGCTTTATGAAAATGGGCATCTTACTCGCGACGAGCTTAGTGAACTAACTGGTCTGTCTTTAGGTGGCATCAAGAAAATAATCAACTCTCTACGTGAAGGTGGCTTTATAGAGCGTATAGGTGCTAATAAAAACGGCTATTGGAAAGTGAATATTTAAAAGTTGAGTATATGAAATCCTTTATCAGCGAAGACGATATTGAGCAGGCGATATGCAATCGCTTATCACAGCCTGAATACGGATGGGAACGTATAGAATGCGATCCCAGCGTAGATAAACAAGACGAGGTGGGTGCTACTGGTCGTAGCAGCGTAAAGGAGTGTATACTGCCAGAAATTTTCCGCAAGGCATTGAAGCGCATTAATCCCAACGTTAGTGATGACATCATTAACGAAATAGTTAACGACTACCGCAGAGACTATAGTGGTCAGGATATGGTAGATGTGAACTACCGACTGTATAACCAACTACGTAACGGAAAGAGGGTAGATACACGCACGGCTAAAGGTGATGACTTTGAAATTGTAAAGCTGATAGATTTTGATAACGTAGAGAACAACGACTTCCACTGTGTTAACCAGATGTGGATTAAGGGCCACTATCGCTATCACCGCCCTGATGTACTGCTGTTTGTAAACGGACTGCCT
>Ga0265299_10004523_pt1 | contig 13133 bp, 8 predicted proteins | sample AusTroGonzalo_MG_4_FD_193485 | JGI IMG/M metagenome (GOLD analysis project Ga0265299, IMG submission 193485) | Bovine rumen microbial communities from tropical cattle in Woodstock, Queensland, Australia - Gonzalo_02 | ecosystem: Host-associated > Mammals > Digestive system > Stomach > Rumen ...
TCAGGGCATCACTAAAGTCAGCACCGAAGCAGCCCGCCAGGCAGTAGAGGAAACCTGGGGCGAAGTCCTCGCCTATGAAGGCGAGATTTGCGACGCCCGCTTCAGCAAATGCTGCGGAGGCCGCACCGAGCTGTTTTCCACCTGCTGGGAAGATGACGACAAGCCCTACCTCAAATCTTTCAAGGACAAATTCTGCGACACGGAAGACGCTTCCCTGCTCGCCACCATACTGCCCGACTTCGACAGGGAGACAAGGGACTTCTACAGATGGAAGGTGGAATACACTGCTGCCGAACTGACGCAGATAGTACAGGAAAGGACGGGCAGCTATTACGGCAAAATCGTGGAGCTGAGGCCGATTGAAAGGGGTCCTTCCGGCAGGCTGAAACGGCTCATGATTGTGGGCAGCAGGAAAGCCCGCATAATCGGCAAGGAACTCGAAATCCGGCGCACACTTTCCCGCAGCCATCTTTACAGTTCAGCCTTCGAGGTGGAAAAGACTGCAGACGGCTTCATCCTTCACGGAAAGGGATGGGGACACGGCGTGGGAATGTGCCAGATAGGCGCCGCCGTGATGGGGCATCTCGGCTACCCCTATAAAGACATCCTCCTCTACTATTACCGCGGGGCGGATATAGTAAAGGAGGACAGTCTGTCAGTCTTGTGACCTGACCCTTATTTCTTCTTCTCCATCTCTTCCTTGATGGCGGCCTGGGCTGCTGCAAGGCGTGCGATAGGCACCCTGAAAGGAGAGCAGGAAACGTAGTTCATGCCAATCTTGTGGCAGAATTCGACTGAAGCTGCGTCGCCGCCGTGCTCGCCGCAGATACCCACCTTAAGGTTCTTGCGGGTCGAACGTCCACCTTCGATACCCATCTGGATGAGCTTGCCGACGGACTCTTCGTCGATGCTCTGGAACGGGTCGAATGACATGATCTTGTTGTCGAGATAGTCGTTCATGAACGAACCGATGTCGTCGCGGCTGAAGCCGTAGGTCATCTGGGTAAGGTCGTTGGTGCCGAACGAGAAGAACTGTGCGGTGCGGGCCATGCGGTCTGCGAGCAGAGCTGCGCGCGGAATTTCAATCATGGTGCCGAACATGTACGGAACGTCCATGTCGAATTTCTCCTCGACTTCCTTGTGCACCCTTTCGCAGATGCGCTTCTCGAAGTTAAGCTCGTTGACTGAGATGGTCACGGGAATCATAATCTCGGGATGCGGGTCGAAGCCTTCGATAATCAGCTCGGCTGCTGCCTCGAAGATGGCCCTGAACTGCATTTCGCTCAGAGTCGGGAAGGTGATGCCCAGACGCACTCCGCGGTGTCCCATCATAGGGTTGATTTCGTGGAGAGCCTTGCCCCTCTTCTTGATTTCAGCGAGTGAAACGCCGAGATCCCTGGCGAGTTCTTCCTGCTTGCTGCGGGCCTGCGGCACGAACTCATGCAACGGCGGGTCGAGCAGACGGAAGGTAACCGACTTGGCGCTCATCACGCGCATTGTAGATTTTGCTGCGGCCTTAACATAGGGCTCAAGCTCTTTGACAGCTGCGTCACGCTCTTCGTTGGTAGCGGTGAAGATGACCTTGCGGAGTTTTGCAAGGGGTTCTTCTGAATTCTTGCCGTAGAACATGTGCTCGATACGGAACAGGCCGATGCCTTCGGCGCCGAATTCGATGGCCTGCTGTGCGTCCTCAGGGTTGTCGGCATTGGTACGCACGCTCAGGCGGCGGTACTTGTCCACAATCTGCATGAATTTCATGTAACGCACGTTGGCTGTAGCGTCTATAGTGCTTACAGGCGAGTCATATACCAGACCCTTCGTGCCGTTGAGCGAGAAGATGTCGCCCTCGCGGTACTGCTTGCCTGCAATGTTGAGAATCTTCTCTCCCTTTGCTCCGCTGGTGAAGGTGATGGCCTCGCATCCTACGATGCAGCACTTACCCCAACCTCTGGCAACCAGGGCGGCGTGAGATGTCATACCTCCGCGGGCGGTGAGCAGGCCGACTGCAGCCCTCATGCCTTCTACGTCTTCAGGAGAAGTATCTTCACGGATGAGGATGACATCTTCCTTGCGGGCGGCGGCTGCAACAGCCTCGGCGGGAGTGAAGACTATCTTGCCGACAGCTCCGCCGGGGCCTGCGGGCAGACCGTGTGCTATGACGGCGGCGTTCTTCTCGGCATTGGGATTCAGGATGGGATGGAGCAGCTCTTCGAGCTGGCTCGGGCTCACGCGCAGAACGGCTGTCTTGTCGTCGATGAGGCCTTCGTCAATCATGTCCATCGCCATGTTCAGGGCTGCAAGGCCTGTGCGTTTGCCGATACGGCACTGGAGCATCCAGAGCTTGCCTTCCTGAATTGTGAATTCAATATCCTGCATGTCATGGAAATGCTGCTCGAGCCTCTGACGGATGTCGTCGAGTTCCTTATAGACATCGGGCATTGCTTTCTCGAGAGACTGCAGGTTCTTGTTATGGTTTGTCTTGGTAGCTTCGTTCAGGGGGTTGGGAGTGCGGATACCGGCAACCACGTCTTCGCCCTGGGCATTGATGAGCCACTCGCCGTAGAAGTTGTTGTCGCCTGTAGCAGGGTTGCGCGAGAATGCAACGCCGGTGGCTGATGTGTCACCCATGTTTCCGAACACCATTGACTGCACGTTGACGGCAGTACCCCAGCTGTCAGGAATACCTTCTATGCGACGGTATGCCACGGCACGCTTTCCGTTCCATGATTTGAAAACGGCTCCGATGCCGCCCCAGAGCTGGTCTTTGGCGTTGTCGGGGAATTCAACGTGGAGAACTTCCTTGATTTTCATCTTGAATGCCTCGCAGAGTTCTTTCAGCTCCTGCTCGGTGAGTTCCGTGTCGCTCTTGTATCCTTTCTTGGCCTTTACGTCGGCCAGCATTTTCTCAAGTTGTTCGCGGATTCCCTGTCCGTCCTCGGGTTCGATGCCTTCTGCCTTCTCCATAACGACGTCAGAATACATCATTATCAAGCGGCGGTATGCATCATAAACGAACCTCGGATTCTTGGTCTTTGCGATAAGACCGGGAATCGTGGCGGTGCACAGACCGATGTTGAGGACAGTGTCCATCATACCGGGCATTGAGCTTCTTGCACCGGAACGGCAAGATACGAGCAGAGGATCCTTGACGTCTCCGAACTTCTTGCCCATAATTTTTTCAGTAGTCGCAAGGGCAGCCTTCACGTCGGCCTCAAGCCCTGCGGGGAACTGACCACCTAAATTGAAATACTCGGTGCAGCACTCGGTAGTAATGGTGAATCCTGCGGGTACAGGCATCCCGAGAGTACACATTTCGGCAAGGTTGGCACCCTTACCACCCAGCAGATTCCGCATGGCGCCATTGCCCTCGGCATTTTTGCCGCCAAACAGATAAACTTTTTTCGTTGTCATAACAGGTCAGTAAAATTATTTATACACTTCTTAGAATGGGTGCAAATGTAAGCAATTATTAAGAAAACAGAAATTTATAAATTTGTACAAAATTAGTTTTTTCATGGAAGCAGACAAATTGGCCCTCATAAACGCCGGTTTCCCGTCGCCCGCAGAGGACTTCATGGATGTCGCGCTCGACCTCAACAAGGTGCTTGTGCATAACCCGGCATCCACTTTTTTCGCCCGGGTAAAGGGCTTTTCGATGATAGATGACGGAGTGGACGACGGTGACCTGCTGATAATCGACAAGAGCGCCGAGCCGTATGACGGCTGCCTTGCAGTATGTTTCGTTGACGGCGAATTCACCCTGAAACGGTATAAGAGCATGGGAGACCACGGTCTGCTCATGCCTGCCAACAAAAATTTCAAGCCCATACGGGTTGACGAGAACAACCAGTTCGCCATCTGGGGCATAGTCAGATATCTCATAAAGAAGATGTAGGGAGATGGTCGGTCTGTGCGACTGCAACAATTTCTTCGCGAGCTGCGAAAGGGTGTTCCGACCCGACCTCGAGGGCAGGCCCGTGGTGGTGCTGTCGAACAACGACGGCTGCATCATTGCCCGCAGCAACGAGGCCAAGGCCCTCGGCATCAAGATGGGAACTCCCCTCTTCCAGGCAAGGGAAGTCATAGAGAAAAACGGTGTCAGCGTCTTTTCTTCCAACTACCAGCTCTACGGGGACATGAGCAACCGTGTCGTCACAATCCTTAAAGAGACTGTTCCTTCCATAGAAGTTTACTCCATCGACGAGGCCTTCCTCAATCTGGACGGCCTGCCGCTGGAAGGCTTGCAGCAGAAGGGCCGCGAGCTCTCTGCAAGGATACGCAAACACACCGGCATTCCTGTAAGCATAGGCATGGCCCCCACCAAGACCCTGGCCAAGATTGCCAGCAAGCTCTGCAAGCAGTATCCGAAGCTGAGAGGCTGCTGCCTGATGTACCGTCCGGAGGACGTAGAGAAGGTGCTCCGCAAATTCCCCGTAGGAGACGTCTGGGGCATCGGCCGCAAGTACCGCAGGAAACTGGAGCTGCTCGGTGTACACACTGCATGGGATTTCTGCTCCATGCCAAGGAGCGAAGTGAGCCGCATGATGAGCGTCACCGGCGTCAAGACCTGGCTGGAGCTTCAGGGCGAGCCCTGCATCGGTTTTGACGAAATCCCTCAGGAAAGACAGACCATATGCGTTTCCCGCTCTTTCGCCCGCGACATGTATGACCCGGGTGAACTCGACGCGGCAGTTGCGACCTTCACCGGCAAGGTGGCCGAGAAGCTGCGCGCCCAGCGCATGAAGGCTTCCGTAATGCATGTGTTCATCCTCACCAACCGCCACAGGGACGAGCTGCCCCAGGACTACAGCATCCGCACCACCGGCTTCGAAGTGGCGACCAACAGCACCATCGAAATGACCGAAGCAGCCTCCGTAGCCCTGAAAGCCATTTACAAGAAAGGCTTCGGCTACAAACGCGCCGGGGTGATGGTGACCGACCTTGTCGAAAGCGACAAGGTGCAGGGAGTCTTCTTCGACAGCATCGACCATGAGAAGCAGGACCGCCTGATGAAGGTCATCGACAACATCAACAACCTCAACGGCAAATCCACGGTAAGGATTGCTTCCAACGGGGAGATGGACCAGTTCTCCACCCGTGCCCACGTGTCGAAGCGCTGCACCACCCGCTGGGACGAGCTCATGGAGGTTGTAGTGTAGCATTTTTTTACTATTTTTATGTCCATGAAAATATCTAACGGCTGGAAATGGATTCCCACCCTCTACTTCGCTGAGGGACTTCCCTACGTAGCAGTGATGACCGTGGCTGTCGTGATGTACAAGAAGCTCGGCCTGTCGAACACCGAAATAGCGCTTTATACCTCCTGGCTTTACCTGCCCTGGGTAATCAAGCCCATCTGGAGCCCTTTCGTGGACCTTATAAAGACCAAGAGATGGTGGATCAACGCCATGCAGACCCTCATGGCTGCGGCTTTCGCCGGAGTGGCATTCTTCATACCTGCGGAGCACTACGTCCAGATAACGCTGGCCTTCTTCTGGCTGCTGGCCTTTTCTTCCGCCACACATGACATTGCCGCCGACGGCTTCTATATGCACGGCCTCGACGAGGGCGGGCAGAGCTTCTTTGCCGGCATCCGCAACATTTTCTACCGCGTGGCTATGATTTTCGGACAGGGAGTGCTGGTAATGTTCGCCGGATGGATAGAGCAGGGAAAGATTTTTTCCAGCCTGAACGGAAACATAGCCCTGTCCTGGAGCCTCAGCTTCTACCTGCTTGCAGCCATATTCGTGGCACTGGCTCTGTGGCACCGCTTCATGCTGCCCAGGCCGGCGAGCGACACGCCTCGCAGCGACATTTCCGCCCGCACCATCTGGAAGCAGTTCGCTGCCACCTTCGTCACTTTTTTCAAGAAAGACAACATGGGGCTGGTATTCTTCTTCCTGCTGACCTACCGCCTCGGAGAGAGCCAGCTGGTGAAAATAGCACAGCCTTTCATGCTCGACAGCACACAGGCCGGAGGGCTTGAGCTTGCCACTGCCACAGTGGGAGGAATCTACGGAACCCTCGGCGTGATTGCCCTGCTGCTCGGAGGCATGCTCAGCGGCATGGTCATCAGCCGCGACGGCTTCCGCAAGTGGCTCATCCCAATGGCCGTGGCAATCAACCTGCCCGACCTTGTGTATGTTATAATGGCACTCTGCGGCACAAGCAGCGTAGCCCTGATTTCTTCCTTCGTCTTCCTCGAACAGTTCGGGTACGGTTTTGGTTTTACCGCCTACACGATGTTTCTCATATACATAGCCAAAGGAGAGCACAAGACTGCCCACTACGCCATCGGCACTGGCTTCATGGCCCTCGGAATGATGCTGCCAGGCATGGTTGCGGGCTGGATTGCGGACAGCATAGGCTACGTTCTGTTCTTTGTATGGGTGTGTGTCTGCACCATCCCCGGAATAGTGGCGTCCTTCCTCGTAAGGGACAAGCTTCCTTCTGAGTTCGGACGCAAAAACGACTGATGTCATGAAAAAGATTCTCACTCTCATATTATGTCTGACTTCGGCTCTCAGCGCCTCGGCTGTGGTCAAGACCGGCCTCGAAGTGCTTGTGGAAAGTAATTTCGAAGTTTTGCAGGGCAAGCGCATCGGCCTTGTCACCAACCCGACCGGAGTGGACCGCAATCTCAACTCCACCGTGGACATCCTCTTTTCTGCCCCCGGTGTGAAACTCGTCGCACTTTTCGGGCCTGAGCACGGAGTGCGCGGCGACATCCGGGCGGGCGGCTATGTGGCCCAGAGCACCGACGCCAAGACCGGCCTGCCCGTCCATTCGCTCTACGGCAGCACCCGCAAACCCACCGCAGCCATGCTCAAGGGGCTGGACGCGGTGGTCTATGACATACAGGACAACGGTTGCCGCTCCTACACCTTCATCAGCACTCTCGGTCTCGTTATGCAGGCCTGCGCCGAAGCCGGCGTCGAAGTGATAGTGCTTGACCGGCCCAACCCCCTAGGAGGCCGCAAAGTGGAAGGCAGCGTCGTGGAGCCGGGCTTTTTCTCGTTTGTAGGCATGTACGAAATTCCTTACATCTACGGACTGACAGTTGGAGAGCTGGCCCGTATGCTGAATGAAGAAGGAATGGTCCGCGGCCAGCAAGGTAGGGACGCCCCCAGGAAATGCAGGCTGACCGTAGTGCAGATGGAGGGATGGCAGCGCGACATGACCTTCCCTGACACGGGCCTTCCTTGGGTTCCCACATCCCCCAACATTCCCCACCCCGAGACGGTATTCTGTTATCCGGCCTCCGGCATCATCGGGGAGCTCGGAGGCTATCTTAACATAGGCGTAGGCTACACCCTGCCCTTCGAGTGCTTCGCCGCCACCTGGATTGCCGATGCAGACAGCTTCGCTGCGGCACTGAACTCGCTTGGCCTGCCCGGTGTAAAATTCCGCCCGGCATACTACCAGCCGACATCCGGTTCTTCAGCGGGGAAAACCGTAGGCGGGGTGCAGTTGTTCTTCACCGATTATTCGGCGGCAAGACTCACCGAAATCCAGTTTCACGTGCTTGAGACGGTAGCCCGATTATACCCTGGACAGAGGCCGCTGGACGGCTCGGACGCCTCCAAATATGCCATGTTCGACAAGGTACTCGGCAGCAGCCGCATCCGCGAAGCCCTGCGCAGAAATTACAGGTTCGACGACATAAAGGATTACTGGCGCAAGGATGAGGCCTCTTTCAAGGCAGCATCCTCAAAATATTATCTTTACTGAAATGAAAAGACTTTTTCCTGCAGTCTTGTGCCTTGCCTGCCTTATCGGCTGCACAAAGACAGATGACAACCTGAAGCTGTGGTACGCCCAGCCCGCCGGGCAATGGGTGGAAGCCCTGCCTGTAGGCAATTCGAAGATGGGTGCCATGGTATTCGGAGGCACAGCCACCGAGCGCATCCAACTCAACGAAGAGACAATCTGGGGCGGAAGTCCGCACCGCAACGACAATCCCAAAGCCCTCGAAGCCCTGCCGGCAGTGCGGGAGGCCATCTTCGCAGGTGACGACGCCGCCGTGTCGAGGCTGCTTTCCGAGAACTTCCTGACAGGCATCCACGGCATGCCCTACCAGACCATCGGCAGCATCATGCTGGACTTCGAAGGTCATGATGCAGCAAGCGACTACCGCCGCGAGCTGGACCTTGAAAAAGCGATGGCCAGCGTGAGCTACAAAGTCGGGGACGTGACCTATACGAGGGAGTGCTTCGCATCGTTCCGCAACAACGGAATCTATGTCAAGCTATCAGCGGACAAGCGCGGAGCCCTGAGTTTCAGGCTCAGTTACGACACTCCCTACCAGACGCATTACATCTTCGCAGACGGCGAAGACCTTGTGCTGACCGCCACCGCTTCGACGCACGAAGGCATTCCGGGCGGGGTGCGTTTCGCCAACCGCGCGAGGGTGACAGCCAGCAACGGCAGTGTGGCTGTCGGCTTGGATGACATCACCGTCCGGGAAGCTGACGAGGCAACCATCTACATCACCGCAGCCACCAATTTCATCAGCTACGAGGATATCAGCGGCGACGAAATGGCACGCAGCGCCGAGCTTATGAAAAAGGCTGCGGAGAACAGCTTCGAGAGCGAATACAAGGCTCAGCACAAGCTCTATGCAGAGCAGTTCGACAGGGTGAAGCTTGACCTCGGGGAGGGCTCCGGCGAACAGACGCATCTGCGCGTGGACAACTTCAAGGACGGCGGCGACCAGGCTCTCGTAGCCCTGATGTTCCAGTACGGAAGGTATCTGCTCATCTGCTCTTCACAGCCCGGAGGACAGCCTGCCGGACTGCAGGGCATATGGAACCAGAGCCTGATGGCTCCCTGGGACGGAAAATACACTGTCAACATCAATACCGAGATGAATTACTGGCCGTCAGAGGTCACCAACCTCACCGAGACCTCGGAGCCGCTCATCAAGATGGTGCAGGAACTTTCGCGGACCGGCCGGGGCACAGCTCAGACCCTGTACGGATGCGACGGCTGGGTTGTCCACCACAACACCGACATCTGGCGCATCACCGGCCCCGTGGACGGCAGTGACTATGTATGGCCCATGGGCGGCGCATGGCTCAGCCAGCAGCTGTGGCAGCATTATCTCTACAGCGGCGACGGAGCGTTCATCATAGAAAACTACGAACTCTTCAAAGGGCTGGCCGATTTCTATCTGGACTATCTTATTCCCCACCCCGACTACGGCTGGCTGGTCACCGCACCTTCCACCTCGCCCGAGCAGGGGCCTCCCGGCCACAGGAGCATGATTGTGGCCGGATGCACGATGGACGTACAGCTGCTGCACGACGTATTCACCAATGCAATAAAGGCCACATTCATGCTGGATCCCGGCCGCACTGAATACATCGCCGAGCTGGAGCAAGCCCTTGCAGCCCTGCCCCCCATGCAGATAGGTCAGCACGGTCAGCTGCAGGAGTGGCTCGAAGACCTCGACGACCCGAAGAATGAGCACCGCCACGTCTCTCATCTTTACGGCCTTTATCCCGGCAACCAGGTTTCTCCCTACAAGAATCCTCAGCTGTTCCAGGCGGCCAAGCAGAGCCTCATCCACCGCGGCGACATGGCTACCGGCTGGTCTATCGGCTGGAAGGTGAATCTCTGGGCAAGGCTGCTCGACGGCAACCATGCGCTCAAGATCATCAGCAACATGCTGACGCTTCAGCAGCGTGACGGATGGGGACGCGCCACAGGCAGGACCTACCCCAACCTTTTCGACGCCCATCCCCCGTTCCAGATAGACGGCAACTTCGGCCTGACTGCCGGAGTGGCGGAAATGCTGTTGCAGAGCCATGACGGTGCGCTGCACCTGCTCCCCGCCCTTCCCGACGCCTGGGCTGAGGGCAGCGTTTCAGGCCTCAAAGCCCGCGGAGGCTTCGAGGTTGCCATCAAATGGCATGACGCACAGCTCGCCGAAGCCAGCGTCAAATCTCTCATAGGCGGAACGGTTCGCCTCCGTTCCTATGTTCCGCTTAAGGGCGCAGGCTTGAAAGAAGCTTCGGGCGGCAACCCCAATATGCTCATGGAGAGCGCGGACATTGCAACTCCTCTCATAGCGGAAGGCTACGAGGCCGCGATGCCGGAACTGCAGAAGGTCTATGAATACGACCTCGAAACTCAAGCAGGAAGGACATACAAAATAAAGGCTGCCATTTAAGCAGCCTTTATTTTTATCAGGTCAGCGGAACCGCGCTTACTCCACGTAAGCGATGATTTCGTTCTTTGCGACCTTTGCCCCCTGGGCGGGATATACGGCTACGATTTTGCCTGAATAGGCGGCCTTCACGTCTTCGAGAGCGTAGTTGGTCTGGATGCGGCAGATTACGTCGCCGGCCTTCACGGCCTTGCCAACCCTCGGAGCCATTGACTTGTCCACGACGTCGTATTCCCAGATAATCTGTCCCTCAGCCTCTGCCTGCACTGCCTTGGCCTTGGGATGTTCTTCCTGGAACTTGCCTGCGCCGTTCTTGGGAACTTCCACGACGGGACGCTGCACGATAATCGGAGCTCCGGCCTTGGCTTTCGCTGCTTCCAGATCCTTGTTGAAACGGTCGGCGGCAGCTCCGCTCTTGTAGTCGCGGTACTGGGTGGGGTGCATGGCCAGCTCGAAGAGCTCTTCGTCGTCGGGGCCGAACTCCCAGCCGTTCTCCTTCATTTCCTTGCGGTATTCGTCCATGTCATCGGGATAGAGAGCCTGGACGTCGCCTGTGAAGAATTCCATGCCCTGCTTCTCGGCGAGTTCCTTGATTTCAGGAGCTACGGGGCCGGGAAGGACGCCGCTGCGGCCAAGAATCATACCCCAGATGCTCTTGTCGGTGAGCAGGCTGTAGCGGGGTTTGCCCTGGGCCTCGGCCATGATGTTCATCAGCGCAATGTTCTTCACATACTGGCTGAAAGGAGTTACGAGGGGCGGATAACCGACCTTCGGCCATACATATTCTACTTCCTCGAACAACTTGACAACCAGGTCATCGAGAGCGACTTCGGGTTTGCCGTTGTTGCGCAGGTACATGTTGACTGCGGGATGGACGCCCTTGAGGTCGGCCATCATCGAGCCCATCATGCCTCCCGGCAGGCCGCAGCCCACAAGCAGTGAAGAGAGGTGATGGTTGGTCGGTTCGATGAAGTAGCCCAGGAAGTCGTCGATGAACTTCTGGGTGAGGGCGCGTGCCTCCATGTATGCCTTCATGTTGATGTCTTTCACCTGGAAGCCTGCATCTTTGAGCATTGCCCTGATGGTGATTACATCGGGATGGATCTTGCCCCATGAAAGCGGCTCGATGGCCACGTCAAGAACGTCGCAGCCGGCTTTGGCAACTTCGAGCATGGATGCTACGGAGAAGCCGGGGCCGCTGTGCCCGTGGTACTGGATTATAATCTCGGGGTGTTTCTTCTTGATGCCTGCGACAATCTGTCCGAGCGACCAGGGACGTCCGATTCCGGCCATATCCTTGAGCGCAATTTCCTGTGCACCTGCCTCGATGAGTTTGTCGGCCAGCGAGGTGTAGTACTCTACGGTATGGATGGGGGAATAAGTGATACAAAGGGATGCCTGGGGAATCATACCCCCTTCGATGGCATATTTGATTGAGGGAATGATGTTGTTCGCGTCGTTCAGACCGTCGAAGATGCGGGTGATGTCAACACCTTGTGCATGCTTCACCTTATACATGAGCTTGCGCACATCCACAGGGCAGGGATACATGCGCAGGGCGTTGAGGCCGCGGTCGAGCATGTGGGTCTGGATGCCAGCTTTGTGGAGTGGCGCCGTGAAGGCGCGAACAGCTTTGTTCGGATTCTGTCCGTAGAGCAACTGCACCTGCTCGAATGCGCCGCCGTTGGTCTCGACGCGGTCGAAGCAACCCATGTCGATGATTACCGGAGCTATTTCCTCAAGTTGGTCGGCGCGGGCGGTGTATTTGCCGGAGGATTGCCACATGTCTCTGTAAACCAGAGAGAACTTTATTTCTCTTGCCATATTGTATTATTTGTTGTTTTGTTGAATTCTTCGGGAAAATCGGACAAATATAAAAATTGTTTTTCCAAAACGGAAAAGATTGTTACCTTTGCCGCCGAAAGTGAAGAGCTTTCGTACATGGTGCCCGTAGTTCAGTTGGTTAGAGCGTCAGATTGTGGTTCTGAATGTCGTGGGTTCGAGTCCCACCTGGCACCCAAAACAAAAAAGACCGGTTTGCATCGGTCTTTTTTGTTTTGGGTGCCATTTCAACCCACCGCGCCTCAGCTGATGACGCTATTCAAGAAAAATGTATATTTGCAGTCATGAAAATTTTCGGAAATATAATGTGGCTCATATTTGGGGGCATTATCATCGCTCTCATCTATTATGTAATGGGCCTGCTGATGTGCATAACCATCATTGGAATACCCTTCGGAGTGCAGCTTTTCAAACTGGGGACCTACTCAATGTGGCCCTTCGGACACGAACTTGTGAACGGCCCCAACGAGCCCGGCTGCGTGTCGGTGGTGATGAATCTTTTCTGGATTCTCTGCGGCTGGTGGGAGATTGCGCTCCTGCATCTTTTCTTCGGCCTGGTCTTCTGCGTCACCATCGTCGGCATTCCTCTGGGCCTGCAGCACTTCAAGATGGCCCTCGGCACGATAATGCCTTTTGGAAAAGAAATCCGCTGATATGACAGGCAGCCCCAGGTACCATCTTCTTGCACTGGCCGTAGTGGCTGTATGGGGCGTGACTTTCGTCAGCACTAAGCTGCTCATAGGCGCAGGGATGCACCCTGTGGCAATCTTTTTCATACGTTTCGTGATGGCCTACGCTGGCATATGGCTGTACATAGCTCTGGCCGGGAAGAACAAGAAACTGTGGTACGGCTGGAGGGAGGAACTTGTCTTCCTTCTTTTGGGTGTCAGCGGCGGGTCGTTCTACTTCCTTACTGAAAATACAGCACTTGCTTATACCCAGGCAAGCAACGTGGCTTTCCTTGTGTGCTCCGCGCCGCTCTTTACGGCCATTTTTACATTGCTTTACAGGCGCTTGGGGAAAGGCCGCTTTGCTGAAAGCCTGGAAAAGGTGAGGCTGGGCTGGCCCCTGGTCGGCGGCACTCTGCTCGCTCTGACCGGAATGGCACTCCTGGTGTTCG
>Ga0265299_10004525_pt1 | contig 13129 bp, 12 predicted proteins | sample AusTroGonzalo_MG_4_FD_193485 | JGI IMG/M metagenome (GOLD analysis project Ga0265299, IMG submission 193485) | Bovine rumen microbial communities from tropical cattle in Woodstock, Queensland, Australia - Gonzalo_02 | ecosystem: Host-associated > Mammals > Digestive system > Stomach > Rumen ...
CAATAACCATCTCAATGTTGCCGGCCTCGTTTTGTTTGGGCTCTGACTTGGTGGCGGCGGGCTTGGGCAATGGACCTTCCTTATAGTTAATGTCCTCGTTCTGGTAACCCTCGTCAATTACAACGGCGCCACCATCGTTGTCGAAAATGACCTCCTGCTTGGCTGGATCGTCGAACACGAGTGTGTTTTCTTCTTCATCCTCATCCTCGTACTCGTCGGTCTCGGTCTGCTCATCGCCTTTGTTAACCGTGAACTTTACTTTATTGTAGTAGATGGCGGGGTTGAGCAGTTTGCGAATAAATATAACCGTGGCTGCACTGAAGTAGGTGAGAAATGCCACAGCTACCAGTATCAGAAGGGCTGTGAGGCCTGGTGCTCCCACCAGATTGCCAATAAAACTACTGATATACAAACCATGGTCGCCACCAGGATTATAGCTGGCGTTGGTGAACAATGGCTCTAGGAAAGTAGCTAAGGCTACCGATGCCCAAATCATGAGCAGCATAGACGCGAGAATCCACTTAAGCAGATTCACACGGTAGGCTTTCATGAGGTGAATAGCAATCACAAACAGCAGTAACGGTATGAGGAATGCCGGCAAACCAAAGCAGCGCTTAATGAAAAACCATGAAGCATAGGCACCTAAACTACCGCAGGTGTTGGCAAATTCGTGATGCTCGTTCATCACCTCACCATCGCGCGGCTCCTCTATCAGGGTTTGGTCGGCTGCTCCTGTCGTAAAGTACGATACGAATGCAAAGCACAAGTATACCGATATGCCGAAGAGTATGGCTCCGAGTATAAAGCTCAGGCGCTCCTTATTGTCGTTGTTTGTTGTTCTTTTCTTTCCTTTCTTCATATAGTTTATGATATTTTCGTGCAAAAGTAGCTAAAATCAGTCATATTTCATCATAAATCGGGATTTTTTTTATAATTTTGCACGCAGAAATGAAAAAGTTGATACAAAATAAGGTAGATAAGAAGACGATTGCGCAATTTCCGCGTGCAAGTTTCGACGGAAAAATTGTGGTTGTTGTGTCGTCGAGCGAGGCTGAGCGGGCTGTTGATTACCTGTTGGCTCAATCTGTGCTTGGATTTGATACGGAGACTCGTCCCAGCTTCCGCAAGGGCGTGCACCATAAGTGTTCTTTGCTGCAGGTGGCTACATCCGATTGTTGTTTCCTGTTCCGTTTGAATCATATCGGTCTTTGTCCTGCTATTAAGCGACTGCTGGGCGATAATACCGTGACTAAAGTGGGGCTGGCTTGGCGAAATGATGCGCTGGGCTTGCACCAGTTGGGCGATTTTGAGATGGGCGAGTTTGTTGACTTGCAGGATATGGCCCGCAAAATCGGTATTGAAGATCAGAGCTTGGCTAAGCTCTATGCCAATGTGTTTGGCGAACGTATCAGTAAGCGCGAACAGCTCACTAACTGGGAACGCGACGTGCTTGACGAACATCAGAAACGTTACGCAGCCACCGATGCGTGGGCTTGTGTAAGATTGTACAATGAATTTAAAAGAATGTTGGAACAAAATGACTATCAACTGGTTATAGTTCCTGAAATAATAACTAAGAAAAATGAAGAAGCTATATCTTAAGCGAGGTAAGGAAGAGAGTTTGCTCCGTTTCCATCCGTGGGTTTTCTCGGGTGCTATCCAGCAGGCCGACGACGATTTAAAGGATGGTGACTTGGTGCGTGTGTTGACTAATCATGGCGATTTCATCGCTGTTGGTCACTTCCAGATGGGGTCTATTGCGGTACGTATTCTTTCGTTCCGTGATGTTGAGATTGATGCTGATTTCTGGGCTTCGCGACTGGCTTCGGCATTAAAAGTACGCCAATCTATCGGTATTGCCGATAATCCACTGAATAATACTTACCGTTTGGTACACGGCGAGGGCGATAATCTGCCAGGACTTATTATCGATGTTTATGATCGTACGGCTGTTATGCAGGCTCATAGCATTGGTATGCATCTGCAGCGTAAGCAGATAGCCGAGCAGCTGGTAAAGGTTATGGGAAGCCGTATAGACAATGTTTATTATAAGAGCGAAACCACATTGCCGTTTATGGATGATATGGAGAATGGTTTCGTATATGGCGGTAGCGAGGATAATGTAGCGCTTGAAAACGGACTGAAATTCTATGTTGACTGGCTGCGTGGCCAGAAGACAGGCTTTTTTGTTGACCAGCGTGATAACCGCTCGCTGCTCGAGAAATATTCGGCAGGAAAGAGCGTGCTCAACATGTTCTGCTATACCGGTGGATTCTCGGTTTATGCTATGCGTGGCGGCGCTAAGCTGGTACATTCGGTTGATAGCAGCGCCAAGGCTATCGAGCTTACTAACCGCAACGTGGCTCTGAACTTTGAAGGCGACACACGTCACGAAGCCTATTGTGAGGATGCTTTTAAGTATCTGGAGCAGGCAGGAAATAATTACGATTTGATTATTCTCGACCCGCCCGCATTCGCTAAGCATCGTGGTGCGCTGCATAATGCACTTAAAGGTTACACACGCCTGAATAATAAGGCTTTCCAGAAGATTCAGCCTGGCGGCATTCTGTTTACATTCAGTTGTTCGCAGGTTGTTACTAAGGATCACTTCCGTAATGCCGTATTTACAGCTGCAGCACAGGCTGGTCGCAAAGTACGCATCCTGCATCAGTTGCATCAGCCTGCCGATCATCCTATTAACATCTATCACCCCGAGGGTGAATACTTAAAGGGATTGGTACTATTCGTAGAGTAATCATCGTATGTTACGCAGAGTCCAATCGTTTATCAATCGGAATCAGTTGCTGAACCGAGACGAGCTCCATTTGGTGGGGCTGAGTGGTGGCGCTGATTCGGTGGCTCTGTTACTTATACTGCGTGAGTTGGGGTATCGCGTTGAGGCGGCACATTGTAATTTTTGTTTACGTGGCGAGGAGAGTAATCGTGACGAACAATTTGTTCGCGATTTATGCCAAAAGCTCGATATTCCGCTACATTTAATTCATTTTGATACAAAATTTTACGCTGCCCAGCATCAAGTAAGCATTGAAATGGCTGCCCGCGATTTGCGTTATGGCTATTTCAAACAGCTTTGTCAGGATATCGGAGCAAGTACGGTTTGCATTGCTCACCATCGTGACGATGCGGTTGAAACGTTGCTGATGAACCTGTTACGTGGGGCAGGTATTCATGGTCTTACGGGTATCCGTCCAAAGAACGATTTGGTACGCCGTCCGTTATTATGTGTTAGTAGGCAGGAAATCGTAGAATTTCTCGATTCCATGGGGCAAACGTACGTAACGGACTCTACGAACCTGCAAGCCGATGTGTTGCGTAACAAGCTACGCTTGCAAGTATTGCCTCTTCTCGAAGAAATCGCACCTGGTGCTACAGCTAATATCGATAAAACCGCTAATTATCTGCGCGAGGCCGAAAAGGTATTTCAAGCAGAACTTGAAAGAGAACAGTTGGCACTTTTAAATGCCGATGGTACAGCTATAAATACAGCTGCTTTGCAACAGTTAGCTTCGCCATCGTCGTTCCTGCATGAATGGCTGGCGCCTAAGGGGTTTAATTCTACCCAGACCGAGCAGATACTTGGCTGCTTAAACGAAACTGGCAGGGAGTTCTGTTCAGCCACCCATACGTTGGTGGTTGATCGCCAACAGCTGGTAGTTGAGCAAAATGCCGCACCGATGAAATCGCTTAAGATTCCTGAGCCTGGCATTTATCGCTATAATGAGAATGTATCGTATAAGTTCGCATTAACTGATGAGGTTAGTATTTCTCGTGAGGCCGATGTGGCTGTACTTGATGCCGAAAAGGTACAGTTCCCGCTTACGTTGCGCCCAGTTCAGCAAGGTGATAGGTTTACACCATTTGGCATGAAGGGCAGCAAATTGGTTAGCGATTATCTTACTGACCAGAAACTAAACATGTTGGAAAAGCGTCGGCAGTTGGCTGTGTTCGATGCTTCGGGGGCTATTATCTGGCTTGTAGGGCGCCGTACTGATAATCGGTTCCGTGTTGACGATAATACGACAAAGGTATTACGCATAACAATAGAAAACTAAACATATGAAGAAATTTATTGTATTTTTGTTGGTTATAGGTGCTATTGCTGTAGGATTGATGATAACCACACCTAATCGTCAGCAGCATGTTGACACGATTAAATCGGTAATAACAGGTGCTGTTAATGCTGAATTGCGTGATAACCACATTGATGGTGATATAGGCTCTATTGCTTCAATGGTAGCTACAACGGCTGTAGATAGGTTTTTAAATACCAGTTTCTTGGTTCGCGATCATCGTTTTTATAGTCTTGGTTTTATAGACTACGAAGGCGAGTTCTATATGGTATCTGTGGGTATATTTGACCATGTATATACCTTCGACGAAGATCAGGCTCGCGAAATGATTAAGAAGAAACTGAGTAATTCTATTCAGCAAGAAGTGCTTGGCACCCTTTTATCACATCCTGCCAAGTAGCTTCGAAATCGCCGGTATACCAAGGGTCGGCAACGTCCTTGTTATAAAGTAATGGACGAATTTTGTTCTCAGGGTCGCCTCCGCAGATGCGCTCCATGTTTCGCAGGTTCCATTGGTCCATGCCAATCAGAAGGTCGAAACGTGAATAGTCGGCGCGAGTCATTTGACGGGCAGCGTGGCCGTCGCAACGTATACCGTGTTCGGCCAGTTTGCGGCGGGCTGGGGGATAAACGGGATTTCCGATTTCCTCAGTAGAAGTGGCGGCCGACGCAATCATATACTGATTGGTCAGCCCCGCCTGTTCTACTAAGTATTTCATCACGAACTCTGCCATCGGACTGCGGCAGATGTTACCATGACATACAAATAATATTCTTTTCATTAGCCGTTCATTGACAGGAGGAACTCCTCGTTTGTACGGGTTGTAACCAATCGGTCACGAACGGTGCTCATAGCTTCTATTGGGTTCATATCGGCAATGAACTTACGCATAATCCACATGCGGTTCAAGGTCGTATCGTCGAGCAACAGATCGTCGCGACGAGTAGACGACAGTACGATATCGATAGCAGGGAAGATACGCTTGTTAGCCAGTGAGCGGTTAAGCTGGATTTCAGAGTTACCTGTACCCTTGAACTCCTCGAAGATAACCTCGTCCATCTTCGAACCGGTATCAACCAGAGCTGTAGCAATGATGGTGAGCGAACCGCCACCTTCGATGTTACGAGCAGCTCCGAAGAAACGCTTTGGTTTCTGCAGGGCGTTGCTGTCTACACCACCGGTAAGAATCTTACCAGATGTTGGTGCTACGGTGTTATATGCACGGGCCAGACGGGTAATAGAGTCGAGGAAGATAACTACATCGTGACCACACTCAACCATACGCTTAGCCTTCTCGAGTACAATGCCTGCGATTTTTACGTGACGCTCGGCTGGCTCGTCGAAGGTAGATGCAATAACCTCGGCATTTACGGTGCGAGCCATATCGGTAACCTCCTCAGGACGCTCGTCGATGAGCAGCATCATAATGTAAGCCTCAGGGTGGTTGGCAGCAATAGCGTTGGCAATATCCTTCATCAGCACTGTCTTACCGGTTTTGGGCTGGGCAACGATAAGTGCACGCTGACCTTTACCGATAGGCGAGAAGAGGTCTACAATACGAACCGATGGGTTGGTTGTAGCACGATCGCCGCAAAGGGTGAACTTCTCTTCAGGGAACAGTGGTGTGAGGTGTTCGAATGCAACACGGTTGCGTACCTCGTCGGGATGGCGACCGTTAATGCTTCTAACATCTGTCATTGCAAAGAACTTTTCGCCTTCGTGTGGTGGGCGAACTGTGCATTCAACAACATCGCCAGTCTTCAAACCGTAGCGCTTAATCTGCTGGGGAGCTACATATACATCGTCGGGCGACGAGAGGTAGTTGTAATCGCTTGAACGCAGGAAGCCATAGCCGTCGGTCAAAATCTCGAGCACGCCATTAGCGTCAATCAAATCGGCAAAGTCGTAGCGTGGCTGAGAGCTGGGCACAGCATTACGGTTTATAACGGGCTGCTCGGTAGCAACAGGAGCTACAGGGCGGTCGAAGATGTCGAGTGTAGGAATTGCACTCTGGTCCTCAATGGGAATATCGAGTACGGTAATAAAATCGGTACCATCGCCTGGGTCGCCCAACCAAACGCCGTTCTCATCAACCTCGTCGGTCATTGGGTCGGCCTTAGCAATATTGTCTGCTGGTGCCTGTTCTGGCTCGGGTTCTGGCTCGGGAGCTGTGAACTTGGTGGCAGCCATTTTTTCGCGTAGCTGCTCAATGGCGTTCTGTGCTACCTCGTCGTCGGCTTCGTCGTTACCAACTGCAAACTGGGCAGCCTCGGGTACTACGAAATCTTCTACCTCGGCTGCAGCTTGAGCTGCAGCTGCTTCGATAGCAGCCTTTGCAGCAGCCTCCTCGGCCTCTTTCTCGGCCTTACTCTTACGGCCGCGTTTTTTAGGTTTGGGCGCTTCGGCTGGTGCTGCCTCTTCGGCTACAGGTTCAACAGGCTGGTCGGAAAACAGCGATGGCTGCTCGGCCTTCTTGCGAGTACGGTTCGACTTAGAGTCGAGGTTCTCGCCGTCTTCGCCATTTACGGTATAAACCTTGCTGGTATCTTTTTTGGCAATACGTGTACGCTTGCGTTTTGGTGAATCCTCGGCGGCGCTGGCGCTCTGTTCGGCGGCCTTGTCGAGTATGGCATACACCACATCGGTGAGCTGGTCATCAGGCGAAACCTTTATACCAAGCTCGTCGGCAATACCCACAAGCTGGGGTATGTCCATAGATTCTAATTCTTCTTTTGTATACATACAATATGTACTTAAATTACATTTATGATTCTGAAAGATTTTGTGGAAATGCTTCGCGAACGGAAGCACTGATTAGAAAAATCGATGCAAAGGTACGCATATTTTTGCGAACCACCAAATAAATTCGAAAAAAAATAGTATCTTTGCGCTAAAAACCGCGAAGATACTCCGTCTCGGCAAAAAAAAGAATGGATTCTTTTGTTTTGCTCTCGACTTTTCGTATCTTTGCACCCAAAATTGATATATTACGTATGGAAATTAAAAAAGCAGAATTTACACTCAGTGCTCCAATGGAGTCGATGTGTCCGAAGGATACTAAGCCCGAGTATGCGTTTATTGGTCGTTCGAACGTAGGCAAATCGAGCCTGATAAACATGCTTACAGGTAAGAAGAATCTGGCCAAGACCAGTGCTACGCCGGGTAAAACACTGCTCATTAATCATTTTATCATTAATAACGAGTGGTATCTGGTTGATTTACCTGGCTACGGTTTTGCTAAACGCTCCAAGAAAGAGGTACAGAAACTGGAGCAGATGATTAACGGCTATATACTGCAGCGAGAGCAGCTGGTAAATGTGTTTCTGCTGATAGACGTACGACTGGAGGCACAGAAGATTGATTTGGAATTTATTGAGTGGCTTGGTACCAGTAGCGTGCCTTTTGCTATTATCTTTACCAAAGCCGACAAGTTGAGTTCGGCCAAGGTGCTGCAGAATGTAGCTGCCTATAAAAAGGTTTTGAGCGAAACTTGGGAAGAGCTGCCCCCAATCTTCGTTACCTCATCTGAGAAGAAACAAGGCCGCGACGAAGTGCTGGATTATATTGAACAGATTAACAAGGAGCTGACGAATGGCTAAGGAAAATCCATACTTAGACGTGCAGCACCTGACGAAATCGTTTGGCTCGTTGGTGCTGTTTCGTGATTTAAGCTTTTCTATAGCCGAGGGACAAAAAGTTGGTTTGATAGCCAAGAATGGTACGGGCAAGAGTACACTGCTGTCGATACTCAGTGGTAAGGAGGGCTACGACGAGGGCGATATCATATTCCGCCGCGATTTGCGTGTGGGTATGTTAGAGCAGAGCCCTAAATTCGACCCTCATGAGAGCGTGCTTGATGCGTGCTTTAATCATCAGGGTGACCCCGAGAAGGTGTTGAAGGCTAAACAGGTGCTTACACAGCTGAAGATACGCGACTTGGAGCAGCCAATGCATCAGTTGAGTGGTGGTCAGCAGAAACGTGTGGCGCTTGCTAATGTGCTGATTACCGATCCCGACTTGCTGATTCTTGACGAGCCTACAAACCATTTGGATTTGGAAATGATTGAATGGTTAGAAGGCTACCTGAATCGTGGCAATAAAACGTTGCTGATGGTTACACACGACCGATTCTTTCTGGACCGTGTGTGCTCAGTGATATTGGAGCTTGACGACCAAACCATCTATACCTATCGCGGTAATTATAGCTACTATCTGGAGAAACGACAGGAGCGTATTGATAATCGTCGTGCCGAGATAGCTCGTGCCAACAATCTGTATCGTACCGAGCTGGATTGGATGCGACGTATGCCTCAGGCTCGCGGCCACAAGGCCCGCTATCGTGAAGAGGCTTTCTACGAGCTGGAAAAGATTGCTAAGCAGCGTATTGAGGAACGTCAGGTACGTTTGAAATCGCGAAATGTGTATATTGGCTCAAAGATTTTTGAATGCCAATACGTAAGTAAGGCCTTTGAGCGTCCCGATGCCGAGCCTTTAACGATACTGAAGGACTTTTATTATAACTTCTCGCGATTCGAGAAAATGGGTATCGTAGGCAATAATGGTACAGGTAAGTCAACCTTTATTAAAATGCTGTTAGGACAAGTCGCTCCCGATAGCGGTAAGTTTGATATTGGCGATACAGTACGTTTTGGCTATTTCTCGCAGGAGGGACTTCAATTCGACGAAAGTCAGAAGGTGATTGATGTCGTGAAGGATATTGCCGAATATATTGATATGGGTGGCGGTAAACACCTGACGGCTTCGCAGTTCCTGCAGCACTTTATGTTCACACCCGAACAGCAGCATAACTACGTTTATAAATTGTCGGGTGGCGAGCGTCGTAAGCTGTATCTTTGTACGGTGCTGATGAAGAATCCCAACTTCTTGGTGCTCGACGAGCCTACGAACGACCTTGATATTGTGACGTTGCAGATTTTGGAAGAATACCTGCAGGATTTCCCTGGTTGTGTGATTGTTGTTTCGCACGATCGCTACTTTATGGATAAGGTGGTTGACCATTTGCTGGTGTTTAAGGGCGGTGGTGATATTAAGGATTTCCCCGGCAACTACACACAGTATCGCAATTTCAGTAGCGTAGAGGTGAGTGCCGAGAAAACAACAAATAAACCCAAGGAGAAACCGGCTGCCGATACATCTGTAAGCACTAATAACTCTCCTGTTGCGACTAAGCGCAAGCTTACCTACAAGGAGAAACACGAACTCGAGCAGTTAGAAAAAGAAATCGAGGCTCTCGAGGCCGAGAAAAAACAAATAGAAGAAGCCCTTTGCGGCGGAACAACGTCGGTAGAGGAAATAACAACAATGAGTAAGCGCCTGCCTGTGTTGAACGATGAGCTCGACGAAAAGAGTATGCGCTGGCTTGAACTTTCGGAAATATGATACAACAACAATTCCCATCGCAACTACTTGAAAAGGCCGTGCAAGAGTTTTCCAAACTACCAGGCATAGGCCGAAAGACTGCATTGCGTCTGGTGCTGTGGATGTTGCGTCAGGACGATAGCGATGTAGCACAGTTTACTGCCGCGCTAAACGACCTGAAGAGTGGTATTAAATACTGTAAAGTGTGCCACAATATCAGCGATACCGATGTGTGTTCTATATGTAGCGATCATCGTCGCGACCAAGCTACCGTTTGTGTGGTTGAGAACATACAAGACGTGATGGCTATTGAGAATACCCAGCAGTTTCACGGACTGTATCATGTATTAGGCGGTATTATTTCGCCAATGGATGGTATGGGGCCAGCCGATATAGAGATTGATTCGCTTATACAACGTGTGGCCGAAGGAACGGTACAGGAGGTAATTCTGGCTTTGAGCCCCACTATGGAAGGCGACACCACCAACTTCTATATCTATCGTAAATTGGCTCCAATGGGCGTAAAGGTTAGTGTTATAGCCCGAGGTATAGCCGTGGGTAACGAGTTGGAGTATGCCGATGAGGTAACATTAGGCCGCTCTATAACCAACAGAACATTATTTGAAGAAAAATAGGAGAATATGAAAGAAACAAGAAATCATCTAATGACCATTTTGGTGTTTGCTGTCGTATTTGCATTGGGTGTTGTCGTGTTGTTCGAGACCGATATGCTGACAGCAGGATTATACGCAGGCGAATCGAAATCGGAGTTCTTTTGGACGGCATTTATGGAATTGCTCACATTAGGATGCGTATTCTTAGGCTTGCGTTTATTCAAGTTCCAGAAGATACATACCGCATTGGTTACTCAAAAGCAATATGCTTTGGGCATTTGGGGAACTGTACGCCTGGTTATGCTGTTGGCACCTATGGTTGCTAACACCTATTTATATTATCTGTATATGAATACCACCTTTGGCTATATGGCCATTATCGGTTTGTTGTGCCTGCCGTTTGTATTCCCAACTTTGAGCCGCTGTAAGGCCGAGGTTGAAGACGAAGAATAATATGAAGCTAACTGTTGTCATCGTTAGTTATAATGTACGCCCATTCCTCACGGCTTGTCTGGATAGCGTGCAGCACGCTCTTAATGGCATAGAGAGCGAGGTGTTTGTGGTTGACAACCACAGCGATGACGACAGCGTAGAGGTGGTTGCTCGCGATTACCCGTGGGTACACCTTATTAATAATAAAGAGAATGTAGGCTTTTCAAAGGCCAATAATATAGCTATTCGCCAGGCCAAAGGTCAGTACATACTGCTATTGAATCCCGATACGGTTGTGGCTGATGATACCTTGCGTGGTGTTATTGGTTTTATGGACGAACATCCCGAGGCGGGTGGGGCAGGCGTGAGGATGCATAATGGCGATGGCACATTGGCACCCGAGAGTCGTCGTGCCATACCAACCCCATTTGTGGCCGCCAAGAAAATGCTGGGTTTTAACAAACGCTACTATATGAGCTATCTGTCTTGGAACGAGCCCGCACAGATTGAGGTTGTGAGTGGTGCTTTTATGCTGCTGCGCCGCAAGGCTATTGACCAGGTTGGCTTGCTCGACGAGGATTTCTTTATGTATGGTGAAGATATCGATATGTCGTATCGTTTGTTGAAAGGTGGTTGGCAGAACTGGTATCTGCCATTCGATATAGTGCATTATAAAGGCCAGTCAACCAGTAAGTCCGACTTCCGTTATGTGCATGTGTTCTATCAGGCCATGCTTATATTCTTCCGCAAACACTACAATCACCTGAGTTTCTTTTTTGCATTGCCGGTAAAGGTGGCTATTTATTTCCGTGCATCGCTTGCATTAATTGATATTGTACGTAAAAAACTGCATTTAGGATGAAACAGATAAAACTGAGAGCTATTGAGCCCGAAGACCTTGATTTGCTGTACCGCATAGAGAACGATGTAGAGTTATGGAATGTGGGTACGTCGAATGTTCCATATTCGCGTTACCTGCTACACGACTATGTGGCTCATTGTAAAAACGACATATACACCGATCGCCAGGTTCGTATGATGGTTGAAAACGCCGAAGGCAAGGTTGTTGGTGTGGTTGATTTGGTGAATTTCGATCCAGCCAACTGTCGTGCCGAGGTAGGTTTGATAATCCTTAATGCCTATCGCCGTCAGGGATATGGTACCGCTGTTCTTCGTTCAATAGCCGATTATGCCTTACGCATTTTACATCTTCACCAGCTTTATGCGTATGTTGATTGTGAGAATTTGGCATCGCTTGGCTTGTTCGAAAAAGCAGGCTATAAAGTGAGTGCAAAAATCGCCGATTGGCTCTTTGATGGGGTTAATTATCGCGATTCGGTGCTAATTCAGTACGTATTTTAGAAAAAATGCGATTAAATCGCAAAAAAAACATCGAAAAGTTTTGGTAGTTCCAAAAATATCACTACCTTTGCACCCGCAAATAAGAAAAAGCGTTCTTTGGTGCGTTAGTTCAGTAGGTTAGAATGCCTGCCTGTCACGCAGGAGGTCACGAGTTCGAATCTCGTACGCACCGCAAAGTTTTTTTTCATTCGTTCCATAGTAATGGTGCGTTAGTTCAGTAGGTTAGAATGCCTGCCTGTCACGCAGGAGGTCACGAGTTCGAATCTCGTACGCACCGCAGAGTCCATCAAGATGTGAATCTTGGTGGATTTTTGTTTTATATTAACTTGTGTAAGTTTTTAAAAAGATTTTTGGGCAAAACGTTTGTGGATTCAGATTTTTGTTGTAATTTTGCAGCCGAAATTGAATCAAAGACGACAAAACGACAAAACAGCTTATGTGTGGAATCGTAGGATACATCGGGAATAAGGAAGCTTATCCCATATTAATTAAAGGCTTGCGCCGCCTGGAATATCGTGGTTACGATAGCGCTGGTGTAGCTTTGATTAACAACAACGGCGACTTGAATGTCTACAAGTCGAAAGGAAAAGTCGACAATCTTTGTGAATTTTGCAGCGATAAGAATATAAGTGGTACAGTAGGTATTGCGCACACACGTTGGGCCACTCATGGCGAACCATCTTCGCGTAATGCTCACCCACATTATTCCGAAAGTAAGAATCTGGCCATTATCCATAACGGTATTATTGAGAACTATGCCGAGCTGAAGGAGAAACTCCAGCAAAAAGGTGTGCATTTTGTTTCGGATACCGATACCGAGGTGCTGGTACAGCTTATAGAATATATTAAGGAACATAAGCAGCTTGATTTGCTCACCGCAGTTCAGGTAGCGCTATATCAGGTAATAGGTGCGTATGCTATCGCAGTACTTGACAAGCGCGACGTCAATCAGATTATTTGTGCTCGCAAGCAGAGTCCGCTGGTAGTTGGTATTGGCGAAGACGAGTTCTTCTTGGGTTCCGATGCCAGTCCTATTGTAGAATATACCGATAAGGTGGTTTACCTGGAGGATGGCAACATTGCAGTTATTCGTCGCGGCGAAGACCTGCATGTAGTCGACATTCACGGTGAGGACCAGAAACTGAATGTTAAGAAGGTAGATATCGATTTAGGTCAGATAGAGAAGGGCGGCTATCCTCACTTCATGCTGAAGGAGATTTTTGAGCAGCCCGAGTGTCTTACCAACTGTA
>Ga0265299_10004527_pt1 | contig 13126 bp, 5 predicted proteins | sample AusTroGonzalo_MG_4_FD_193485 | JGI IMG/M metagenome (GOLD analysis project Ga0265299, IMG submission 193485) | Bovine rumen microbial communities from tropical cattle in Woodstock, Queensland, Australia - Gonzalo_02 | ecosystem: Host-associated > Mammals > Digestive system > Stomach > Rumen ...
CTGGAAGACTGATCCAAAGCGTTGTGAGACTATCCTGAACATCTGCTTGCAGTTGACGGCTAACCTCGCTATCGCTTTCGAGCCATTCCTGCCATTCTCAAGCAAGAAGCTGCGCGAAATGCTGAACATCGAGTCGTTCGAATGGGAACAGTTAGGTAGCACAGACCTCCTGAAGGCTGGTCATCAACTGGGTGAGCCCGCCCTGCTCTTCGAGAAGATCGAGGACGAGGTGATTCAGAAACAACTCGACAAACTCGAGGCTACCAAGAAGGCTAACGAGGCTGCTGCTTATAAGGCTGCTCCTATTAAGGATACTGTTAGCTTCGAGGAGTTCGAGAAACTCGACATCCGCGTAGGCTTGGTAAAGGATTGCCAGAAGGTAAAGAAGAGCAAGAAACTGCTCCAGTTCACGATCGATGATGGTTCTGGTGTTGATCGCACCATCTGCTCTGGTATCGCTGCCTTCTATGAGAACCCCGAGGAACTCATTGGCAAGCGCATCCTCTTCGTGGCCAACTTCGCTCCTCGCCAGATGATGGGTATTGAGAGTCAGGGCATGATTCTCTCTGCCGTCGATGCAGACGAGAGCCTCAGCGTGGTAACAACAACAAAAGATGTAAAACCAGGAAGTCAAGTAGGATAACAACCATATAGAAAATCTTTAAAACATGATCTCTTTTTTACTATCAGCCATCGTCGTCATTAATGAATTGATGGCTGCCAACGTGGGAGATGTCATCAGCCCCGCCATTAATTTCGACAGTTGGATAGAACTTTATAACCCCTCCGACGAGGACGTCAACCTCGTCGGAATGTATTTGAGCGACGATGTAAACAACCTCCAGCGATGGAAGATTCCTCATGGCACTGTTCCCGCTAAGGGGTATCTGGTGGTATGGCTCGGCTCGTATGACATTGACGACTGGCAGGCACCTTTCAAACTCGACTGCGATGGAGGAACCATCTGTCTGAGTGATGCCTCAGGAAACATCATCGCCAGCGAGGACTATCCCAAAGCCTTTAGTCATACAGCGTATGCCCGCAAAACAGATGGCGGTGAAGAGTGGGGTTGGACAAACGATGCCACCCCTGGCGAAAGCAATGCTACAGCCAAGTTTGCCAGTTCGCGCCTGGAGGCTCCCAAAGTGAGTGTTGACAGCAAACTCTTCACTGGGTCGCTCAACGTCACGGTTGACATCCCCGAAGGTGCGCGCCTGATGTACACCACCGACGGTAGTCTGCCCAGTGCACCTGCTACACCTGGTGAAGTGGTATCGCCTTGGAAACAATATGTGATCAATGGTGATTGTGAAGGCTCTGAGACAACCAGTCTATCTTATCGTGATGCAGATCATAACAAGGATGCGTCAGATATCACAGAGGGAGTTGGCGTCAATGGCTCAAGAGGTATTAAGGTACACTCTACAAGTACAGCACAAAATGACCACGATGCCCAATTCTTCGTCTATACGCCTAACCACATCTGGCATACAGGTGAGAGATATCGTTTCCGTATGATGGTACGTGCCGACAAAGCTGGTAAGATGTCAGCACAGACACATACCACTCCCCATAACTACATCCATTATCAGATGTTCGATGGCAAGACCTATAACGTCACCACAGAATGGAAGGAATTCACATATGAAGGTACTATTACCGACGACCAGGTTGGCAAGTCGGGTGGTGGCTGGAGTTGGTGGGGTACAGAGCCTGTGACCTACAAGGATATGCAGACCATCGCTTTCAATCTGAACATTGACAGAACGGATAACAATTACTATTTCGACGAAGTATCGTGGGAATTTGACACGACCAGTGGCGAAGAAGATACAACGGAGGAGAGCTTCGATGGTAAGTTCACCATCTCGAAGACCACCAACCTTGTGTTCCGTCTCTATCAGGACGGCTATCTGCCCAGTGCACCAGTCACCCGCAGCTATATCCAAACCAACAACCAATACACACTGCCCGTGATCAGTATTGTGGGCGACAAGAAGTTCTTCACGGATCCCAAGATTGGATTCGATTGTGACGGTGACGGCACAAACGGTAAGACTGGCAATGGTCAGAACTCGCCTAAGAACTACAACTGTGACTGGGACCGTCCTGTAAACTTCAGCTACCTTAGCCCCGAGGGTGAGATGCTCTTCAACCAAGATGTGAACATTAGTGCCTCAGGTGGTTACACCCGCTCACAAAAGTACCGTTCGTTCAAGTTGAAGTCGAGCAAGATCTTCGACGGGCAGAACAAGATGGACTATACGTTCTATCCCCAGAAGCCTTATAACCGCAACAAGACCCTGCTTGTGCGCAATGGTGGTAACGACGTCTGGAGACACAATGCCCGTTTCATTGATCCTGCTCTGGAAACCGTTATCCAGCGTTCTGGCATCGATGTCGATGTGCAGTCGTACGTTCCTATTATAGAATATGTGAATGGTGAGTTGCGCGGTGTACTGAATCTGCGCGAGCCCAACAACGATAAGTTTGCATACGCCAACTGGGGTTACGACGATGAGGACCTCGATGCCTTTGAGAACGAGACTATCAAGAATGGCGACGAAGTGGCACTTGAGCGCATCTATGAATTAGGCAAACACATTAACGATGCCGGTGCCTACGACGAACTGAAGACGCTTCTCGACATCGATGAGTTTACCAACTACATGGCCGTCACCCTATTCCTCTTCAACGACGACTGGCCCAATAACAACATCAAGGGATATCGCAGCCGTAACGACGGTCGCTACCGCTTTATCAGCTTCGACCTCGACTACTGTTTCGCAGGCTGTTGGGGCAATAGCGGTGAAGACCCCTTCAAATGGTTCAGCAGCTTTAAGGACAAGAACGAACTGAATAAGGACTTTGTAGTCTTCTTCCTCAATTTGCTGGGTCACGATGAGTACCGTCGTAAGTTCATTGATACCTTCTGCGTAGTGGGAGGTAGTGTCTTCGAGCCTGATCGTGCCGGAGTGATTGTCGATGAGCTATTGAACAACGTCAAGGATATGTGTAAACTGATGAGAGATCAGGGTATCAATGATGGTCATGAGCCCGAAAAGGCCGCTAATACCATCAAGAACAACCTGAAGAATCGTTCGTACAAGATGGCTGGCTACATGAAGTCTTTCTCATACTTCAACCTCAGCAACAATGCGCAGGCCGTTATCCTGAACACCAACACTGAGGGTGCCCGTCTCTTTGTGAACGATACAGAGGTTCCCTATGCAGACTTCAATGGTCACCTCTTCGCCCCTGTAAAACTGAAGGCCCAGGCACCTGCAGGCTATAAGTTCGTTGGTTGGAAGAACGGTAGTGAGACTATTTCCACAAGTGCGATTATCGACTTACCTACCAGCAGTTCTGTGAGTCTCACTGCCACCTTCGAAAAGGCAGGTGAGAGCATTGCTCCTGTACGTGTCAACGAGGTGAGCGCTGCTAACGGTATCTTCGCCAATGACTACTGGAAGCGCGACGACTGGGTGGAGCTCTACAACACCACAGATGCTGACATTGACGTTGAGGGCATGTATCTTAGCGACAATCCTGACAACCCAACGAAGTGTCAAATTACCAAGGGCAACAGTATGGCTTCTACCATCATTCCTGCTCATGGTCACCTCGTCATCTGGTGCGATAAGGAGAATCCCGTATCACAACTCCATGCTTCATTTAAACTTGCTGCCGAGGGTGGTGACGTGGTACTCACAGCCAAAGACGAGAGTTGGCACGACCAACTCACCTATTCTGCTTTGAAGAGCGATCAGACAGTAGGACGCTGGCCTGATGGTGCAGAAGAAGCTTATGTGATGAACGTGCCTACTATCGCACGACCCAATATCAACACAAGTTATCTGAAAGCTGTCCAGCAGTCTGGCTTCACTGGTATCGAGGACATGATGGCTGATAATAGCGGACTGGCTATAGCCTACTCTGGAGGTTGTCTCATCATTAACGGACGTGCTTCAGGCAACACACAAGTTCTTGTACACAACCTCTCAGGACAGACTGTTGCCTCACTTTCTGTATCGCTCACTGGCGGATATGCAGAAGTGCCGCTTACCAGTCTCTCCAATGGTGTCTATGTAGCCGTAGTGAAAGATGCTGAAGGCCACAAGACCAGTTGCAAGTTTGTGCTTACTTCGAGATAATCTCTGATTTCTCTCTGACGAAGACAGGAATAAACGCTTTTGTGACGGGGGTAGTGACATACTGACCCCCGTCATATTTTTTACCTGTGCGATAGTCGGTCCAACCACCATCGTTCTTGGGAAGATAAGTGCGCCAAGAGGTGATACCTGGTTCGGTAACAGGACTGATAAGAAGGTCGGGGCCAAACATATACTCATATTTCTGATGGAGAGCCTCAGGATCATTAGCAAAGTCGAAGACCAAGGGACGCATCAGGGTATAACCCTCTTCACTAATCCTTCTGGCACACTCCTTCAAGTAAGGCTGAAGTTTTTCGCGCTCTTTCAGACAGTTTGTGATGATGGTCTGTGCCTCTGGACCATAGTTCCAAGGCTCGGTGTTGCTCATGTAGCCATGCACACGCATCAGAGGGAGATAGACACTGGTCTCTATCCAACGGAGCATACGTTCGATATAAGCGCTATCAGTATATTGGTTCTGAGGACGGAAGAAACCACCTGCATCGTAAGTCCACCAAGGATGACCAGCTGCCTGTACACCAAGACCTGCCACAATCTGACGACGGAAAGTCTCCCAGTCATTACCCACATCCCCACTCCAAAGGGCTGCACCGTAGCGCTGGATGCCTGGGAAACCACAACGCGTAAGGATCATCGGCTCTTTGCCTGCCTCCAAGAGTCCTTCATAAACGGTCTTACAAACCATCAGAGGATAGACGTTACGCACCCTCTCACCAGTCCACTTGCCTTTGTTCACTATGCGCCCTGCAAGATCGTCGTTCTCAGGCTCTGTTGCATCTTGCCACCAAGCATCAATGCCAAGAGGAACGAGGCGCTCTGAGAAGTTCTTCCAATAGGCTGCTGCCGCCTCAGGACTGAAGAAATCGATCCAATCAGTACCTGGGATATAATGACCGTCTGCCTCCATCTGACGCCCCACCTCGGAAGTCTTGTCAATCTTCGACCACACACTGACCATTAGGCGGATGCCCATTTGGTGCAAACTGTCGGTGAGGGCCTTCGGATCAGGGTAGAATTCCTCATCGAAGCGCATGGCGTTCCAACCATACTTCCCCCAGTACTGCCAATCCTGCACGATCATACTGATAGGCATCTGTTCCTGCTTGAAGCGGTTAGCTGTTTCGAGGATCTCTGCAGAAGAGTGGAACCGCTCCCGACAATGGATATAGCCCAGTGCCCAGTCTGGCATCAGTGGCGCCTGTCCTGTGAGTTCGCGATAGGTGGCGATGATCTCATCAGGCGTCCCTATAAACACCGTATAATCCACCATATCAGCCACTGGTGAACTGAACACCGTTTCGTCTTTTACCTTATTATAATATAAGAGAGGGGCATCGTCTTTTGTGAGTTCTGCCGTCACCACATGCTTTCCCGCCTTCAGGTGTACTATTGTTGAAGCCGTGGGCGGTAACCAGAGATTCTGCATCTCAATCACAGTTTCGCCGTCAATTGTAAGATTATGCCGACGTGCCATCTTCTGTCCTACGTCAAGAAGCAGTGCATAGTCTGCCTCTTCACCTATGTTGATCTCAGCCTCGAAGATATGTCGTTGGCGCACTTCACGCTTACCACCTTCCGTAGAGGTAACATCTACAATCTCGCGCTGACCTTCCCCTGAACGCTTTGTCAATGCGACGCTTTGTTTACAAGGGTTGAACTCCGTAAGTCCATAGTTGTTCCACAAAATACCATAGCCCTTGCTCGATATGAGCATGGGCAGACTGATCTGAGTGTTGACCTGTGTGAGACGTCGAGACAATCCTCGCACATTGCTATAGCCATCTTGGAATTGGCCGAGTCCGAAGAGACATTCATCCTTTGGCGATTCAAAAGCCAAAACGGCCTCACCGTTCTCAAGTTCATGGCGCAAGGCTTTAAACACTTGACGCCCTTGTTGGTCTCTGATGGTCAAGGTCTTTGCTTGGGCATCGGTCTCCACCTGCAGATCGCATGCCGTTTCCCCCTGCTTCACATAGAGCCAATCAGGCAATGATTCTGTCATTTCGCGCTCCTGATACTGAATCCTGACAGCATTGCGAGCCACTTTTTTTATAATCAGATTACCCTGGGCCTGAACCATCATGCCCACGCCAAATATCACGATTGAGAGAAGCGTTCTTTTCATCATTTCTATGTCTTTATGGATCAATAATATCGGCAAAGATACAAAAAATGCCTAATAATCTATGTTTTTTTCGTGTTTATCTATAACTTTTTCTGTTTTTTTGTCATTAGTATCATAGATTTTTCTTATATTTGCAGCTGAAATGGCCAACCTAACTAGAATTCTTACCAAGACCTTATCCTTTAGGCTCAGCCTAATGGTTATAGCTGCTTTGGCTACACTATTGATGGTGGCATTGATCATCGTGTTTATTTTTTCGCGGAAACTATTAAAGGAAGAGGCCCTACAAGATGCAGGACAAACCCTTGAGGCAACCGTTCTTCAAATCGACAATATCCTGTTGGATGTAGAGCAGGCATCGGGCAATATCTATTGGAAGATGATAGCCCACATCAATCAACCTGAAAAGGTAGAAGTCTATACCCACAAACTGGCTGAAATTAATCCCTACATCTCAGACTGCAGAGTTATCTGGGATACCGACTCTGATGCGATCGACACTAACACCGCTTATTGGATAGAACCCTCGAATGAGAATGAAGGTGTTTTCTCATTCCTATTACCCATCTATCAAGGTCAGCAGAAGGTGGGAGTGCTCAAATCCGACGTATCTCCATCATTACTGTCGAAAATCATACGTGATACCAAACCCTCACCCAACTCTTTCTGTATGTTATTAGGTAAAAGCGGATCGTTTATCGTTTATCCTGATAGCAGTTTACTGAACACTAACATATTAGAGTTGGCCAGCGAAGATCCCACAGTAGCAGATGCGGCAGAGTCTATGCTTGCGGGAGAGAGGGGTTACAAACACATCAAATTAGATGGAGAACACTTCTATGTGTTTTTCAAGCCTTTTGAACGCATCGCTGTGAGAGGGCGCGCCATGGAGGAGCTTAGATGGAGTGCAGGTATTATCTATCCAGAAGACGACATCTTTGGCGATTATAACCGTCTGCTCTATTACGTGCTGATTATCGCCATTGTCGGACTCTTGTTGCTCTTGTTCCTATGCAGGTATTTCATCCATCGCCAGTTCCTACCGTTGCGCCAGTTAGCCATGTCGGCACAGCATATTGCAGAGGGACGCTATGACGAACCTATACCCGATTGCAAGCAACAAGACGAAGTGGGTCGTCTGCAGAAACACTTCATGCAGATGCAACAATCCCTATCCACTCGCATGGGTGAAATGCAACAACTGGCTGATACCCTCAAAGAACGAGGTGATGTGCTTCAGGCTGCCTACGAACAAGCTGAAAGTGCAGACCGTATGAAGACCAACTTCCTGTACAATATGTCCAATCAGATGATGTCGCCTGTCAGTAACATCTATCACAGTGTGATGGCCATCAGTAACAACCAAAACAAACTGAACGAGGAAGAAACCAATCAAATGGTAGAAGAAATACGGCAACAGGGTGGAAAAGTCACCTCCCTGCTTAACCAACTGATAGAAGACTCGGAGAAGATCATAAATAAAGAATAGAACAGAAGCATGCGCAATTTTGTCACCCAAATCCGCCAATCGCTTGCATGGAAGCTCAGCCTCGGCATACTGCTGATGGCGATTCCTATCTTTATGCTGTCGTTGGGTGTCTTGTTCATGCAGTCGAAAAATAACCTCAAGAACGAAGCCACAAAACATGCCAACAGTGTGCTCAACACTACGATGCAACGCATCAACCGTCACATGAAAATGGTGGAAACCGCTACTGACATCAACGATTGGGAAATCATCGAAAACCTTCAGCCCGACTCTCTACTGGCATATTCAAACTATATAGTTGCACTCAATAGCCACATCGACGGTTGCTCCATCAGTACTGAGCCCAATGTATTCCCCAAATACGGAAGATACTTCTCTGCCTATACCGTCAGGGAAAGTTCAGGCAATGAGACCGACACCGTTACAACCGTCATCGAAGAGGAATATGAATACTTCGAGAAGATCTGGTACAAGACACCACGCCAATTAGAAAAGACCTGTTGGGTAGTCTATTACGACGAGAGCGACTCGTTGGCACTCACTCTCGACGGCATGATTGCTTCCTATAGCAAACCGCTTTACGATTCTAATCAAAAGTTTGTGGGTGTCATCTCCACCGACCTCTCACTCATACGTCTTTCGAAAATCATCACCGCTGAGAAACCGTATGACGGTTCCTATTTCATGATGACAGGTGACGAAGGGCGCTATTACCTGCATCCCGATTCAACCCAACTCTTCGAGCATACCATCTTCAGCGATGCCGACCCCTCCAAGAATGCCGACATTATCGCCTTAGGCCATGAGATGACCACAGGAAAGCAGGGTAACATGGAAGTCTGGATCAATGGCAAACAGTGTCTCGTATGTTATATGCCTATACCTGGTACCAATTGGAGTCTGGCCCTCGTATGTCCAGAACGTAGCATTCTCAGGAACTACTACCTGCTGAACTACCTCGTAACCCCACTCATCCTCATTGGTTTGGCGCTCATCCTGTTGTTCTCTATTTACTCCGTTACCGCCGCCACCCGACCACTTAGGAAATTGATTAGAAAACTACAACGTATTGCTGAGGGACATTACGACGAACACATTAAGAAGAGCCGTTATATTGATGTTGTGGGTCGCTTGCAAACCAGTTTTTCCATCATGCAGGAGTCGTTGAGCAGCCACGTCAACGATATCTATCAGATGAATACGGAGGCCTCACTACGTAACGAAGAACTGGCTCGCACCAGTGAACTGGCCAAAGAGGGCAATAAGCAGAAGACATTGTTCATCCAGAATGTATCCCACCAGATTCGTACGCCTCTGAACATCATCATGGGCTTCGCTCAAGTCATTGGCGAGAGCAAGGGTCTCCTGCCTGAAGAAGAGCAGAAAAGCATTACCGACATGATGAAGCACAATGCTATGATCCTTGATCGTATGGTGTTGATGCTCTTCGATAGTTCTGCCAGAGGTGTAACAGAAGAAATCTATGCTAACAAAGATGAGGAAGTGTCTTGCAATGAACTGGCCAACGAATGTATCGCCAGAATCCAAGAGATGTTCCCAAAACTGTTTATTATGTTTTCGAGCGATGTACCTGATGACTTCTGCATCAAAACCAATCGCCGTTACCTAGCGGTCAGTATCCGTGAACTGCTTTTCAATGCAGCCAAATATTCCGATGGTCGTTATGTGTCGCTGAGTATCACAGAGGCTGCATCTGGCGTGCGCTTTACCGTCGAAGATACAGGTCCTGGCATTGCCATCGAAGACAGTAGTCGCTTGTTTGAGATGTTCACCAAAGTCAACGATCTCTCCGAAGGACTCGGACTCGGTCTAGCCCTCACCAAGCGCCATATCAGCAACTTGGGGGGCGACCTCATCCTCGATACCAGCTACAAAGCCGGATGTCGTATTTTCATTGAGCTTCCGTAACCACCAATCCACCATTACAAGGAATCGTGATGGTAAGTTGTTGTTTCTTGTTCTGCTTAATGGTTTTCACGCTACCGTTAAGTTGGGCATCGTCACTATAGAGTTGTAGTGAGTTGCCTGCAGCAAACATCGGTAGGGTAATAGTCTTCTTCAAGAGCTCTTTCTCTGCATTGATACCCACCACAAACCACTGCTTACCACATCGACGAGCCATGATGATATACTTTCCGGGATAACCATCGATCAGCTTGATCTCGTCCCATGTCGTAGGCACGCTCTTCATGAAGTCGATGGCCCAAGCAGGGGCATCCGTCAGGTTATTGGGAGCCAAGGCAAAGTGCTGAACAGCACTCTGGAAAAGCACAGCCACAGCGAGGGCAAACACGTCTGACGTACGACGCGTGGTGCCATGCTGGTTATCCGCACTGTAACGCTTGTTCAATGCTGAACCACCAAAGTCCATCGATCCCACGGTATTCCTCACGAAAGGATGGATACAAGCATTGAAAGCCTCAGCATCACAGGCTCCTTGACCGAAGTGCAGGTTCTCTGAAGCCAGTACGGCCTCTGAGGCTGCATAGTTAGGATACATACGCTCCCAACCACGAGGTAATGTACAGCCATGGAAGATACAAAGTAATCCGAAGTCATTGGCATCACTGAGGATATCCTCATAGAGCTGCATCATGGGTTGCTTGTCGCCTCCGAAGAAATCGACCTTGATACCGCGAATGCCATTCTCCTGCATCCATTTCATCTCCTCACGACGGATACGGCTATTGTTCATCTTACCAATAGGCGTCTGGAACGCATCGTTCCAAGCACCGTTCGAGTTGTACCACAGGAAGATGCCCACGCCCTTCTCCTTACCATAGCGAGCCAATTCGGCAATCTTCTCATAACCTATCTGCTGATCCCAGAAAGCATCGATGAGCACACTCTGATACCCCATCGCTGCCGAGAAGTCGATATAACGTTTTTGCTCGTCGAAATTACAACTGGGATCCATACCGATAATCCAGCTCCATGAGCCCTTACCATAGATATACTCCTGCGAAGCCTTGTATTTGGGTTGCACCAGATCGAAAGCAGCCGTCGTCTCCACAATGTTGGCAAGAGGTCCTACGGTGATGGTGCGCCAAGGTGTCTCACAAGGCAAAGCCACTGCTGCACTCGTAGCCCCTGCCCCGTTCAACTCTCCTTCTTGTGGGAATCCGATGCGATATGCTCCTCCCTGCTCGTTCAGCAAACGACAACCCACATAACCACCATCCGTACCTGTCTCACTGATCAGCACCCATTGATTCTGAGCGGTCTTGAAGAGGCAGGGGAAGGTATAACCCTCGCCCCAACCATTCTTGCCCACAGGCTCGTCACACTTGTAGGGTGTCTCGTAGCTGGGCGATGTCCTTGCGAACCCACCCATCGGTTTTGATTGCGGACAGAGGAACGTCGTTGTACCCTCAGGCATCACGAAGCCAGAAGCCTCTTCCGTCACCACACAGACACGCGTCTCTTTCTGTGGAAGAATCCTGTAGCGGAAGGCCACGTCGCGATTGCTCACACGGAAGATGATGTCCATCACGTTCGTCTCAGACTGGTCTTTCAATACATAAGAAGCGACAGCCTCGTTAGCTTCGTAATCAACACAACTCTGTTTGATATTACGAAGCTGATAGGTATCACTCACCTGATTCTGTACGATCTCTTTCAGAGCCAGACCTTTAGTAAAGTCGCCTATATTGGTTTTCAATCCTAAAGCCGAACGCTCTACCACCTCCTGACCTTCATAGAGCACATGATAGCAGGGTTTCCCCCCATCTACCAGTTCCAAAATCACCAGTACCTTCCCATCTGGACTGGTTACCGTCTGAGCCTGTGCCGTCGCAAACGACAGCATCAGACCCAAACCGATTATCATTAGTTTCTTCATACGTTTATTTTACATTAAAGTCAAATGTCTGCAAATCCTTATCGAGCGACGAGGTACCATAGAGAATCTGATAACGACCAGGCTTCACGGCAAGTTCGTCGATCATCTCCTCATAATACTCAAAGGCTTCACCATCGAGGGTGATGGTAGCCGTCTTGGTCTCACCAGCCTTCAGAGACAGTTTCTGGAATCCCTTCAGAGCCTTGATGGGAGCCCCCGCATCATCAAGGGCCTTCACATAGACCTGCACGGTCTCCGTGCCCTCACGCTTACCTGTATTCGTCACAGGCACAGTCAGTGTTACCTTACCATCCTTCTTCATTGAGGTACTTGACAGTTTTCCCTTGCCCACGTTGAAGGTGGTATAGCTCAGACCATAACCAAAGGCATACTGAGGTACACCTGTGAAGTAGCGATAGGTACGGTTCTTCATCGAGTAGTCGAGGAAGTCGGGCAGATCGTTGTTCGAGCGATAGAAGGTCACAGGCAGTTTACCACCAGGGTTGTAGTCGCCAAACAGCACTTCTGCAAGTGCCTTTGCACCACCCTGACCTGCATACCAAGCCTGAAGCAAAGCGTCGTACTCTCCCTCCACGCTTCCAAAAGCGATGGCCGAACCAGAGCAGTTCACGAAGATCACAGGCTTACCCGTTGCATGCATAGCCTTCACGAGCATCTGCTGCACCTTCGGCAACTCAATATCCTTCTTGTCGCCACCCTCACCTTCCATCTGGGCAGAGATACCACCGATGATGATGATGGCGTCGGCACTCTTCACCTCGTTGGCAAGAGCCGTGAAATCTACGAGGTTGCGCTCGCAGATGTCACCACGCAACATGGCAAACTGTCCATTGCCGTGCTTGTACTCGATAACTACGTCGTAGGTCTTACCAGCCTCCACGGGGAACGACTTGTACTCAGGCTTGCGTCCGAATCCGAAGAAACGACGACCACCGCCTTTTGCCTCTTCCACCACTTCACCATTCACCTTCAGCACATAACCATTATCTGTGGTCAACGTGTATTTCATCTCACCCGTAAAGGTTGATACATACTGACCACTCACGCGAACAGAGAGCGTATCACGATTCACACCCTGGGCAAAGCCCCAGGCACCGAAGGTCGAGAAGTTCAGCTCATTGAAGTATTCCGTCTTGGCAGGTTCGCCTTCGAGTTCCTTATTATTGAAGAACTCCACCTTCACACCTTTACCACCGTTGAAGTCCTGCAGGTGGTGGATAGTAGCATATTCGTCGTCGAGTTCACAAGCCTTCTGATAGATGATGTTGGCACCAGGTACTGCAGCCTTGATACCACTGAGCAGCGAGTGCTGGTGAGCTTCCGTAGGCGTACCACCGTAGTTACCGTTCAACAGATTCACATCATCAGCATTCGGACCAATCACAGCCAGTGTCTTGATGCTCTTAGAAAGAGGCAGTATGTTGCCCTTGTTCTCCAACAATACCATCGACTCA
>Ga0265299_10004530_pt1 | contig 13121 bp, 9 predicted proteins | sample AusTroGonzalo_MG_4_FD_193485 | JGI IMG/M metagenome (GOLD analysis project Ga0265299, IMG submission 193485) | Bovine rumen microbial communities from tropical cattle in Woodstock, Queensland, Australia - Gonzalo_02 | ecosystem: Host-associated > Mammals > Digestive system > Stomach > Rumen ...
TCGGCCGTCTCGATGAGGGCGCACTGCACGCGGGTGATATCTACGCCGGGATAGCTGACGAGCATGTCTCCGCGGCCTATCAGCCTGTTTGCTCCGGGCTGGTCGAGGATGGTCTTGGAATCGACTGAAGAATAGGTCTTGAATGCTATCCTCGAAATGAAATTGGCCTTTATGGTACCGGTAATGACATCTGTAGTAGGTCTCTGGGTAGCAATGACGAGGTGGATGCCGACGGCACGGGCTTTCTGTGCCAGTCGCGCTATGGGCTCTTCCACTTCCCTGCCGGCCGTCATCAGCAGGTCGGCGAACTCATCTATGACTACCACGATATAAGGCATGAAAGCATGTCCTTTGAGAGGATTGAGCCTGCGGCGCAGGAATTTCTCGTTGTACTCTGTAATTTTCCTTTCACCAGCGACGCGGAGCAGCTCATAACGGTTGTCCATTTCTATGCAGAGGGACTTCAGCGTGCGGACCACCTTGTTGGTATCGGTAATGATGGCCTCTTCTTCATCTGGCAGCTTGGCCAGATAGTGCTTCTCCAGCAGACGGTAGAAGTCAAGCTCAACCTTCTTGGGGTCGACCATGACGAACTTGAGTTCGCTCGGATGCTTCGTATAGAGAAGGGAGGTGATAATGGTGTTCAGCCCGACGGATTTTCCGGTGCCCGTAGCTCCTGCGACGAGCAGGTGAGGCATCCTCGCCAAATCCATGAAGAAAGGCTCGCTTGTCACCGTGATGCCCAGAGCCACGGGCAGTTCCATCCTGGCACTTTGCTCTGCGAACTGCGGTGAATTGAGCACGGCTTTGAGCGGCACGACGCTCGGATGCTCGTTTGCCACTTCGATGCCTATCGCATCTGACAGGGTCAGCACCCGGACACCTTTGGCTCCCAGAGACATGGCTATGTCCTCTTCGAGCTTCTTGACTGTGGCGATGCGGATGCCTTCGGCCAGATGGATGCGGTAGAGCGTGACTGTCGGCCCTCTCTTGGCGACTATGCTTTCTACCTTTATCTTGTAACTGCTCAGAGAATTGACAATTCTGACTTTGTTCTTCTCGAGTTCGTCCCGCGACACTTCGTACTGCAGGTTGCGGTAGTCCTCGAGCATGTTCATGCCGGGGAATTCATAATGCGACAGGTCGAGGCGGGGGTCGTAGATGCGGTCCTGCTCTTCTTCGGAAAGGTTCTTGAGAAAATCATTTTCATCCGACTCCACTACAAGCTCGACATCATCCGCCGCCGGACGCACTTCAGGCTTTGGGGTTTCCTCGACGAAGAAATCATCGGCGTCTATCGCCACTTCTTCCGCTTCATTCTCCTCTTTTTCGTCCTCCTCTTCTTCGCCTTCCACTTCGTCGTCCTCCGTTTCGTCGTCATCTTCCTCCACTTCCCCGACAGGCTGGGTCTCCTCGGCTTTCTTCTCCCTGTGGAAAGCATCGAATATGACTTTGTCAAACCACAAGGCAACCTTTCTTGTCAGAAGGACAAGCCAGAGGAAAAGAAGGAAGAGCAGCACTCCGCCCGCTCCGAAGGGGCCGAGCATACTGCAGAGCCAATTGTTCGCCAGATTGCCGTAAGAGCCTCCGGCACCGGTCTCGAAGAGGGTCTGCCCTGCAAAAAAAGAAGATATGAATGCTGCGATGACCGAAAAAATGATGCATCCGAAAAGGGACAGGACAAACGACCTGAACACCCTGACTTTCCTTATCCTGAAGCAGGCCACGGCCAGCAGGCCGAGGAATACGGGGACAAAGAAGGCTCCGATGCCGAACAGTCTTGCAAAGAGCAGATCGGCCCACTGGTAGCCCAGTTTCCCGCAGATGTTGTTGGCCCTGACATAGGACTGCCACAAGTCAGGATTGCTTTTAAGGCTTTGGTCAGCGCCCCAGCTGAAAGCATAGGATATGAGCGAAGCCGCCGTGAACAGGCACAAAACTGCGATAAGCACACCAGCCAGAATCCTGAAGATGTTCTTTTGCTCTTCAGTCAGCCTTTTGCGCTTTGCTGAAGCTTTTTTTTTCTTCTTGGTTGTCTTTCCTTTTGCTGCAGCGGCCATTATGCCTGGGGTTTCCTCTTTTTCTTGTTGAATTTCCTGTTCTTGCTACTGCTTCCAGCCGCACTGAATCCAGGACGGCTGAATTCACCCGTCACCGGACCTAGCTCGATGTCCCTCGGGACCTGAATTTTCCCTTCTGACAGCTGTTCCATGTCCTGAAATATGGTCTCGTCAGCCACGCTGTCCTTGTTCCAGATGAGATATTGCTGGCGCATGTACAAGGCCAGAAGGCGGATAAGCTCCCTGCGGACCTCCTCGCCTTTGTCACACTCAATAATCAAATCCATCATGTTCTGGATATTGCGACCGTAGCAAGTCTTCCTTATCGGCTCTTTCGAATAACCGATAGGCTCGGGTTTGCTCTCGCGCTCCTCCTTTGCCGGAGCCTCATACGGGCCGTCCACATCCAGCTTATATCCGGATATGATGTGGGCATGGTCCCAAAGTTTGTGCTTGTAGTCCGGATAATCCCTCATCTGGGGATTGAGGGTCGCCATGACATTTACGACGACACGGGCCTGCTGCGTACGCTTTTCCCTGTCCTCAATCTCGCAGACCTGCTCCAACATCTTCTGTACATGCCTTCCGTATTCAGGCAGCACCATCTGTTCTCTCTGGGTATTGTAATCCATTGACATGATATTTACACAAATATAATCGTTTTTGCCTGCAAAAGTTTACTTGAGCTTGTTTCGCACGAAGAAATAGTAAACCAGCACGCCTATCCAGCTGCATGCCAGCAATATGATAGTTATCAAGAGTTTCCAGCCGAAGCCGATGGTCTTGTTCTTGAACAGGTCATACACGCACCACAGGCCGAGTGCCACACCGATGATATAAAGGACTTTCATTGTTAAAGGTTTTAGTTCGCATTTTCAGTTGCAAAGTTAATAAAATCTCGGCTGTACAATACTGACATAATGTCAGTTTTTCTGCGAGTGGTGCATTAATTGAAGTCCTGTGAATCCGGAAAGGAGATTATAAAAATGAACAACAACAATTTGGAAATGCTTGACAAATTCGCCGTCAATCTGAATGAAAAGGCGAAACAAGGCAAACTCGACCCCGTCATAGGCAGGGACGAGCAGATACGCCGTGTTCTCCAGATTTTGAGCAGAAGGACCAAAAACAACCCTATTCTCGTCGGAGAGCCCGGCGTCGGCAAGACTGCGATATCGGAAGGCATCGCACAGAGAATTGTCAACGGCGACGTACCCGAGAATCTTAAGACCAAGAAGATTTATTCTCTTGACATGGGTGCGCTCATCGCAGGCGCGAAGTATCAGGGAGAGTTCGAAGAGAGGCTGAAGGGAGTCATCGAAGCCGTCTCCGGCAGCGATGGTGAGATAATACTTTTCATCGACGAGATACATACACTTGTAGGCGCCGGACGGACGAGCGGCGCCATGGATGCGGCTAACATCCTGAAGCCCGCACTGGCTCGTGGCGACCTGAGGGCCATAGGCTCAACCACCCTCGATGAGTATCAGAAATACTTCGAATCCGACAAGGCATTGGAACGTCGTTTCCAGACTGTGATGGTGGATGAGCCGACTCCGGCCGAATCCATTTCCATACTCAGAGGACTCAAGGAAAAATATGAGAACCACCACAAGGTCCGCATCGAGGATGACGCCATCATCGCCGCAGTGGAGCTTTCAAACCGTTATATAACAAACCGTTTCCTACCCGACAAGGCCATCGACCTCATCGACGAGGCGGCCAGCAAGCTGCGTCTCGAGATGAATTCCGTGCCTGAGCCCATCGACGAGCTCAACCGGAAGATCAAGCAACTCGAAATCGAGCGCGAGGCCATCAAGCGCGAAGGCGAGTCCCCAAAACTGGAAACCATAAAGGAGCAGCTCGAAACCCTCGGCAAGGAGCGCGAAGACCTTATGCACCGCTGGGAGAACGAAAAGAGACTGTTGCAGGACATCCAGACCAACCGCGACGCCATAGAGAAATACCGCATCGAGGCTGACGACGCCGACCGCCGGGGTGATTACGGCAAGGTTGCCGAGCTCCGCTACGGAAAAATCGGTGCCGCCCAGGAAACCATAAAGAAACTTTCAGAGGAGAAGGCTGCGATTAAGGACCCTATCATCAATGAGGCTGTTTCTGAGGATGACATCGCGGAAATCGTGTCAAAATGGACCGGAATTCCTGTGGCCAAGATGATGGAAAGCGAGAAGGAGAAACTTCTCCGTATGGAAGAGGAGTTGCACAAGAGGGTCATCGGGCAGAACGAAGCCATCTCGGCCGTATCGAACGCAGTACGGCGCAGCCGCACCGGCCTGCAGAACGAGAAAAGACCCATCGGTTCGTTCCTGTTCCTCGGCACAACCGGTGTCGGAAAGACCGAACTGGCCAAGGCTCTTGCAGAATATCTGTTCAACGACGAGAACATGATAACCCGTATCGACATGAGCGAGTATCAGGAGCGCCACACCGTGTCAAGGCTCGTCGGTGCGCCTCCGGGATATGTGGGATACGAAGAGGGCGGTCAGCTCACCGAGGCAGTGCGCCGCAAGCCCTACTCCGTGGTTTTGCTCGACGAGATCGAAAAGGCGCACCCGGATGTATTCAACACCCTGCTTCAGGTGCTTGACGACGGCCGTCTGACCGACAACAAGGGCCGCACTGTGGATTTCAAGAACACTATAATCATAATGACCTCTAACGTCGGCAGCGACGTCATCCAGGATTACATTGCCAAAGGCAAGCCGATGGACAGCTGCCGCGACGAAGTTATGGCCATACTGAAAGGTTGTGTCCGTCCCGAATTCCTCAACCGTATCGACGAAATAATTATGTTCCAGCCGCTGAGCAAGGAGAATGTCCGCGACATAGTGAATATGCAGCTCGACCAGATCAAACAGAAAGTGCTCGAGAACGCGAACATCCGGCTGAGCATATCACCGGAGAAAATCGGGCAGCTCTGCGAAGAGGGCTACGACCCCGCCTACGGCGCCCGTCCCATCAAGAGGTTGCTGCAGAGGGAGGTTGTTGACCGCCTTGCCAAAGACATGCTCTCCGGCAAAGTCGTTCCCGGCATGGAATACGTGATATTCTAAGAGGTGGAAATTACGCACAGAATGCTTATATTGCACTCCGTTACCAATAATTCAAAATAGTATGAAAAGATTTGCCTTCATCAGTGCCCTTATTGCGCTGTGCGTGATTTCCGGCTGTGTCACAGGCTCCGGCAGCAAAAATGCCGCTCCCACTCTCGACGAAGTGTTCATTACCAGACGGAGCATCCGCGCTTATGAAGCGGGCAGGACAATTTCAGAAGCCCAGCTGCGCGAACTGTTCGAGGCAACCCAGAATGCGCCGTCATGGGCCAATTATCAGCCCAGCAAGTATTATGTCGCCCTCAGCAAGGAGGCGCATGACGCCGTTCTGGACAAAATCGGATTCAACAGGGACCGGGTCGCAAATGCTTCAGCTCTTCTTGTTTCTACTTATGAGAGGGGCAAGTCAGGATATTTACAGGGGCAGCAGACCAATGAAATCGGAGAAGGCTGGGGAGCTCATGACAACGGGCTGAGCGACGCCTATCTGATTCTCAAAGCGCGTGCGATGGGTTTCGATACGCTGATTATGGGCATGCGCGACAGCGACGGTCTGCGCGAGATTTTCGACATCCCCGAAAACGAAACCGTTATGGCTGTCATCGCCCTTGGATACAGGGCAGAAGAGCCGCGGGACCCCGTCCACAAGCCGCTTGACGACTTTGTTAAGTTCTTCTAGCAGACCCTACGCAAGTTCATGAGACGCGAGCCTGTTCTGTGCGAGCGTCTCATATTTTGTTCCAGGGCGGCCGTAGTTGGCATAAGGATAAATTGAGATGCCTCCTCTTGGAACGAACAGGCCAAGAACTTCAATGTACTTGGGGTTCATGAGCGCAATCAGATCCTTCATTATGGTGTTGACGCAGTCCTCGTGGAATCCGCCGTGGTTGCGGAAACTGAACAGATAAAGTTTCAGCGATTTGCTTTCAACCATTTTCGTGTCAGGTATGTAGGAAATCCTGATTTCCGCGAAATCGGGCTGGCCGGTAATGGGGCATAGCGTCGTGAACTCCGGGCAGTTGAAGCGTACCCAGTAATCATTGTCCTGATGCTGGTTGGTGAAAGCTTCAAGCACTTGCGGTGAATATCCGGTGACTGTTATCGGGGTGCTGTGCCCGAGGGCGCTGAGTCCTTCTTGTTTCCTGTCTGTTGACATGGCTATATATCTCTTATTTTAAACGGATTGTACGAAATGTCATAGTCGTAGGTGTCGATGCCTTCGTGAGCCTTGATTTTTTTGACAATAACCGTGGTTACGGGGAGTATCAGAACCTCGTAAAGAGTTTTCACGAACACCTGGGTGAAGATTATGCCGATGATCCCTTTCGCCGGAAGAATGCCGGAGAAGGCTATCGGATAGAACACGAGAGAATCGGCCATTTCACCTCCGAGAGACGAAATGATGGCTCTCCATCCGAAGCCCCGGCCTTTCGTGGCCACTTTCATCTTCGACATAATCCATGCGTTGAACTGCGAGCCGCAGATGAAGGCCACCAGCGATGCAAATGTGGTTCGCGGCACGAGGCCGAAAAGCATGTTGAAACTGTCGGCAATAGGAACGCTGTCTTCGTAAAGAGGCGCGGGAAGCCTGGTGATGATATGGGCGACAAGAGCGATGAAGGCGCTGAGGATGAAACCAATCCATATCACAAGCCTTGCCTTGCGGAAACCATAGACTTCGGTAAGACAGTCATTGATGATGTATGAAACCGGAAAGATTATTACCGCTCCTGAAAGTTGGAAAGGAAGTGATCCTACACGCCATAAGCGCGGTACGAAAAGGTTCGAGGCTACCAGAAAAACACAGAAAGCCGTGGCAAGCCAAACGAACGTAGCGGAGAATTTCAGCTTCTCCGAAGTTGTGTTGTCAGTCATTTTTTACTTGTTTTTATAGTGGTTCCAAGCACACTTGCAACGGGATTCCCCGTCACTCGGCGGCAAAGATAAACAAATATTTATATATTTGCGGCGCAGCAAAAGCCGATATGGAATACCTCGGTGAAATACTATCGCTAGTAGTAGCTGTCTCGTGGACAGCCACCGCAATCTTCGGAGATGAAGCCAGCCACAGGTTGGGCTCGATGAGCGTCAACGTCATCAGGCTGACTCTTGCATCTGTTTTTCTGGGATTAATACTCTGGATTACGCTCGGAAGGCCGTACCCGGTCTTTGCGGATTTTTCCACATGGTTCTGGCTGGGTCTTTCCGCCCTTGTCGGATATATTTTCGGCGATTTCTGCCTTTTTAACTCCTACGTTGTCATAGGAGCCCGCTTCGGACAACTTTTCATGACCCTGGCTCCGCCTTCTGCCGCCATTGCGGGTTGGCTGATGCTGGGAGAAACCCTTACCTGGAAATCTTGGCTGGCAATGGCCGTGACGCTCGGAGGAATCGCCATTTCAATCCTGAGCAGAGGCGACCATAACAATGTCAGACTTTCCCTGCCCCTGAAAGGCGTACTGCTCGGCATCGGAGCCGGAGTTGGACAGGGTGTGGGGCTTGTCCTGAGCAAAATCGGCATGCAGCATTATGCCGCAGCCCTGCCCTCGGACACACCCGCAGCTATGGACATGATGATGCCGTTCGCTTCGACTATGATAAGAGCCCTGGTCGGCGGCGCCGGATTCTGGCTTATCCTGGTTTTAACCGGAAAGCTGAAGGACATTCAGGCTGCTGTCCATAACCCTCAGGGACTTAAGTATGCCGCCCTAACCACCCTGTTCGGCCCGACACTCGGAGTCTCGCTGTCCCTGATGGCAGTGCGCTACGCCAACGCCGGCATCGCCTCGACGCTGATGGCGTTGACCCCGGTGTTAATCATCCTTCCCTATTCATTGATGCACAAGCAGAAAATACGGCTGAAGGAAATCATCGGAGTCACCGTCAGCATGGTGGGTGTGGCGATGTTCTTCCTGCTGTAAGAAAGAATCTCTATCTGTTTTCAAGCAAATCCTTGGCTGCGAGGACAAGGAACATGTAGTGTGAGGAACCTCCGCCCATCACATACTCCACCTGTTGCCACAGGTAGGGGAAGGTAAGCAGTTCCGGGAAGTCGGGACGTATCAGCGCCGTACCGGAAACGGTGCCTCCGGGGACATAAGTCCAGTCAGCACGGTTGAAGCCATAGCCCACCGTCACGGATTCCGCGCCGACACCGCCTGCAAATGAGGCCTGGTTGATGCCGGGGTGCCGTCCGAGGATGAAGTCAAGCGCATCGAAGACCTGGTCGGGAGCGAAGATGTCTGGATATTCCCTGGCAAGGAAATAGTGCCGGTAGCCGAAGGACTGGATGTCCCAGCCTGCCCCCCAGATACTCGGGCGGTATGGCACACCATAGGGAGTTTCAGCGCTCTGACGGTCGAGCTGCCCTCGGTATCTCACAAGAGCTTCACGGAAAGCCTCGCACTGCTTGCGGTATTTCTTCTGCCCCTCCATCTGCTTCTCTATGCGGGCGATGTACCATGCGCAGTTGGCTGCCGACGCCACCACTGCATCCCAATTATCCACAATAAAGTCGAAATACTGCTGTTCGCCGGTAGTGATGTAAAGTTCGGCGGCCAGCTGCATCTTGACCATAGGCCCGCCAAAACGGCCTGCGCTGCTGACTTGAACCTCGTCATACACCTTCTTCGCTATTTCAACACAGTGGTCTGCAAGTGTGTCGTTGAGTCCGCGCAAAGCCCGGGCTGATGCGGCAAGGTTGGTGGCGATACTTGCGCCGTTGCCCATATCGGGAAATATCCAGCGGTCGTCATCATTGCCCGGAATGCCGTCCGACACGGCCGAAGGGTCGCCCAGCAGAGTATATTGACGCAGGTTGTTGGTTATGGTGCCTCTCGCAAAGCGTCCCATTGCCAGATAGCCGTTCACGACATAGAGCATTCCGTGCTCTATCTGCTGCCGTATGTCGTTCTTTCCGTCCGGCTCGTGGATTTCGACCGTGCGGCGGTTCTGATCGATGGCCGTTGCGTCAATTTGGGGATTGAAGTTTTCCAGAGCCATAGTGAGGATGTAGCACTCGTTGCCCGTCGTTCCGCGAATGTCGTCATCGCCGGCATCATGCCAGCCTCCGACGTTCACTCCGGGGACGGGATCAAGTGCCTTGAAGGCAGTCCTGTTGTCCTCGGGCTGGGCATAGCCGTCGATATGATTGCCTGCAGGTGCCATCAGCGCATCGTCGAGGTGACATGCGTCGTGCCATACCTTGTATTTCTCCATAATCCTCATGTGGCACATCTGATATGGCAGGAAGTATTCTACTACAGGCTGCCATACGCCTCTGTCATACACGTCCTGAGCTATGCGGAAAATCGGAGAACTGCTGTCACCGTAGCGCAGGGCATACAGGCCTTCCTGCTGCACGTCGGTAAAATCCACCTTATAGTATTTATAGCGGAGGAAATCGCCTTCCCACGGAGACGCAGCTATGTCTTTGACGAAATGCTCGCCGTCGGCATCGTACCTGACGAGTGTAGCGCTTGGCAGCGGAGCGTCCCTGCGGTCTGTCTCAATGATGGCCACCTTGTTCTGGGCAGGCATATATCCGACCTGGGATGTCTGCACCACAGGCTTGTAGGTCCAGCCCGCAACCACGTTGGGCTCGATGTACCACTTTATGGCGTTTTTGGTGGCTCCGGCAGGGATGTCGGAACGCAGGACGAACCAGCCGTTGTTGTGGTTCATCCTGCCGTCGTATAGCTTCAGTTCAGCATCATTCAAGGATTTTATGGTCAGACGGCTGTACGGATCGTCGGGGCGTGAGGTAAAGGTCTTGCCGACTGCATATGGCTCGGCAATTACCGCATCTGCTGTGAAAGGGCTGTAGCCATCGCCAATCAGATGCTCAATATCAGTATTCTGGGCGTTCTTGGGAAGGAAGTCGCCGACACTCTTATAAACATAACTATCCTGAGCAAGGAGGGGTGAATTCGGTTGCCTGGGATAGATTCCCTGTTTGCTGTCCATAATCCACGGCTTGCCGAAAAGGTCGCCGGGGAAAAACTCGAGGTTGAAGCCGGCTCGGCCGAGCAGCTCCTCGGGAACCGGAGTGTCGAGATCCACCGTTACGAGAAATCCTTTCTGACAGGGTTCGAGAGTTACGGTATATGTCACCCTGTAATCCGGATATATCATAGGATTGAAACCGGTGAAATGCCGGCTCGAATCCGGGAAGCAGAGGGTAGTCACTATGCGGTCTCCCTCTACCTTGCGGTCGAGCTGCTTCGGCACCGGCTGCCACTGGCCGGGAGTGGGTTCGAAGCGGATGTCACCGTTGCTGGCCACACGGTGGCCGTTCATCAGAACAGAAATACCCCCCTGGTGCCCTTCAGGGTAGAAGTCATTGAATGCCATGACATCTACGCCGTCCTTGCTGAAGTAACCGGAGGAATTGATGTGGAAGTCCTGAGCTCCAAGAGAGGAAATGCAAAGCAGTGCGGCAAGCACTAAGGGAAGTTTTCTAAGAAGCATGTTGTAGTTTTTAATGTGCGATACGAATTTACAAAAACCAATTTTGATTTTTTAACAAGAACATCTATATTTGCAGTCCGATACCGCGGGGTAGAGCAGTTGGTAGCTCGTCGGGCTCATAACCCGGAGGTCGGAGGTTCGAGTCCTCCCTCCGCTACTAAGCTAAACGCCAGCCAATTAGGCTGGCGTTTTTGCGTAGCGGGAGGCGGACTCCGCGCTGCTCAACCCCCGCCGCTTCGCGGCTGCCCCCAGGGGCGACGGGGGAAAGGATTCCCCCGCCTCGCTAACGCGAGCCCCCTTCGGTCGGCCTTCGGCCTCCGAAATCAGTTGCCAGGGGCAAAATGGCCCGTCAGCGCCCCTGGCAGGTCAATTTTCCTGTTGCCAGGGGCAAATTAGGGCGTTTTCGCCCCTGGGAGGGAGTTGCCGGGCACAAAAAGGGGTGCTGGTGTGCCCGGGAGGCGGTATTTCGGTGTCCCGGGCACAAAAACGGCCTCCAGCGTGCCCGGCAACTCGTTCTTTTTCTTAACTTTGTATTATGCGCTCAAATAGACCACAGAAGTATTTGTTTCCGATGCGCGTAAAGTGCATGGAGAAAAGAATGATAGACTAAGTCGGGGGGACAAATAAACTAAAGCTAATTAATTTATATCATGGACACAAACAATTTTGTAGCATTGGATTTTGAAACAGCTACTGCCAGCAGAGGATCAGTGTGTGAAATTGGGATTTGTGAAGTGAAAGAAGGCGTTCTTCAAGAACCACTTTCATGGTATGTGCGGCCTGATGGAAACAAGTATGATAAAAAGAATTTATCAGTCCATCATATCAGTCCTTCTAATACTGAAAATGCGCCCGACTTCATAAGCGTGTGGAAGGGAGATGTATTAAAGCATCTTGAAGGCTTACCAGTTGTTGCTCACTATGCATCTTTTGAGAATTCATGCATCCAGGCCGAATATGAAAAGGTTGGTGAATTCCTTCCGATTATGGACTTATACTGTAGCTGGAAAATGGCGAAAGAAGCCTATGATTATAACAGCTATAAATTAGATGATCTGTGTGACAAGCTTGGTATTGAAAGCCAAGTGAAACATAGAGCAGGAGAGGATGCAAGAAGATGTGCTAAGCTCGTTCTAAAAATGTTAAAATCCAAGCCCGACATATTCACCTATGCATTGGAGGATCATCTTTATAAATATCATGATACTGCAAATTATCAGTATTTAAAAGTCGCAGGTAATAATTGGCTATTTGATAAACAGGAAGTAAGTATTAAAGAAATTGTTGGAGATCAGAGTAAAGCCGACCCTTCTAATTATTTCTTTGGGAAATATGTCTGCGTGATGAATGACCCAGGGGTTTACTATAAAGAAGTATTGTGGAAACGTATCGCAGATATTGGTGGATTTCCCCAGAAATCATTAACACAGAAAACCGAGTATATTATTTTGAACGAGGGAGAAGAGAAAATAAATACTACTGAACGGTTGAATGAGCTCTCAGAGAAAGGTTGCAAGATTGAAAAAATAAATATTGAGGAGTTCATTCGCAGGTTCAACTCAAATAAACCAGCGAGTCAGTATAAGGACAAATTGGTTTATATCTGCTCAGGATTCCCTTATGGAGGAGGAGATTTATCCAGGTTTCTTCTTGAAGAAGGCGCTATTATCGTTAACTCAGTAACAATGAAAACGAATATTGTCCTTAAAGGCCCTTATTCGTCTGGCAACTTAGATAGAGCTTACAGATATCGTGATGAAAAAGGACTCGATATTAGAATCATGGATTCGGAGGAATTTGTTAAGGACCTTTCACCAGAAATAGTAAAAGAATATGGCTTTTATATGGAACGTCACAAAAGGCCGGAATTCTCTGACTCAGAGAATAATATGACGATTACTATTAATTTTGGTGATGACGGAAATAAGCAGAAGGAAGCAATGCCGCACACAACGTCGAATGGGGGTTGCTTGGGGTTATTTATTTTAATTATTGGTATTTCTACGTTGATGTCATTTATTATTTTGTAAAGTCCACCTCCCACTCTATTTCTTTCCTGCCATAGTGTTTGGCCCATGAGATCGAAAGAGCAAGTGAGTTAAATACCATATTATCGGAATAACGCATCAATGAAGCGCTGGATTTCCAGCAGCCCTTCCAGGAACCGGAGGTTCGAGATTCGGAGTGTTTGGTCTACAAAAGCAAAGAAAGTCAACCTTTTGGGTTGACTTTCTGCTTTTTGCGCCAGGCAGGACTGCCTTCTTACGTTACCCTCACCCCAAACCCCTCTCCTCGGGGGAGGTACTCCGCCGCAGAAGCCGCCTTGCGGGCCTGCAGGCCCTGTCGGCCCCTCCGGGCCTCCGAATTTGGACAACTTCACCAAAATCCCTATCTTAATACCGATAAATCGGGATTTAATTATGGCCTTTTGGTATATAATGTCGCTTGTGGCGCTCCTAATGCCTCTGACTATGATAGGCTTTGGCTTGGTGTTTATGAAGAATCCTCCCAAAAGGAT
>Ga0265299_10004531_pt1 | contig 13119 bp, 11 predicted proteins | sample AusTroGonzalo_MG_4_FD_193485 | JGI IMG/M metagenome (GOLD analysis project Ga0265299, IMG submission 193485) | Bovine rumen microbial communities from tropical cattle in Woodstock, Queensland, Australia - Gonzalo_02 | ecosystem: Host-associated > Mammals > Digestive system > Stomach > Rumen ...
GCATCAAAGAAGGGCTTCATCGACAGGTAGGTGGCCTTGATGGCATCCATCTGTGCCTTGATGGCCATCGCCTTACCCTCAACCTGCATCTTCACCATAGGTGACGGCTCCCAGTTGGACGACTGACGGGACTGGGGCGCAACAATGGGGGCGTCATTGATAACCATCACCGTGTCGACTGCTATCTCGTCGTCTATCACTGCCACAGTGTCGGGTTCTTCGACCACAACGCCTGCATGATTGCCAGCCTCGTCAACAACTTCGCCCACCACATTGTCAATCTTCTTCTTGCTGTCCGACGACTCGAATGCCTTGCCGAAATTGCTGGGGCGTGGCGAGGTAATCATGTAGATGGTGCCCTTCACCTTGTTGTCCGCAGCAGAGTACCACACGATGGCGTAGGCGTCGCGTAACGAGGGATTGTCGGGGTTCTTGCAGGCCATGAACCACATCTCTTCAATCGGCTTGGTGCGAATGGCGTAATGGTTAATCACGTTGGGCATGTTGGTATGCACGGCCAGCGTGAAGTTCTGGCTGCTCTGTCCAGGGGTGATGTGCTTAATCTGATAGCAGAGCGGCTCGTCCTTCATAAAGTCGTCACCCATCATCGTGATGTATGGCTCGTCTTTCCTGCAGGTAAAGGTTACGATGCGCTCTCTTGATTCAATGATGCCTGTGTTGGGATTCTTCTCGACGGAATAGGTCTGCCCTGCCTTCTGGCCATACAGGTCGATAAGGAATTCAAAAGCCTTGATGACATTCTCGGGCTTGGTCTTCTGCTGGGCGCTGGCTGTCGTAATAGCGCTGCTGGCGATGAGCAGCATGATGAATAGCTGTTTCATAATGGTTATCGTTTTTATGTATTTTACTTCAATTCTTCAATTTTACAATTCTTCAATTCTACTTCTGTGCTGTTTGTTCCTGGTTGTATTTGGCAATCTCGAGTTCCAACTCCACCCACTTCAGGTAGGCTTCGTTGGCTTGTCGCTTCATGAGCGCAATCTCCTCGGGCGTGTACTTATAGTTCTCAGGACGCGTGATGGGAATGTCGCTGTCTGTCAGCGTCTCAGGCTGGCGGCTGGCTGTCAGCGGCTGGTTGTCAGCTGGCTTGTGAACCTCAGCTGCAACAGCTTCAGCAATAGCGGCTTTCTCTATCTTCTGCTGCTCCGCCAAAACCGTCTTGTGCTGCAGCTTCTTGTGCTGTGCAGCGATTTGACGCGGTTGTGAATCACGGGGACAGTCCCTCTGATTCATCGCTTCGCTCGTATCATGGGGACAGTCCCCAGGATTCAGCTCCTTCTGCTGCGACTCCACGTTTGTGGCAACCTTCTGCTGCGCGACTATTCCCTCGCTGCCGTCTTTGGGCGGTGTCAGGAATATCATCATCACGCCGGCTACACAGGCTGCTGCCACCCAGGGCCACAGTCGCCGAGTCTTGGCGACGGGCTTCTGCTGCTCCAGCTTCTTCATCAGCCGGGCGTTGAGGTCGGCAGGCATCTGAGGCTGTTCCTGCTCGCTGAGCCGGATAGCGTCGCGCAGGGCGTTGTCCTGCTGGCGTAGCGTGTCGAAATGGTCCTCCTTCATGACTGTAACATTTTGATGATTCTACAAAGTTTCTTTCTCGTTCGGCTCAGACGCGAGGCAACCGTCGTGGGTATCGACTCCGTGACGTAGGCTATCTCCTTGAGGCTCATGTCCTCGTAGTAGAACATCGTCACCAGCGCCCGTTCCTCGGGCGGCAGGTGCTGCAGCGCTGCGCGCAGCAGCTGTATCGTATCCTCGCTGGCGTGCCCCAGCGTCTCGTCCACTTCTGCGTCTGTCAACGTCTCCACACCGCGGTCGTAGTCGTCGAAGTAGACGGTCGGCGCGCTCTTGCGACGCAGGAAGCTGACAGCCTCGTTGTAGGCTATGCGCATAATCCACGTGCGGAGCGACGAGCGGTTGGCGTCGTACTGGCCGATGTGACTGAACACCTTCACAAACACGTCCTGATACACCTCCTCAGCGTTCTCCGTCTGGCTGACGAGTCGCACCACTTGTGCGAAGACGTCGCGGCCGTAGCGGTCGAGCATCGCTTGCTGGGCTTTGGGACTTTGTCGCCTCAGTCCCTCTATCAGGCTTGTTTCGGTCATTGGTTTTTATTCAGTCTTTATCTATATATACGCAGGGAAAAGTGCAAACATTGCAAGGCGGGAAGAAAAACAGAAAAAAATCGTTATGAGCTTTGGAGAATACGTCACGAGTTTCAAAAAATACTCCATGAGTTTTAAAAAATACTCCATGAGTTTCGCGCGAAACTCATGGAGTATTTCCTGAAAGTCGTTACATCACTTCAACTGCTCCAGCAGTCGGGCGAGGTCTTCGAGATGGCGGGGGTCAACGTTGAGATCCAGCAAATCGCCGTTACGGTTGAAGAGCTTGTACGTAGGCCAGCTGTGGACGTTCAGGTGGCGCTCGATGGCCGCCTGCTGCTCTGCGGGCAGGTTGTAGTGGGCCACGTTGGGGCCGCTGACGTTGTACTCCTTGATGACGTTCTCCCACGCCGTCTGCGGGCTATTGTTGGCCAAATAGAGGAACTCGATGTCGTAGTCCGCAAGACGGGCGTACTCCTCAGTGGAGTGGGAGAGTGCCTCCTTGCAGGGACCGCACCAAGTACCCCAGATGTCGAGCAGTACGAACTTGCCTTTGTAGGGTTCAACGAGTTTCTTCAGCAGCGCCTCGCCCTCAGAGATATTGGCGAGGTTGTCCGACGATTTCAGCACCAGTTTGTCGAACTCACGGTTCTCAATGGCGAGATAGTAGTTGTTCTGCTTCTCAATCATCGCGATGCAGGCGGGATTGGTGGTCAGCGTCTTCAGTGTGTCGATGACCTCGGGGAGCAGCGACATACGGCGGTTGTCAATCTCTTTATAGATGCCCCGCGTGATCCAGATGTCCTTGATAAATTGGTCGGCACCAAGCGAGTCGAGCACATGAACTTGCTCTTTCATCTGCGCAATGAGGAGTTTGCTGCCCACGATTCGGTTGAAGCGCGGGCCGTTGAGAATATTGTTCACCTGCTCGATCATCTCGGCATTGTCGGCGTTCAAATTGTCTGCAATCTGATGTCGTTCTTCGTCCGTGGCTGCAGCGTCCACTTTCTTCTGGGCATCAGTGATCCAGTCCTTCCAACGATTGAGGAGGTTGAGTTCCTGCTCGTCTGTGGCTATTTCCGGCAAGTGGTCAATGTAGGAGTAGGAGAAATTGAAATTAAGACGGCGTATAACGTCGTCGAGATAGTCGTTCAGGAAACCACCGAGCTCGCGATGCAGCGTATAGGGCTTCTCTATCTTCGTCCAGAACGTGTCGTAGGCATAGCGGCGGGCATGGTCGGAGAGCTGCATTCCTTTGCCACGGAAGCGGGCCTGTCCAAAGGCACGTGCCTGCTGCATCAGTGTATTACCTTTTCTGTAAACGTTGAAGCGGGTGGAGAGCGTAGGGTGCTGCTCACAGAGCGCGTCGATGTTGGCGTATTGTGTCTTGAGGAGGCTATCGACAGAGGCAATGTACGGTTCAAAGAGTTCATCACTGCCCTTGCCGGCAGTCTCCAGTCCGTCATGCAAATCGATGGTCTTCCAGTCGAGCGGATACTTGAACAGTTCGTTCTGCAGGCGGCAATCGTCGCCCATAACGAAACGGCGTCCTTCCTTGAAGTCATAGAGCAGGAAGTAGGTCTTGCCGGGCTCGAACATCGTGCGGACGAAACAACGCTGCCAGTCGATGAAGAACTCCGTGCTGTTCACAATGGGAATCTTTACGCTGAAGCGTCCCTGCTCGTCCAAGTCGGCGCTGACAGACTGCTGCTCGTCCGTATAGAGGTCATGGTAACCGAAATCGAAGGTCTTCAGTTGTTTGTAGTGCTCGGGCATATCCTTGAGCCAGCCGATGACAGTGACGGTATCCACCTTGTAGTCGGTATCCACAAAGCCCTCACGCGTGTCCTTCGTGGGATAGTCGGGCAGGAAACGACTGGTAATCATCGAATAGATCTTCTTTTCGTTGCCCATCTGTATCGTGCGCGTACCTTTTTTATCCTTGCCGATGACAACCTTCAGCTCGTCGCTGCCATTCGTCATGACGATGGTACCCTCGCCCGTCTTGGGGTTCAGGTTACCCTGCTTGTAATCCCAGAACTTGCAGTCGTAGATGGCGCAGTCGTCGAAGAAGGCAATCTTCCAGTCGCCCTGGTTGTCGCGCCAATAGGAAGGGATGATTTGCTTCCAGCGCTCCTCGACAGGTTTTATGCCCTTGATTTGGAAAGCACGGTCGCCATCGCCTTCGATAAAGTCGAATGTCTTCGTACCCTTAGGCAGTGCAGGGAAGTGGAATGCCATATCCCGCTTGCCGTCCTTGTTTGTCAGAAGGTGCTTGTTGATTTCTATACCGTCGGCAGACGTGATGGTGTAGCGCTGCTCGCCTACCTTCAGATAGGTATCGCCAGCAAACTGGAACCAGAAGTCGGGATAGTCCGACCGCTGCTGCGCAGTGATATACACTACGGTCTCGTTGTCCTTCAGCTCCACCTTCGTCACGTCGAGGGCGAGATTGAAGAATCCGTCGCCGTAGCTGTTTCCATACTCTGTGGTGGGCTGCTCCCACACGATTTCTTTCTCTTTTGCCTGTCCCGTCAGCGCTGTGAGGGCAAGCAGAATGGTTAATGTAATGGTTTTTAGTTTCATATAATGGATTTTGCTGCAAAGATACTGCTTTTTTTACAAATTCTGACGAGTTTTTGGAGTTTATTTCTTGTTGTTGAATACTTCCGTCAGTTTTTTATCAATGGCGTTACCACGCAGGCTTCGGGCGATGATAGTGCCGTCGGGGCCGAAGAGGATGATTTCAGGGATGCCGGTGATGCCGTAAGCATCGGTGGCAATCTTCTGAGAGTTAATGATTTGAGGGTAGGGCAGCTGCTCTTCCTCGATGGCTTTCAGCGTCTCGTCCACTTCTGCGTCTGTCAGCGTCTCCACACCGCGGTCGTAGTCGTCGAAGTAGACGGTCGGCGCGCTCTTGTGACGCAGAAAGCTGATGGCCTCGTTGTAGGCTATGCGCATAATCCACGTGCGGAGCGACGAGCGGTTGGCGTCGTACTGGCCGATGTGACTGAACACCTTCACGAACACATCCTGATACACCTCCTCGGCGTTCTCTGTTACAGCAACGAGCCGCACCACCTGCGCGAAGACTTCGCGGCCGTAGTGGTCTATCAGCTCCTGCTGTGCTTTGGGACTCTGTCTTTTGAGTCCCTCTATCAGGTGTATTTCGGTTTCGGTCATCGTTTTTTTCTGTCCTTACATTTATATATACGCAGAAAATTATCGAAACATTGCATGGGTGGTGAAAAAAAAATTCCGGTCTGCTATCGGAACTTTTTTATAATTGATGCGCTGCATCTTCGGCGTCCTCTCTGTTGCCAAAGAAGTCGATGCCTGTCTTCAGCACCTTCTGGCGCAACTGTGCGGCTATCTGTTCGAATTCAGAGCGTGTCATACAACTATTATACGTTGAAACAGTGAGAATGTTAAGTTGAAAAAAGAAGAATTTTGCAAAGGTACGAAAAATACGCTAATGTGAAAAATTCCGTCCAAACATTTGGTGGTTACGAAAAAAAAATATACCTTTGTCGGTGATAGATATAGCAACTTCGTAATTGTTATTATTAACCTATAAAGATACTATTTGAAAAATGAAAAAGAGATTTATGTGGATGTTGACCGCCATCCTTGTCTGCGGTTTCATGATGATGACTGCGTGTTCGGATGATGATGATAATCGCAACGGCAATACACCAGACAATGCGGTAATACAGGCGGGTACATACGTCTGGGGCTCAACTATTTATGCGATGGGGGTCGATGGCGCTGCACGTCTGGCTGAGGTTTATGAGAAGACGGGTATCAAGCATGTTGTTCTGTTGGTCAAGGGTGAAAGCGGTACGATTGGCTATTTCAAGAATTCGCTCTCCAACGCGCCTAAGTCAAGGACCGACCGGGACATACTGGCAGAGACTGTCAGCGCCATGCATGCCAAGGGCATTAAAGTTTACGCGTGGCTTGTTGTGGGTGTTGACGAGGCCTATCAGGAGGCTCATCCCGAGCAGAGTAGTTTCCACTTCCGCCGCGGCTTTTGCAAGGAGTATATAGACATCAGTCAGAAAGACTACCACCAGTATATGGCGAAGGTCATCAAGGAGATTGACCAGAACTACGATGTTGACGGGTTTGCTTTGGACTACGTGCGTTATCAGGGACCGTACTACGGATGGTCTGACAGCGACTATGAGCTGCTCACAACGCCGGTAGCCCTTGGGGGCTATGGGTTGACGCTTGACGAATACAACGAGCTGGTGACTTTGCTGGCAAAGCAGTATGGCTACCCTGTGGCTCCCAATGCGGAAGGACGTCTTGTCTATAACGCAAACGGCGTTGTGCCTGAGGCTGAAGAAGAGGCTCTCTACAATGCCTTCTATGAAGGCAACAAGGCTGCTGTGGCATTTGGCAGGATGAGAGAAAAGCTGACTGACGACATTTGCGAGTATCTTGTCAGTCAGACTAGTAAGCCATCGTATGTGGCTACGATGTCGGAGTGTACGACAGATCCCCATATTGCGACCGTTGCCTATGGCTTGACCTTCAATCGGGCTTACACCTTCGACGTTGTTTGCCCCATGCTCTACTCTGCCGACTATTCAGCTGATTCCAAATGGGTAACGCAGAACATCAGCTACCTGAAAACGCTGGGCTACAAGACCATTATTCCCAGCTTGCAGGCTTATGGCGATGCTACTACGACAACGCTAACTGCCGACATTCGCGCTACAATGGATGAAGGTTGTCAGGGATATCTACTCTTCAATACTGGAAGCTACGACATTGCCAGCCCGGTCGCTACCGATGGCGGTACAATAGAGCTGACCTACGTGCGCGGCACGGAATCGCCGAGCGGCAACATTGCCATTGCCATTAGCGGCGTAACTCCAACGGCGGTCACTATGAGTGGTCTGTTGGCTGGTACATCGTACAAAATTGACGGTCAGAAGATTATGTTTAAGGCTGATGCTCTCAAAAGGATGGCTGACTATGGCATCGTCACTATAAAGACAAGTGGCAGTGGCAAGATTTCTGTCAACGTGACATCCGACAAGCAGATTGTCTATAACGCGCCGATGAAAGATTGAATCGCGCCGATGTGTAACCTCAACCCTAAACAGACAGGGCGGGAAAGTTTATGCTTTCGCGCCCTGTCTTGGTGTTGTGAGGCTAAAAACCAAAACCACCGGCGGGGAACATGGGCATCTGCATCTTGATTTCCCTAGGCTCCTGGATACGTGGCTGCCAGTCCTGATCGAAGCGCTCGATGTTGCGGTCCAGGAAGGTGAGACGGTCGGCGAGCCACTGCTTCAGAGTTTTGATTTCCTCGGCGTAGGAACTGACGCGGTAGGCTGCAAACATGCCTATGGCATTGAACCCGCCCATCATGGGGAAGCCTCCCATTGCTGAGAAATCGGGCATTGGCGGGAAACCGCCGCCGAAGGTGCCGAAAGGCTGGGCGGCAGGCTGGTTCTTCTCGGTCTCGCTGACCAGCAGCTCGGGATAGGTCTGAAAGTGGTGGTCGAGGCTGGGAGCCAGCTGTTGGGCGTGGCGGTCGATGTAGGCATAGAGCGACTTGAGACTGAACACACCCTTGCGCAGCGACTGGTAGCGCTGCTTGACGGCACGACGGAAGGCTGGGTCCTGCAGCAACCGCTGCCAAAGGGCTGGTGTGGGGCTGTTGCTGGCGCCCTCAAAGCACCACGCCTCGAGATTGTTGGCGTTGGAGAAGTTGCAGTTGCCGTAGGCCAGGTTGTAGTCCCACACGGGACCTGCCACGAGCTTGCCGCCGCTGCCGTCGGCGTTCTGCTTCTCCTTGTAGAAATAGGCACTGCGCTTGTAGCCGTCAGCATTGATACTGAGTTCGGTGTGGATGAAGTAATCAACAAACGAAGGTACGTCGATGTAGCGCGCATAGCCCGTTGTGGGATTGGCAAAGTCGGCCGACTGTATGACTTGCTCGACAGTATCTACATAGCTCTGTATGTAGGCCATTTGCTCGGGCTGCAGATTCTTTTTCTTGGGATAGATGCACGACCAAACGACCTCGCTGGTCATGATGCCGTCGCCTATGCCGGGGACTTTTGAGATAAAAGTGGCGTCGTCGTCGTTATAGGTGTCAATGCGTAGCAAGTAGCCGCCGGTGACATCGCGCCCTGTGGTGTCGGTCTTCTTGAGTTTGGCTACGTCAACACGATCCTTGCCCCGTTTGATGGCTTCTGCCAGAATGTAGATGCCGCGATACTCGCCGTTGAGGGTGAGCTCTACCATGCGTGTGCGTGGTGCCCAGTGGCCCATGTCGCGCCACAGCTGGAAGGCCAATGGGTCACGTACGGCCGACACGTCGTTATAGGGGGCCAGCAGCACCCAGTCGCTGTGGGCTGGCATGCCGAGCAGTGGAGCGTCCAGCTCCTTGCCGTCGGGGGTGCGCAGCTCGATGGTGTACTTCTTCTGGTTGAAGCTGAGTGAGCTGTTGCCACGCAGTTTGATGCCGATGGCACTGTCGTAGTTGCCTGCCTTCATGTGAGCTTCCACCTTCTGTTGGGCGTTGAGTGTGGTGTGTGCGGTAATGACTACCTGAGTCAGTGACTTGTTGTCCTTGCTGGTGGCGGTGGCTGCGACCATCACGAGGAGTATGGTTGACAGAATCTTTCTCATGCTTGCTGTTTTTGATAGTTTTTGTGGTAAATATTTATACTATAGACGCAAAAATCCCCGCCGTGTTTAATGGGCGAGGATGATGTTTTGACGATTTTAACACTTGTTGCCTATCCCAAACTCCGAGCCGGAGCGATTAGGTTTACACATGCAAAGGTCGGGAAATATGTTGTGATTCGTAAAAGAATTTCCCTATACCTTGCGAGGGTTTTCCCTATTCTTCCTTATTATCGGACAATAGCACGGGCCGCATCACTGCGCTCCGTGCTGATGTCCATAATTTATATAAAAACTTAAACGTATAAAGTATGCTGTTTCTTAACGGTATTCAATTGCGCCCTCCTGACTGCGCCTTTCAATGTTCTTGCCCATGCTTTCGACGTTCTTCTGCATCTCCTCGATGTGCTTCTGCATGTTCATCATGTATTCCGTCATCTGTTTCTCCATAGCCTTCATCTGCTTCTTCACCGCCTTTTTCATTTGTCTGCGGCTCATCTTCGGCGCGTTGCTGTCGATGTCGAAGTGCAGGGTGGGGACGTCGGCTGTGTCGGGTGTCTCAATGGCAAAGTCGCTTTCGGGCTCCTCGACCTCTTCGACCTCTATTTCGTCCGCATCGTCGATGGCTTCGAACTCGTTAGCCTCAAGGAAGGCGGCGTCTTCGGCACCGTCGTACCGTTCGAAGAAGGGCTTGAATCGGCCGTTGCGCATCTCGTCGGGGATGAGCTTCAGGATGGTCGTTCGCGGCAGCACCTCGTACTGCCAGTAGCGCATGACGCAGCCCTCCTCGTTGGCGTGCTTCTTGAAGTAGTTCAGTATGATGGAGTCGGTCTCCCACTGCTTGTAGTACTTGTGTGCGTTCTCCTCCAGGTCGTCGGCGTCGCTCCACTGCTGGTAGAACTTTGTGCCTGTGAGCTCGAACGTGCCGTTCTTCACTTTCACGTGGCACTCCTCGCCCGGTACGAAGGGGAAGCGGACACAGGCTGTGCAGACCTCGCCATTGGGGAAGATAGCCGTCAGGTCGCCCACCAGCGGTTCGTCCAGATGTGTGGCAAACGAGGTACGCTTGTCCTTGACGTCAATCTTGCCGAGGAACTTGCGCGCCGTCTGGTCGCGGTTGAAGACCTGCACCAGGTAGCCGGCATCCTCGATGCCCTGCGTCACCTTGACGTCGATGTTGAAATTGTTGTTACCCTGGGCACGTGTCTCTGTGAGCGTCAGGCCGCTAAGGAGCAGCATGAGGCCGATGATGTTCTTTGTCATAATGATTTGAATGGTTTTATTGTTATTAATTACGAATCTTTTTGTAACGCTCGGTACCGGCGAAGAACTTCTTGAAGCGTCCGTTCTTTATCTTGGCAGGTATGAGCTTCAGTATCATTTCGCGTGGCAGTTCTTCATACTGCCAGTAGCGCATGATGCAGCCCTCCTCCGTGATGTGCTTCTTCAGGTAGTCGAGCTTCAGCGCCTCCGACTCCTCGGGCTTTGTGTACCTGTCGGCGTTCTCCAGCAGGTCGTCGGCTTCCTGGAACTGGTTGTAGAAGGTCGTTCCGTCGAGCTCGAACGTGCCGTTCTTCACCTTGACCGTAGCCTTCTCGCCGGGCACGAAGGGGAACCACACGTAGGCCGAGCAGATGGAGCCGTCGGGGAAGGTGGCCGTGACGTGAGCCATCTTGGGTTCGTCGACGTAGGTGGCAAACGAGCACTTGCGGTCCACCACGGCAATGTCGGCCACTTGCCGGCCTCGTCCTTGGGCGGGGTCGTCCAGAATCTCAATGAGGTAGCCGCTGTCGTTGATACCCTGCGACACGGTGATATCCATCCGGAAGTTGGGCTGCTGAGGCTCGGTCTTGGGAATAGGCTTGATGTGCAGAATGCCTGCCCCGTGAATCACGATGGTGTCGCCCTCGCTGTTAATCTGTTCTGTCGATGTGCCTGAGTTGGTATCCATGAAGTTCAGCTCCTTGACGTCGTCGGGCACACGGTCGAAGGCGTAGTAGCCGCCGAAGGTGTAGATGTCAGCTCCGCAGGGCTCGTCGATTTTTCCATAGAGCGCACGGCGCAGCTTGTATTTGCGGCCCTTGTCGTCGGTGATGTACGACTCCTTGTGAATCTTCATACCGTTGAAGATGAAGTTCGTCGGGGCGATGCGCAGCACGGTCTCGTCCTTGCCGAAGACCACCTCCCTGACCATCAGGTCGGGATAGCCTATGGGCTGGCTGCTGACGTTCTCCCAGCGCTTGCCCTGCAGCTTGGGCAGGGAGGGCGACTGCCAGTCGGTGGCGTTGCGCAGGGCCGTGAGACTGCGTTCCAGCTTGCGCACGTAGTCGTACCTGTCGGGCTGCAGGTCAATCATGCTGTTTGAGTAGATGCTGAGCTCTGCCTTCTCGCCCGGCACGAAGAAGAAGTCTCTGCCCACAGAGCCCTTGCTGGCGTTCTGGATGCGCGCTGCCGTCATCTTCTTCAGCGGAATCTCGTAGTGGAACTTGCCGTTCTTCAGCGTCACCTTGGCTGCGGGCTTGTCAGTGTTGATGTGCATGTACTCGTCGCTCAGATAGATGTAGAACGTCGAGTCGGTGACGCCCCAGTTCTCTACTATCCGTCCCTCGATGACGAACGGCTGAGGCTCGCCCAGCTCAGGCACGGTGGCCTTGGGCACCGTGGGGTCGCTCTTGGCAAAGGTGAAGCCGCAGAACAGCAGCGCCACCCAGAGGCCCATGCCTGCCTTGCCCCATCGTCCCAGCGTGCCAGCCGTAGAGCGTTTCATCTCGATGAAGCGGCGACGGATGAACGAGTGGTTGAAGCCGTTGGCATAGACGCTGCCGTTGTCCATCACCTGCGCCAGCAGCAGTGTCTGGTAGGCGTTCACGTCGACGCCGCCTGTGAGCACGTCGTGGTCGGCCTCAAACTCATGGACGTTGCGCAGCTCGTTGCGTGTCATCCACAGGAAAGGGTTGAACCACATGAGGCGCGTCATCAGCTCCATCACCCACACGTCGATGAAGTGTCCGTGGCGTATGTGAGCCTTCTCGTGGCGCAGGATGGGGTCGCGCTGCCCTTCGGCAATGCTGGTGGGCATGAAGATGGTCTTGCCGAACGAGCAGGGCGCAGGAATCTTCTCCGAGTAGACCAGTGGGTAGCCCTCCTTGGTCGTCAGCTTCCGCATGCGTCGTCCCATCACGTAGAGGGCGGCCATGTGGTAGAGGGCCAGGGCCACGAGGACGAAGGAGACAACGGCCAGCAGCGCCAGCACACCTTCTCCCATTCCCTCAAGACTCACTCCCAGTCCCTCCTGGTGAGGGAGCGGAGCGCTTACCTCTGCCGGGACTGTCTCGCCGCCCAGGTTCTTGCTTCCCTCCGCAATGTGGATAGGCTGGGGGAGCGTCTCCAGGGGTAGCGTCTCCAGCGGGAGGACATTCTCCTCAGGCAGCACCTTCAGCGTCAGTCCGCTCATCATGAGGCTGACGAAGGGAATCATCAGCAGGTAGAGACGTGCCGTCTTGTAGCTGGCCTTGTTGCGCAGCACCAGCCAGTAGAAGCCGTAGAGCAGTGCCGTCGAGGCCATCAGTTTTCCTAAAACAATCAGAATTTCGCTCATATCCGATTTTTACCTTAAATTCTTGAGTTTGTGGTTGTTGTGATAATTTAGTCGTTCATCTCTTTCAGGATTTCCTCCATCTCGCGCTTGCTGATTTTCTCGTGCTTGGCGAAGTAGGAGAAGAACGATCTGATGGAGCCGCGGAACAGGCTGTCGCGTGTCTCGTCCATGAAGTTGCTCAGATACTCCTCGCGCGAGAGTAGGGGAATGTACACGTTGGCCTTGCCCTGCTTCTCGAATGTCAGCACCTGCTTCTTCGTCAGCACCTGCATCACCGTCAGCACCGTCGTGTAGGCCGGTTTCGGCTCTGGCAGCGCCTCCACGAGCTCGCTCACGGTGGCCTGTCCCTTGTCCCAGAGGATGTTCATCAGGTTCAGTTCCGCCTTGGTCAGCGTCTTGTTTTTTGCTTCTTCTTTCATACCTTTTTTCTTTGAGTTTTGTGATGTACTATAGTTTTAGTACTGCAAAGATAGTATGTCTTCCCGTTACCTCCAAATCCATTTAATAGTAGTTGACTAAATCTACCCATATTTTAAGTTTCTTTATGGATTTTACTATAAAAATAGTAGGAATGTTGTACTATAATGGTAGTAGTTTCCTTATTTCTCCTTCTTCGGTTTCTGCGAGAACCGGTAGCTCACGGAGAGTAGGGCGTAGCGTCGCAGGGCGTTGGTCCACGTCTCCGTGCGTCCCTGGGCGCTGATGTAGTATTGCAGGTTGCTGACCTGTCCCAGCAGG